>ERZ779671.1182-NODE-1182-length-11645-cov-2.275755_pt1 | contig 11645 bp, 9 predicted proteins | sample MGYA00511074_ERZ779671 | MGnify/ENA primary metagenome ERZ779671 (study PRJEB29588, sample SAMEA2158454) | human gut metagenome | biome: human gut; feature: human-associated habitat; material: faeces | place: Denmark | collected 2008/2010 ... | reverse complement strand
GCGTCCCACTCGGCCGTAAAGCTGCCAAGCTGCCTGCAAAGTTCCGTGGGGCTGCCTGTTTTTACCAGCCTGCCGTCGTTTATAACGGCAACCCTGCCGCACAAATTTTCGGCTTCTTCTATATAATGGGTTGTAAGTACAACGGTTACGCCCTCGCGGTGCAGGGTACGTATTAAATCCCATATGCGGCGGCGTACCTGCGGGTCAAGCGCAACGGTAGGCTCGTCCAGAAACAGCACTTTCGGGCGGTGTATTAACGCGCGCACTATCAAAAGGCGGCGCTTCATTCCGCCTGAAAGCGCCTTTATGCTTTCTCTGCGCCGCTCCTGCAAGCCAACATACTCCAGCAGTTCATCTATGCGGGCATGGCGCTCTTTTTCGGGCAGATGGTGCAGCCGCCCGTGCAGCTCCATGTTTTCCCATACGGTTAAATCCTGGTCAAAATTAATGTGCTGCGGCACCACGCCGATTTGCGATTTTACGAAGGTTTCGTTGGCAAAAGCGTTTTTGCCGTCATATAAAATCTCGCCGCCGCAGGGGCGCATAAGCATTGCCAGCATGCTTACAAGCGTTGTTTTTCCTGCCCCGTTAGGGCCCAAAAGGCCAAAAATTTCTCCGTCATTTATTGCAAGGCTTAAATTATCTATGGCGGTTTAGCCCGTTTTGCCGCCGTTTTTGCCTTTTGTTTTAAATTGCTTTTTTAAATTAATAATTTCTATCATATTATTTGTTCCTTAATGCAAAAGGAAAAATTACTTCATCCTGCGCGCCGTTTTTGTATACTGCGGCTTCAACGCCAAAAACTTCCGCCAGATTGGGCGGAGGAATTATTTCTGCCGGGCAGCCGCCTGCAAAAACGCCCTTATTTTTTATTATAACAACGTCATCCGCATAAAGCCGTGCGTGGTTTATATCGTGTATTACCATTATAACCGTCATGTTTTCCTGCGCGTTAAGTTCAGTAATAATCTGCATAATTTCCAGCTGATGCGCAATATCAAGGTAAGTTGTTGGTTCGTCAAGCAAAAGAATCTGCGGCTGCTGTGCCAGTGCCATGGCAATCCACGCACGCTGGCGTTCACCACCGGAAAGCGTTGCTACAAAACGCCCGGCAAGATGTGCAATATGCGTTTTCTGCATGGCGGTTTCAATAATTTCCGCATCGTTTTTGCCTTCGCGTTTAAAAAGCGAGCGGTACGGAAAACGCCCGCAGGCAACAAGCTCGCGCACCGTTAAATCTGCCGGAGCCGTTACGCCCTGCGGCAAAATGGCAAGCATTTCCGCAATTTTGCGCCGCGGCATGTTTTTCATATCAGCGCCGTTCAACAGCACTTTGCCGCTGTAATTGCGGTTTAACCCTGCCACCGCCCGCAAAAGCGTAGATTTGCCGCAGCCGTTGGGGCCTATGATGGCAGTGCGTTTTCCTTCGCGGAAGTTTATATTAATATTTTGCAAAATAGTGTTTTTGCCTATGGCAATGCTTAAATTTTGCACCGAAACAGAAGCCATTTTACAACTCCTTTCTCAGTAAAAACAAAAAGAAAGGTGCGCCGAGCGCCGCCATAAAAATGCCCACCGGCAGTTCAAAAGCCACACGGGCCAGCGTATCGCTGTAGGTTACAACGGCTATGCCCAAAAGTGCAGACGACGGAATTAAAAAGCGGTAGTCCGAACCTGTTAAAAGCCGCACCGTATGAGGAACAATAAGCCCCACAAACCCGAGCAGCCCGGCAACGGAAACTGCGCTTGCCGCAAGCAGCGCGCCGATAGCCGTAAAAACAAGCCGCACAAGCTCAACATTTACGCCAAGCCCTTTGGCTACGTCATCGCCAAGCTGCAAAATGTTTAAATAGCGCGCCCCGCAAACCGCAAGTATAAACCCAATAACAGCATAGGGCAGTATAATTTCAACATGGGGCCAGGAGCGTGCCGCAAGGCCGCCTACCATCCACATCAGTGCGCCGTGTACCCTGTCGCTGTAAAGCACAAGTATGGCCGAAATGCCAGCGCCCAGAAAGCTTGATACGGCAACGCCTGCCAGCACAATACGCAGCGGGCGGATGCCGTTTTTCCACGCCAGAATATAAATGCAGGCTGCGGCAAGCATGGCGCCGCAAAACGCAGTTGGTACAATTAAATATTCCAACGCCGGAAACAGGACTATAACAAAAATGCCTGCCAGCCCCGCACCGGAAGAAATGCCGATAATATGAGGGTCTGCCAGCGGATTTTTCATTACCGCCTGCAATACCGCGCCGCTGACGGCAAGGTTCATGCCCACAAGTGCTGCCACAATGGCTCTTGGCAGGCGTATGTTCAGCAAAATCTGCCGGCTGGCATTATCCCCGCCGCCGTTTAAAATATCGCCCAGGGCCGATACCGGTATTGCCACCGCGCCGCTGAGCACGCTGCACAAAAAACCGCCTGCCGCCAAAACAGCAAATGCCGCAAGCATTAAAACACGCCATTTTTCTATTGCCATACCAAATTTTTTATGTTCGTTTACAGCATTCATAACCAAAAATCCTATTCAAATTTTTCCGGATAAGCCAATTTAGCCATATATTCTGCCGCCTGCGGGTATTTTATGCCGGGGCTTAACAAAAACAGCTCCTGCGGCAAAAAGTAAACATGCCCGCTGCGCACTGCCTCCAGGCTTTGCCAGGCCGGGCTTGCACTGATGCTTTTCAGCATGGCGTCCTGCACGGTTTCCAGCTTGCCCATGCTGGTAATGTAAATAATATCGGGGTTGGCGGCAACGAGTGTTTCCAAACTGTAAGGCGCCGCCGTAGAATTGTTTTCCAAGGGCATGCTGCCTGCGGCGATATTGGTAAAGCCCAGCAGCTGCGCCGTACTGCCCGCAATGCTGCCTTCAAGCTGCACCGTTACGTTCTGCGCCGTGCTGTGCAATATGGCAATGCGCTTGCTTTCCTGCGGCATTTTTGCCCTTACGGCAGCAATACGTTCATCCATGTCTTTGTTAAGTTCTTCTGCTTTTGCTTCATTACCGGTTATTTTGCCCAATACACTTACGGTATTTTTTACCTGCGCGTAAGTACGCATTTCCAAAACTATAACCGGAATATTATTTTCTTCAAAATTATGCACGAATTTATCGTTCATGTCTTTATAGCAAATTACCAGGTCAGGCTGAGCGGCAATTACTTTTTCGATATTAACATTATAAACGTTGCCTACTTCCGGCAGCGCTTTATATTTTTCACTGATGCCTGTTTTTGCTGCTACGCGGGCTGCAAGGCCTGCATCAAGCTTTTCCAGTGGTTCCAAAAAAGAGGCTGAAAGCGGCACGATTTTTTGCGGCACGTCTTTTAAGCTTACCGTTCTTCCGTTATCGTCCGTTACCGTAATTTTGGCGGCTGTGTCTTTTGGTTCGCTGCTTTTGCTGCTGCCGCATCCGGCAAGGGCAAACATTGCCGTTAAAAGTATTAAACCGGTTATAAACAAGTATTTTTTCATGGCTGTATCCCTTAAAATAAGTATTTTTATAAAAGCACAATTAGCTATGCGGCACAAAGGCCGCATAGCTGCATTTAAATTATATCACTAACTGTAATTTTATTAAATTATTTTTCTGCAACAAGCGCGTCCCACGCTTCGTTGGCATGTTCAACAAACAGGCTGCGCACGTTTTTATTTTCGCCTATTCCGTGAATGTAGGCGTTTACTTTAAAGCCTTCTTTTTGCAGAATGGTCTTATGCGAATCTTCTTCATCGCCTGCCATATCGTTGTTTGCATGATCTCCTGCAACAACCATAAGAGGTCTTAAAACAACTTTTGTATAACCGGCTTCTTTTACAGCTTCGATCACATTTTCGCATGCTGTCTCTTCCGGTTCACCCTCAACAGTTCCGATAAATACATTATCATAGGAAAGATCTTTCATCTGTGCTGCCATCTGGCTGTAGCTTACCTTTGCAGAATGAGAAGTTCCATGTCCCATAAATACGAATGCTGTACCATCTTCTTTTGCTGCATCTAAAGAATCATATCCTGCTGTCTTTACTGCCTCTGCTGTAATTGCTTCTGCAACTTTTGCCTTATCCTCATTGATCACAGTTGCATCAGATCCTACTTCACCAAGCATTGGCTCTGCAACGGTAACTGTCTCAAATTTGTCTTTATAATTGTCAAGTGTCTCTACCAGCTCGTCATACTCTGCACCATGCATTAAGTGTGTCGGCTGAACAACAAGATTTTTTACTCCGTTGTCAACAGCTCTCTCTAATGCCTGATCCACATTATCAATCTTTTCGTCATCTCTTGCCTGTACATGGTTGATGATGATCTGTGCGGTAAATGCTCTTCTTACAGACCAGTCCGGATATGCTGCTTCCAGTGCTTTTTCGATTCCACTGATATCCTCGGCACGACTGTCGTTAAATGAGGTACCAAAACTTACTACAAGAAGTTCATTTTCTCCGATATTATCTTCATTTAACGGATCATCCTTTGAGGCATCTCCTGTATCTCTTCCGAAATAATCCGGATCTGCGTTCTCGCCGGAAACTAATTCCTTCTGTGCATCTGTCAATGCATCCCATGCCTCTTTTGCCTCTGCACACTGTGCGTCCGTATCATCATTTCTTGTCTGAACATAGATCGCATCGATCAGTTCTGCGACGTGATCGGCTGCCGCCTGATCGTCAACTTCCGTGCTCTCTACGGTTTCTGTTGCCTCTGTTTTCTCTGAAGATACTGTCTCAGAGGTTTTTGCTGTGTCTGTTGCTGCTGTGTTGCTGCTTCCGCATCCGGCGACCATACCTGTTGCAAGCGCTAATGTGGTAAGTAACGCGATAGTTCTTTTCTTCATAATGCTCTCCTTATTATAATATAATGTATCGTTCATAGTACACAGTGGAATTTTTCCACACAAAGAAACACTCCGCCTTATTTGAGGGCGGAGTAATAAGTCTGCATAAATAAGCTGACAATCTGACAGCCTACATTTACGGTACGACCAATTACTCGTGATCCGGGAAATATTTCCCTGTACCAGACAACTGGCAGGTTTCCTGGCTGAAAGATCATCACACAGATTCCGCCTTCCCAACATACTGCAAAGTACATCAGTGACTTATCTTTGGAATCTGCACTCCCTAATCACAGTGACGAGATCGTACAGGAATCGCACCTGTTTCCCTTTTAACCAACCTATTTTTAATATGAAAAATATACTGTACTTTATGTACTGCTCCATTTCCCGGATAAAAACAGCCGGCACCAATTATCTTCTCTATGAAACTTTTAATATACTAGCATATCCACTCCCTATTTACAACAACCACTTTTCTCTTGCAAATCATTCAAAATATGGTATACTAATCAAGTATTTGCAAAATATATCTGGAGACGTATCGAAGTGGTCATAACGGGGCGCACTCGAAATGCGTTAGCCCTCCGGGGCACGAGGGTTCGAATCCCTCCGTCTCCGCTCTTCCAAAAGGAAACACAATTTGCTTTATATTCGTGTTTCCTTTTTTCTTTTCACACTTTTTCGTGATTACCCACAATTTCATAGCCAAAGTACCATATTTTTTTTAATTTATGTCTACCATTTTTTGTCAAAAAATAGTAAAATAAGTGTAATTAACCTATAGGAAAGGGAGCTTGATATCCATGAAAAGCAAAAGCGTAAAAAATTCACTGACACTAATGTGTCTTATGATTGTTCTTGTATCTGTCATAGTCATTGGCGGTATTTCAATTTCAAATATCAGCACTATGACTTCCACGGCAAACAAGAATTATGAAAATGCCAGGTTAGATGGGTACAATACTGAGATCAAAAGTCAGGTACAGTCTGTCATCGCTATTTTACAGGCAGAATACGACAAATCCCAAAACGGTGATCTGACTGAAGACGAAGCAAAAAAAGAAGCAGCAGAGATCGTCCGCAACATGCGTTACAGGGATGATGAAAGCGGCTATTTCTGGATTGATGATACCGACTACAACCTCATTATGCATCCGATCTTAACCGATCAGGAAGGCAATAACCGTTACGATCTGACTGATCAGAATGGCGTCAAGATCATTCAGGAGATCATGAAGGTCTCGACCGGTTCTGACGGCGGCGGCTTCAATGAATTTTATTTTACGAAAGCCGACGGTGTTACCGTAGCACCAAAGATCGCGTACTCTCAAATCTTTACCCCATGGAACTGGGTTGTTTCCACCGGTAACTATGTAGATGATATGGAAGCGGAAATGAATAGTTCCAAAAACGAAGTTCAGGCGAAATACCATACTATGATCACAGTCATAATCATAATTGATCTGATTTTTACAGTTATCGTATTCATTGCTTCCCGTATTTTCGGTAATACGATCTGCAAACCTTTGATCGAGATTCAGAATTTTGCAAACAGGATGTCGACCGGAGACCTGACTACCGGAGTCAATGTTTCAAGTAAAAATGAACTTGGAAAAACAGCCGGTGCACTTGATCTTGCACAGCAGGAGGTTGTCGGACTTATCTCCAACATTGATGGAGTTTCCTCTCATTTACAGTCCGCCGTTTCGGATTTCAAAAAGAATTTTGACAGCATGAACGAATCTATCCAGAACGTTTCGACTGCAATCAATGAAATTGCCCAAAACAGTAACTCTCAGGCAGCATCAACTTCAAGTGCCTCTGAAAATATTGCTGAGATTGCCGATGGCATCGCAGATACTTCCTCAGAAATGGAATCCCTTGATCAGAATGCACAGCTGATGCAGGATCGTTCCAATAAGTCCATGGAAACTTTACACAGACTGATTGATGTCAATTCTACAACCAAGACTGATATTGATTCTATGTATAACCAGACTGCCCAGACAAATGATTCCGTCAACAAGATCAGTCAGGCAGCTACCCTGATCAGCGAAATTGCATCCCAGACCAACCTGCTTTCCTTAAATGCTTCCATTGAGGCAGCAAGAGCCGGTGAAGCCGGACGTGGATTCGCGGTTGTTGCAGAAGAAATCGGCGGACTTGCCACCCAGTCTGCGCAGACGGTCAGTGAGATCAACAATATCATCAGTGAATTAAGCCAGAACTCCGAAAAATCTATGGAGCTGATGAAGAAAATGAGTGAGGCATCTGACGAGCAGGTTGCAGCACTTGAAAGCACACAGCAGATGTTTGAAGACTTAAAAGGTGCTCTCGATTCCTGTATGGCGTCCATCCAGACCATTACAGGAAAGATCAAGAATGTCAATTCTCAGCGTGAGCTTGTCACAGAGAGTATCGATACCCTGACACAGCTTGCAACCGACAATGCATCCTCCACAGAAGAAACTTCCGCAATGGCAACCGAGCTCGATGCCGTTGTCCGGAAATCTTCGGATCTGGTATCTGCTTTAGCAGATGATATTGAAAAGCTTTCTGCAGATATGAAACAGTTTAAGCTGTAAATCATATGAACTATATACAAATTAATATTTGCTCAAAAAAACCGTGCGGTAATTTTAATCCGCACGGTTTTTATAACTAAAAAGCAGAACTGCACCCGTGCAGCCCCAGCAGTAAAACGAGTGGAGCAGGCTCAATGCCGCTTCCTCTTAAGCAAAACATTTTTTGATCTGTTCTGTGATCTCACCGTCTATCCATCCCTTTTGCACCATATTTTCCAATATCTCACATGCTGCCTCGTGCGTCATTCCGGATTTATACGGTCTGCTCTCCGTCAGTGCCTGATAGATATCAATGCACGCCATGATACGTTCCTGCCTGTTTAGCTCGTCGGCAGTTTTACCGAACGGATACCCGGTGCCATCGAGTTTTTCATGGTGGAGTCACGGATATCTTCCATTCCTTCTGCCTGTGATAAGATCAGATATGTGTATCCCGCATGATTTTTCATTTTAGAAAACTCCTCGTCCGTCAGGCGTCCCGGTTTTTCTAAGATATCATTTCCGATTGCTACTTTCCCGATATCGTGCAGTGCGCCTGCCAGGTACATTTTCAGCACCGTCTCCTCGTCATCACCGAGATATCTGGATAATCTGGCTGCATTTTCCGCAACACCGAGTGAATGGCGGCTTGTAAATTCGGATTTATAGTCGATGATCTTTGCAAACAGATTGGCAAAATTTTTGCACATTTCATCGCTTAAATCCCGCTTTTTTCTCGGAACAATATTCCACAGCCGTTCTTCTAAATCTGCATCTCCAAGACTCAAAAAATGTTCTTGCCCAAACACTTCCAAAAAAGTATCTACGCATGCAGTATCAAATTTTGTCCCTTTATTTTTCAAAAGATAATCTTTCGCGCGCTGCCACACGGCATCATCAAATACCGGCGTCCGGCAGAACGCATCTAAAATATCACACAGATGAATGATCCTTGCAAAAAGAGGGATCTCTTCCCACGTTTTTCCAAATGGTCCGCTTCCATCAGCATTTTCATGGTGATATAAAATCACATTTTTCACATCCGTCAGAAACGGGTACATTTTTAAGTTTTCCTCCCCGTAAATGCAGTGGATGCCAAGCTGCTTTGACGTTATATTTTCCGTATTATTTTTTGTAAGATCATTGTGAAATTCCTCATAAATATACTGCGTCAGCGCATTGTCGTGCAGCAGCGAACACGCCGCGAGATCCTGCAGGGCATCTCCTGTAATTCCCATTTTTTGTGCTGTGCATACGCTCATATATGCAACTCTTTTTCCATGTTTTGTCGCAACATGGGTCAGTTCCGCTTCGACACAGTCGAGTGCATAAGAGCATGCACCAAGCAGACCAATAATATCTAATTCCATTTCCCATTCACTTTCTTTTTTATTTTTTTCTATCTTAGCACACCAAAATCACTTTTGATACCACAAAATTGCTTTTCATTTCACAAAATTATTTCTGCGGGTGAACACCGCTTTTTTCCAACAGTTCGGTCACTTCGTTTTTTCCACCGTGCTCTGACAGCATGAACGGCTCATTTTCCAGATTTTCAATTTCAATCTTTTCTTTTACGCAAAGCGGATGTGCCTCCGGCAGCACGACCATGTATTCATCCATTTTTGACATATCACTTTAGCAGCTTCTGCCACACACTCTCACTGTGACCGGCATCTTTCTCATACAAATTGATATACTCTCCCGCCGTGCTGCGATCCTTAAATGCCGGGTACAAAAAACCTCTCTCCGGCACGCCCGGCTCATATTCGCCCTCTAACGGACTGACCGCACAGATCAGATATTCGTACACTTCCTCTGAGCCCTCCTGCCATGCCTTATCGGTCCCTTTGACCGGGACATCGTATCTCCCGTGGAACAAAAAACACGCATATGGGCACCCCGGCTGATATTTCTCTCCAAGCAGCTCATAGAAAAGATCCGGGAATGCATCGTCTTTCAGACCTGTCTCCCTGATCCCGTCAAAGAGCTGCCAGATACTGCCCGGCTTTCTTTTTTCTTCCGGGATCCGGTATTCTCTTAACTGTTCATTTGTTTTTGAGATCAGCACCGTCTTGGCAAGTTCTAAGTTTTTGGCTCTTTCGGATGCAGACAGTTTTAAGAAATGCGTATTGAATGTTCCATCCACATATCCCTCTTCGTCAAAATATGCGCCTGCGATCCGGTCTATGGATGCCCGTGCGGGAGTCATGCGCCTGGTCAGTTCTAACATGTCATCGCGATTTATCATTTTGGTCCTTTCATTCCCGTAATTTATTCCATTAAATTTACACTATTTTTACACTATTTTTCACTATTCTTTCACTATTTTTTCTTAATTACTTTCCTTTTTTACACCAGCCCCTGAATCAGGATAAACAGGATCAGCAGCGGCAGTATAAACTGGAAATACGGCTTTAACTTTTTCGAGATTTTAAGTCCATCTCCCGTATTTGCCTCGTCAATATATTTATCAAATCCCCAACCCCACTTTGTTACGCTAAACAGCAGATAGATCAGTGAACCGACCGGAAGAAGCAGGTTGCTGACGATAAAATCCTCACTGTCGAGCACATCACGGCCGCCTATCAGATGCAGGCTGCTCCACACATTGTAACCCAGTACACATGGAAGACTTGCGAGCAGGATGATCACTCCATTGATAAGTGCGGCTTTATTTCTGCTCCAGTGAAACATATCCATACAAAATGACATAATGTTTTCAAACACTGCCATGACCGTCGAAAAACTTGCAAAGGTCATGAAAAGGAAAAACAGACATCCCCAGATCCGCCCGCCAGACATATTGACAAACACATTTGGCAGCGTGATAAAGATCAGGCTCGGTCCGGCATCCACTTCCACTCCATAGCTGAAACATGCCGGGAAAATGATCAGTCCAGACATGATCGCCACAAAGGTGTCAAGACCGCAAATTCTTGCGCCCTCACCGGCAAGCGAGTGATCTTTGCCCATATAACTTCCGAAGATCTCCATTGCGGCAACGCCAAGACTCAGTGTGAAAAATGCCTGATTCATGGCTTCCGTGATCACATTTTTAAGCCCTGTCTCTGCAACCGTGTCCAGATTCGGGACAAGATAAAACTTCACGCCTTCTGCTGCACCCTGCAGTGTAATACTGTGCACCGCGAGAACAACAATCAGAATCAGCAGCGCGCTCATCATGATCTTGCTTATTTTTTCCAGTCCGTTCTGCAGTCCCCTGCTGCACACAAAAAATCCCAGTATCACGGTAAGGATCATCCAAAATGCCATCTGTCCCGGATCTGCGAGCAGATTAGAAAATACTGCCGCAGTATTGTCCGCAGTCATGCCGGTCTGGAATTCGCCTTTTAAAAATTTAAAGAAATACGATACCATCCAGCCTGATACGGTCGTGTAATACATCATCAGCATATAGCAGCCAAACATTGCGATCCAGCCGTGAATATGCCACTTGCTGCCTTCTTTTTCGAGTGCTTTATAACCTAACACGGCGCTTTTTCTGCTGGCGCGCCCCACGGCAAATTCCATGGTGAGCACCGGAAGTCCCATTGCTATTAAAAATATCAGGTAGAACAGGACGAAGATGCCGCCGCCGTTTTGTCCAGCCACATAGGGGAATCGCCAGACGTTTCCGATTCCGATGGCGCAGCCGGCGCTTACGAGCAGAAAGCCCAGGCGGGATTTGAAGGATTCTCGTTTCATTTTTATTTTGCTCCGTTTCTATTTTATTTTTTACTTGGTGGATTCAAATTCTTTTAGGGCGCTAAGTGCCTGACCACCAAGCAAATACAATATTCCGGTGTTGAAGATAGTCATCAGACCGATTCCGACGTCGCCGAGATCCCATACGAAAGTGTAGGCAGCGATTCCGCCGATGAACAGCATAACCAGTGCAAGGATTTTGTACAAGGTCTGAAAGATCCATTTATCTCCAAATAAATAGGCGACGTTACTTCTGGCATAGAAGAGGATGCCTAAGAATGTGGAGAAACTGAATAAAAACAGTGTCACTGCGATGAATATGACGCCAAATTCGCCCAGGTGATAGCGCATTGCGGACTGGAGAAGATCCATGCCTTCTTTTCCTGCTACGATATTTTCCGGTGCAGTGAGCATGATCATAGCAGTGCAACTGCAGATCACAATGGTGTCGACAAATACGCCAAGTGCCTGTGTCAGTCCGGCGCTGACCGGTGTCTCACATTCGGCTGCTGCGGCTGCACAAGGAGCAGAGCCGGAA
>ERZ779671.1175-NODE-1175-length-11668-cov-1.999914_pt1 | contig 11668 bp, 9 predicted proteins | sample MGYA00511074_ERZ779671 | MGnify/ENA primary metagenome ERZ779671 (study PRJEB29588, sample SAMEA2158454) | human gut metagenome | biome: human gut; feature: human-associated habitat; material: faeces | place: Denmark | collected 2008/2010 ... | reverse complement strand
TACGAGATGGAGAAAAACAGGAAATTGGAATAAATAGTATTGTATTAGATGATTTATTAATGCTAGAAACAGGAAATCAAATTGTTGCAGATTCTATAATATTAGAAGGAGAAGTAGAAGTAAATGAATCTTTTATAACTGGAGAATCTGATGTTATATATAAAAGAAAAGGTGATACATTATTATCTGGAAGTTTTGTTGTTAGTGGAAAATGCAAAGCAGAAGTAATACATATAGGAGATGAAAATTATACATCTAAGATTTCAAGTGGAGCTAAATATGTAAAAAAAGTAAATTCAGAAATAATGAAGTCACTAAATGGAATAATAAAAATAGTATCTATAGCTATTGTTCCAATTGGAATATTATTGTTTTTTAATCAGCTAGGATTAACAGAAAACAGTTTTAAAAATGCTGTAGTAAATACAGTTGCAGCAATTATTGGAATGATACCAGAAGGATTAGTATTATTAACAAGCACAGTTTTAGCAGTTAGTGTAATTAGATTATCAAAAAGAAAAGTGTTAGTACAAGAACTTTATTGTATAGAAACATTAGCAAGAGTAGATACTCTATGTTTAGATAAAACAGGAACAATAACAGAAGGAACAATGGAAGTAAATGACATTATAGAAATTACAAAATCAAAAGAAGAATTAGAAGAAATTTTATCTGAAATTTCTAGTGCTTCGGATGATAATAATTCTACAATAGAAGCAATAAGAGCTAAATATAAGAATAAACAAAAATGGAAAGTTATTAATAAGATACCTTTTTCATCTCAAAAAAAATGGTCTGGTGTATGTTTTAAAGATAAAGGAAGCTATATAATAGGAGCGCCAGAGTTTGTATTAAGAGAAAAATATGATGAATATAAGGAAAGAATAGAGAAATATTCAAATGATTATAGAGTAATAATAGTTGCTAACTCAGAAGGAGATTTTATAGAAAAAGAGCTACCTGATAAGCTAGAAGTTTTAGGATTTGTTTTAATTAGTGATGTAATTAGAAAAGAAGCAAGTAAAACATTAAAATATTTTAAAGAGCAAGGCGTAAATATAAAAATTATATCAGGAGATAATCCTATAACAGTATCTAAAATAGCCAAAAGAGCTGGTGTAGAAAATAGTGAAAAATATATTAATATGCAAGAAATAAAAACAAAAGAACAGTTAGAAAAAGCAGCAAAAGAGTATACTATTTTTGGAAGAGTAACTCCAGTTCAAAAAAAAGAATTAGTACAAGCTCTAAAGAAAGAAGGACATACAGTTGCAATGACTGGAGATGGCGTAAATGATGTCTTGGCATTAAAAGAGGCTGATTGCAGTATAGCAATGGCAAGTGGAAGCGATGCTACACGTAATGTAGCAGAACTTGTATTATTAGATTCTAATTTTGCTTCTATGCCGGAGATTGTGTTAGAAGGAAGAAGAACTATTAATAATATAGAAAGATCAGCAACATTGTTTTTAGTAAAAACAATATATGCAAGTATATTAGCTATAATATTTTTATTTGTTAATATGCCATATCCTTTTATGCCAATTCAGCTAACATTAATAAGTACAGTTACAATAGGAATACCATCTTTTGTACTAGCATTAGAACCAAATAAAGAAAGAATAAAAGGCAAATTTTTAAGAAATGTAATTTCAAGAGCTTTGCGGAACAGCTTTAACAGTTGTAATTAATATTGTTTTAACCGCAATAATAAGTTGGAAATTAGGAATAGAAACTAATGTATATTCAAGTATATGTGTAGTGTTAACAGGACTAACAGGATTAATGCTTTTAATAAAACTATGTAAACCATTAGATATTTTTAAAATAAAAAATAATAAAGAAGGTAAAACATATGCATCACAAGGAATAAGAACAGCTTTATTTATTCTTATGTTTGTAATGTTTTTAATAGGATTGACAGTATTTAAAAAATGGTTTTCAATAACAATAACAAATGATGTAATGCCATTAATTTATATTTTAAGTGTTGTAGCAGTTATTATATTTTTATGTTTGAATTTTATAACAAAGAAGATTTTTGTTAACTCTAAGAAAAATAGTGATATATAAAGTAATATATTAAAAAAGTATGTAATTTATAAAATATATATGAAATATAATGATATTTGTTTTAGAAAATTACAATCAAATTATATTAAAATTTAAGTGTAACTATTGTCTTTTTATGTAAAATAATGTATAATAAAAGTTACTAGTGAAAAAATGAACAAAAAGGAAAATCCCTTTTGTTCATTTTTATATAATAAATAAAAAGTTAAGGGGGAAATTTAATATGGCAAAGATACTAAAAGATGTATCAAGAACATTTAATGAATTTTTATTATTACCAAATTTAACAGATGAAAGATGTATACCAAGTAATGTTAGTTTAAAAACACCACTTGTAAAATTTAAAAAAGGTGAAGAACCAAAATATTATGAGAACATTCCGTTCGTATCAGCTATTATGCAAGCCGTTTCAGGAGAAAAGATGGCTATTGCTTTGGCGCGCGAAGGAGGATGTTCTTTTATTTTTGGTTCACAATCGATAGAATCACAAGCAGAAATGGTAAGAAGAGTAAAAAAACATAAAGCAGGATTTATAGATAGTGACTCAAATGTAAAAAGTGGAACACCTTTAAAAGAAGTAATCGAATTAGTGGAAAGAACAGGACATTCTACAGTAACTATTACAGAAGATGGAACAAGTAATGGTAAATTTTTAGGATTAGTTACAGATAAAGATTACCGTGTTTCTAGAGTTGATTTAGAAGAACCAATAGATAAATTTATGACGCCAAGAGAAAAAATAGTTTGCGCTAAAAAAGGAATTAGTTTAGCAGAAGCAAACGATATTATATGGGAAAACAAAATAAGTTGTCTTCCTATATTGGATGAAAATGATAATTTAGAACATTTAGTATTTAGAAAAGATTATGAAGAAAGAAAAAATAATCCAGAATCTTTATTAGATGAAAATAAAAGATATATAGTAGGTGCAGGTATTAATACAAGAGACTATGAAGAAAGAATTCCAGCATTAGTAGAAGCTGGTGTTGATTTGATTTGTATGGATTCGTCAGATGGATATTCAGTATGGCAAAAAAATACAATAGAATGGGTGAGAAAACATTATGGTGATGATGTAAAAATAGGTGCAGGAAATGTAGTTGATAAAGAAGGATTTTATTATTTAGCAGAAGCAGGAGCAGATTTTATAAAAGTTGGTGTAGGAGGAGGTTCAATTTGTATAACTCGTGAGACAAAAGGAATTGGACGTGGACAAGCTAGCAGTTTAATTGATGTTGTAGAAGCAAGAGATGAATATTTTGAAAGAACAGGTGTGTATATTCCAATTTGTTCAGATGGAGGAATTGTACATGATTATCATATTACACTTTCATTAGCAATGGGAGCAGACTTTGTTATGATGGGAAGATATTTTGCACGTTTTGATGAAAGTCCAACAAGAAAAGTAAAAATAGGAGGAAATTTTGTAAAAGAATATTGGGGTGAAGGCTCTAACCGTGCAAGAAATTGGCAAAGATATGATTTAGGAGAAGTGGGAAAAAATAAATTAAGTTTTGAAGAGGGTGTAGATTCATACATACCATATGCAGGACCACTAAAAGATAATTTGGCAGTAACAGTAGCAAAAATAAAATCAACAATGTGTAATTGTGGTTCAATATCTATTAAAGAGTTCCATGAAAAAGCAAGATTAACTTTAGTATCTAATATTAGTATTAAAGAAGGTAGTGCCCATGATGTAATGCTAAAAGAAGTTCAAAATGGTGACTAAGTATTGGTAATAGATAAAAAATAAAAGGAAAGGAAAATAATATGCAAGAAAAAGAGTTAATATTAATAATAGACTTCTATGGTCAATATAATCAACTAATAGCAAGACGTGTTCGTGAATGTAATGTATATTCTGAAATTGTACCATTTAATACAAGTATAGAAAAAATAAAAGAAAAAAATCCAAAAGGAATTATATTCACAGGAGGACCTGCTAGTGTTTATGCAGAAAATGCACCCAAATGTACAAAGGAAATATTTGAACTTGGAATTCCGGTACTTGGAATTTGTTATGGAATGCAACTTATGACACATATGCTTGGTGGAAAAGTTCAAAGAGCAGATAAAAGAGAATATGGTGTTACATCTGTAAATATAAATAATAGTTCTAAATTATTTAAGGGATTTGAAGAAAAAAATGACTGTTTGATGAGTCATACAGATTTTGTTGATATCCTTCCAGAAGGATTTGAAAATATAGGAGCAACTGAGCATTGTCCAAATGCGGCAATGCAAAATGTAGAAAAGAATTTTTATGGAATTCAATTCCACCCGGAAGTTAATCATACAAATAAAGGAACTAAAATCATAAGTAATTTTGTTTATAATATTTGCGGATGTGCAGGTAATTGGAAGATGAGTTCTTTTGCAGAAGAAACAGTAAAAGCACTAAAAGAAAAAATAGGAGATAAAAAAGCCTTATGTGCATTATCAGGTGGAGTTGATTCATCTGTTGCAGCAGCATTAATAAATAAAGCAATAGGAAAAAATTTAACATGTATATTTGTAGATCATGGACTTTTAAGAAAAAATGAAGCAGAAGAAGTTGAAGAAGTATTTACTAAGAATTTTGATGTTAATTTTGTAAAAGTAGACGCAAAGGAAAGATTTTTAAATAAATTAAAAGGTATATCAGATCCTGAACAAAAAAGAAAAATAATTGGTGAAGAATTTATTCGTGTATTTGAAGAAGAAGCTAAAAAAATAGGCACAGTAGATTATTTAGTACAAGGTACAATATATCCAGATGTTATAGAGAGTGGATTAGGAGCAGGAGCAAAAATAAAAAGTCATCACAATGTAGGCGGATTACCAGATTATGTAGATTTTAAAGAAATCGTAGAACCTTTAAGAGATTTGTTTAAAGATGAAGTAAGAAAAGTGGGATTAGAATTAGGTCTTCCAGAATTTTTAGTATATCGTCAACCTTTTCCAGGTCCAGGACTTGCAATTCGTGTAATAGGAGATATTACAGACGATAAGTTAGAGATATTAAAAGATGCAGATTTTATATTTAGAGAAGAAGTCGCAAAAGCAGGTTGGGATAGAAAGATAAACCAATATTTTGCAGTATTAACTAATATCAAAAGTGTGGGAGTTATGGGAGATGAAAGAACATATGACTACACAATAGCTTTAAGAGCAGTAACAACATCAGATTTTATGACAGCAGAATGGACAAAAATACCATATGATATATTAGAAGTAGTATCTGCCAGAATAGTAAACGAAGTAAAACATGTAAATAGGGTTGTATATGATATAACAGGAAAACCACCAGCAACAATAGAGTGGGAATAATATAATTGACATAATTTGCTAAATGTGATATACTAACAAAAGTGTAAAAATAATGAGATAAAAATAGTATATTAAATTTGTTTAAAATAAAAATAGTAAGTATAATTGTCGATTGAAAATGTCGTTTTCAAAAAAGCCTAAAAACAGATTTATATATTTGTTTTTAGGTTATTTTTGTGCTCAAAAAAAGAAAAATTAGTTAAAATATGAATGAAAAATAATATAAAAAAAGTAAATCATTTGTATTAAAAAAATGAAAAGGAGAAAAAATGGAAGAAAAAAATATCAAATTTGAAGATTTAGGACTATCAGAAAATGTATTAAGAGCATTAGAGGAATATGGATATAAAAAACCAACTGAAATACAAGTAAAAACAATACCATATATATTAGATAAAAGAGATGTCATAGGTCAATCACAAACAGGAACAGGAAAAACAGCTTCATTCGGATTACCATTAATAGAAAGTATTAATCCAGAATTTAATAAGGTACAAGCAATTATATTGTGTCCAACGAGAGAACTTGCAACACAGGTAACAGGAGAGCTTAGAAAATTTACTAAATATAAAGAAGGAGTTAAAGTTTTAGCTGTATATGGTGGCGAATCGATAGAAAGACAAATAAAGGCATTAAAACAAGGTGTAAAAATTGTAGTTGGTACACCAGGAAGAATAATGGACCACTTAAGAAGAAAAACACTAAAATTGAATAATGTAAAAATGTGTGTGCTTGATGAAGCTGACGAAATGCTTAATATGGGATTTGAAGAAGATATAGAAACAATATTAAAAGAAGTACCAGAAGAAAGACAAACAGTATTATTTTCAGCAACAATGAATAAAAGAATTTTAGGAATTACTAAAAAATATTTAAAAGAACCTAAAAATATAAAAATTAAAGCAAAAGAATTAACGGTAGATCGTATTGAACAAATTTCGTTAGAAGTAAAACAGGCGATGAAAGATGATACAGTAATGAGATTAATCGATTTAAATAATCCAAAAAAAGCAGTTGTTTTTTGTAATACAAAGAAAAAAGTGGATGATTTAATAGAAAAATTAAAATCTAAAAGATATAAAGCTGAAAGTTTACACGGAGATATAAAACAAGCTCAAAGAGATAGAATTATGAAAAGATTTAAACAAGGAGAATTTCAAATATTAGTTGCAACAGATGTAGTAGCAAGAGGTATTGATGTAGATGAATTAGAACTTGTTATAAATTATGATATACCACAAGAAGAAGAATATTATGTGCATAGAATAGGTAGAACTGGAAGAAATGGAAGGATAGGAAAAGCATATACATTTGTAGTTGGAAAAGAAAAAAGCAAAATATATAGTATACAAAAATATGCAAATACAAAAATATTATCTGGAAAAATACCAACAATAGAGGAAATAAGAAAAGTGAAAAATGAACAAATAATAAATAATATTCAAGAGACAATAGACAATGAAGCAAAGGAATCATCAAAATTAAGTGACGAAATTTTAGAAAAGTTACTAGAAAAAAATGATATAAAAGTAGTTGCTAGAGCCTTACTTTCTCTAATTACAGACAAACAACAAAAAAATGAAGAAGAAAATTTTGAATTTAAGCCAGGAGAAGAAGTTAAATTATTTTTAAATGTTGGTAAAAAGGATAAAATAATGGTAAAAGACATTGTAGGAAGTATTTCAGCCAATACAGCTGTATCTGGAAATGATATAGGAAAAATTAATATATTAGATAAATTTTCATTTATAGAAGTTCCAGGAGAATACGCAAATGAAATATTAACATCAATGAAAGATAAGCAAATAAAAGGTAGAGATGTAAGAATAGAAGTAGCAAATGGATAAAAAGGTATAAATAAAATTTAAAGTTTTTAATTCATATTTTTTATAGATTTAAATTAATTTAAAAGTGACTATAAATTTATAATAAGAAAAAAATTATGAATGGTAAATTGTAAATGTGAAATATAGTTTGTAAAAGATTTGTAAACATCAAAATATGTGAAAAAACTATTGATTTATAGGAAAAAGTATGTTAAAATGGATAACGTTAAAAACGCACATAAGAATGAGTTTAAAAAGGGTGCTTAAAAAAATATTAGTTTTAAGTCTTTTTAAATGTTTGAGTTCTTATGGAGGTAGTAACTAAAAGGAGGAATAGAAAATGGCAGTAGTTGCAATGAAACAATTACTAGAAGCAGGTGTTCACTTTGGACATCAAACAAGAAGATGGGATCCAAGAATGGCAGAATACATATTCCAAGCTAGAAATGGTATCCATATAATCGATTTACAAAAAACATCTAAAAAATTAGATGAAGCTTACAGCTTTATGAAAGAACAAGCTGAAGAAGGAAAAACAGTTCTTTTTGTAGGAACTAAAAAACAAGCACAAGAATGTGTTAAAGAAGCAGCAGAAAAATCTGGAATGTACTATGTTGACCAAAGATGGTTAGGTGGAATGCTTACAAACTTTGGAACAATTAGAAAAAGAATAGACAGATTAAATGAATTAGAAACAATGCAAGAAGATGGTACATTTGATGTATTACCTAAAAAAGAAGTTATTATATTAAAAAAAGAAATGGAAAAATTACAAAAAAATCTTGGTGGAATTAAAGATATGAAAGAAATGCCAGGAGTTATGTTTGTAGTAGATCCTAAAAAAGAAAGAATAGCTATATTAGAAGCTAGAAAATTAGGAATACCAGTTGTAGGACTTGTAGATACAAACTGTAATCCAGAAGATGTAGATTATGCTATACCTGGAAATGATGATGCAATTCGTGCAGTTAAGTTAATAGCAGATGTAATGGCAAACGCTATTATAGAAGGAAGACAAGGAGAAGCTTTAGAAACAGAAACTGAAGAAGCTCAAATCTCTGAAGAAGAACCAACTAGCATAGAAGAAGTTGCAGCACAAGAGACTGTAGAAGAATAATAAAAGTTATTTTTTAAAATAAAAGTACCTAAATAAAGGAGTGGAGCTGTTTTCGCTCTACTCCTTTTTAAAAATATTTTTCGGATTAAGATTTCATGCTATTTATAGCAGTTATAAATTTTAATACAAAGTTAAGGAGGAGTAAAAATGGTTACAGCAAGCCAAGTAAAAGATTTAAGAGAAAAAACAGGTGCAGGAATGATGGACTGCAAAAAAGTTTTAACAGAAACTGATGGAGATATGGAAAAAGCAATTGAACTATTAAGAGAAAGAGGAATTGCAAAAGCAGCTAAAAAATCTAGCAGAGTAGCAGCAGAAGGTATAGTTGAAGCATATGTTACAGAAGATGGAAAAGTAGGATCTTTAGTAGAAGTAAATGCAGAAACAGACTTTGTTGCTAAAAATGATACATTCCGTGAGTTTGTAGAGGCTGTTGCAACACAGGCAGTAAACTCTGATGCAGCAGACATGGATGCATTCATGGAAGAAAAATGGAATGCAGATGAAAGCAAGACAGTAAAAGATGCATTAGTAGAGAAAGTTGCAGTTATCGGAGAGAACTTAAAGATTCGTAGATTCGAAAAGGTTGTAGCTGAGAATGGTTGTGTAGTATCTTATATCCATGGCGGCGGAAGAATCGGTGTTATCGTTGATGCTGACACAACTGTTGTAAATGATGCAGTAAAAGAAGCATTAACCAACATTGCAATGCAGATTGCAGCTTTAAATCCAAAATATGTTTCCAGAGATGAAGTAAGTGCAGATTACATCGCACATGAGAAAGAAATTCTCTTAGCTCAGATTATGAATGATCCGAAAGAGTCCCAGAAACCGGAAAAGGTTATCCATGGAATGATTGAAGGACGTATCAGCAAAGAGTTAAAAGAAATCTGCTTAGTAGATCAGGTATATGTAAAAGCAGAAGATGGAAAACAGACAGTTGGAAAATACTTAGAGCAGGTTTCCAAAGAAGCTGGTGCTCCTGTATCTGTTAAGAAGTTTGTACGTTTCGAAACAGGTGAAGGTTTGGAGAAGAAAAATGAAGACTTTGCTGCAGAAGTTGCTGCTCAGATAGCAGGAAACTAAGTAAAAGCTTAGCACAAATTGTAAAAGTATATAAAATTCCCCTGTAGAGTGATTTCTGCAGGGGAATTTTCTGACAAAAGAAAGAAAAATCTCAAGAAGTAATTCAATTAAAATTATTTTTTATAGTGATATTTTGTTAAAGTGTGTTACAATAGAAAAGAGATTTTATGACCGGGAGGTCACTACATGGAAGAGAAGACCACGAAGGGGTTAAAGGAACAGCGGGAAAGGCGAAAACGCATTAATTGCATGAAGATGGGGATTATAACATCTATCTTCGTTTGGATGCTGATATCGATTATTTTGTGCGTGGTATTGTTGTGCCGGGTAATTTCTTTACAGAACCAGATAGACAGGCTGGTATCAAGCGGTATTGTTTCCGGACAGGTACAGCAGGACGAGAACCAGTCGAAAGGAGAAATGTCTACTGGAACGGAATTACAGACAGACACAGAATATCAGGATCAGAATGCAGACAGTTCGATTGTCCAGTCATTGGTGGCAGAGGATGAAAGCAACAAGGCACAGCCGGGAGATCAGCTTAAAGTATATCTTACCTTTGATGATGGACCAAGTTCCAATACGGCAGCTATTCTTGATACATTGGCGCAGTATAATGTGAAAGCAACATTTTTTGTTGTAGGAAAAGAAGATGAAGAGTCCCAGGAGATGTATAAAAGAATTGTAAATGAGGGGCACACACTGGGAATGCATTCTTATTCCCATAAATACAGTGTGATTTACGATTCGCTTGAAAATTTTGAGGATGATTTTACCAAAATACAAAATTATCTTTATGATATAACGGGAGAGGATTGCCATTATTATCGTTTCCCGGGTGGAAGCAGCAATCAGGTCAGTAATACAGATATGAAAGAGTTTATAAAATATCTGAATGATCAGGATGTTACTTATTTTGACTGGAATGTAACCAGTGGTGATGCTACATCACAGGCATATACAGCGGACGAGCTGGTAGATAATGTGTTAGAGGATGTGGTAAAATATAAAACATCGGTTGTGTTACTTCATGATGCAAATACGAAGGAGACAACGGTGGAAGCCTTAGGTCCGATGATTGAGGCACTACAGGCACAGGGAGTAGAGTTACTTCCGATTACTGAGGATACAACTGTAATACAGCATATTAGTGCAGACAGTGTTCAATAGAAAAAATGGAGGTTTTTAAGAATGAGCTTTTTTAAAGATTTTAAAGAGGATTTATCGCAGGCAGTGAACGAACTGGTACCGGGTGAAGACACAACAGAAGCAGCAGAGCAGGATAACGATGTAGTAGTCAATACATTGGAAGATGAACTGGATGTGGAGTCTGAATTATCCAAATTGGACGGACTTTTAGAAAAGGTTACCAAGGATGCCAATGCTCCGGTAGAGAAGGAAGCACCGGCACAGGAAACAGAAACAAAAGTAGAGACACCAGCTGTAGAAGAAAAAGAAGATTTACATATTCAGGAGGAAAGTAAAATGAGTGAGACAACAGCAAATGAAACCATGACAATGCCAGAAGAGACAGTAACACCGGTACAGCCGGCAACTCCGGCACATTTTGCTCCGGTTCAGACATCAGATGAAGTTTCAGATGAAGTATCTGTAATCACAGAAGGAACATCCATTACCGGTAATATGGCATCTACTGGTTCTTTAGATATCCGTGGAAATATTAATGGTGATGTTCAGTGTAATGGCAAGCTGGTTGTTACCGGAACTATCAATGGAAACAGCAATTCTGCTGAATTCTTCGCTGATGCTGCAAAAGTAGAAGGTGAAGTAGTAAGCACCGGAACTGTTAAAATCGGACTTGGTTCTGTCATTATTGGAAATATTACAGCAAGCTCTGCAGTTATCGCAGGAGCAATCAAGGGCGATATCGATGTTCAGGGACCTGTAGTTGTAGATACTTCTGCAGTTGTTATGGGTAACATCAAATCCCGTTCTGTTCAGATTAACAATGGTGCAGTTATCGAAGGTTTCTGTTCCCAGTGCTATGCTGATATTGATGTGGAAAGTCTTTTTGGAGAGAATAAATAATGAAGAGAGTATTTTTAAAATTAAGCGGAGAAGCACTTGCAGGAGAAAAGAAAACAGGTTTTGATGAGCCGACCGTAACAGAAGTTGCCCGCCAGGTAAAACAGATTGTAGATGGCGGATGCCAGGTTGGAATCGTAATTGGTGGCGGTAATTTCTGGAGAGGACGTTCCAGCGAGACTATCGACCGTACCAAAGCAGACCAGAT
>ERZ779671.1171-NODE-1171-length-11677-cov-2.393650_pt1 | contig 11677 bp, 10 predicted proteins | sample MGYA00511074_ERZ779671 | MGnify/ENA primary metagenome ERZ779671 (study PRJEB29588, sample SAMEA2158454) | human gut metagenome | biome: human gut; feature: human-associated habitat; material: faeces | place: Denmark | collected 2008/2010 ... | reverse complement strand
TATCAGAGCGTTTCTGATAATATTCACTGTCCAGCACAAGTCTCTTCCTTCTGTATTCGGTAGTACATATATCACTCTGATGGCACAAAATAGCAAGACATTTTTAATTATATTTCTTCCCCAAAATACGCATAAAACTGTGCTTTTTCTATCGTTTTACACATGGTTTTTATGCGTATTTCGGTATTATCCGGCAAAACAAAATCGGTTAAAAAAGCGGTATTCTGCGGGGATTTTCATATAATATGAGTTCTACGGATATCCCCCTTGTTTAATTCTGCGAAAATTCGCACGAAGGGAGCCATCGGTCTTCAGGAAGAATGGTTGTAGAGATTTGGATACCCCTTCTCAACAATTATATTCTTCCTCTATCTTTTTCCGACAATTTTTGATACAATAACAAGAAAAACGGAGGTTACTATATGGCAAGAAATATCATCGGTTCTTTACCATTTACTTTATATACTATTGATACCGATAATGAAATCTTAAAAACAGAACTTGAAAGCATCTTCTCACGATATCCACAAGTAAGCTTGTGTGTACGCTCTCAATCAGGTCCCCCCGACAGAGGTGGATATTTTTTTCATTTTGAAATCAATCCAAATGGCAATACCGTAAATCTGTATGACATAACACATACCAAAATAGACACGCTTTCTTTAGATACCGCCGTTCGTTTTCTTAACCATGCTTCTGGTAGAAAGTACGATGAAGAAATGTTACGTTATTGTCAATCATATGTAAATTTTAAGCAAGATTAAAAATTCTCGTTACCAAGGTTCTTAGGCTTTTTGCCTTGGAACCTTTTTTTCAATTTTCCCTTATAGTATTCAAGACCTGTATAATCATATTTATCTGTAAATGTCACCACGTACTGCACTCCTACTTCATTATTCAAAACAGAATAATCATACCCATTTGGAATTCTTGATTTAAGCATGAATGCATACATTCCATTCAAATATCCAATAATTCTATTATCAAACTGAAGCTCAATATTTACACTTTCCGAAAACACAGGTAAATACAATTCCGACAAACTTCGAAACCCTTCAAATATAACTTTATCTTTAAATCTATAATACTCGTTTTCTGTATCAAGTAATACTGGTGATGATACTGGTCTATATTCAAATCCCTTTTGCCATATTCGCATTAATTTGCCATAATTCCCCTCTTCTTCGGAATAAACACTTTTTTTACAATTCACTCCATATCTTAAATCAAATCCTTGATAGCCATTACCCAAATCAGTTGGTGGCTTATTAAGCCAATATGTATCTCTTAATTGAGCCAAAGAGTAAGCATTAAACACAAAGGCGTCCAAAATTTGTGGAACTCTATCCCAGTTAATATCGGAATTTTTTTTATAATCCCATTCCCAAAGAAAAACAACCACAAAATCAGTTTGGGGATTGATATCTTTTATAAGTGTATCAAAATTTGCCGACTTTTCTTCTGCCATACTCTGAAGACATTTTACTTCGATTCGCATACATCGTTCCCCATTATTTTTTCTGATTTCCAAATCCGGAAATCTATTTGCAACAACATAGCACCAAAACATATCATCAATATCATACTCTTCTAATATTTCATTTGAAAGTGCTGCTAAATCATGCTCGATAAGCAGACTCACTCTATTCCTTACATCAGTTAAATTTCTTTCATTTTCGGGTATTCTCTCTCCCTGATAAAGACCTAAACACTTTCTCACTTTCGAGCAATTAAACTTTGTGATCAGATATGGTAAATATCTATTTCTCAGCCAAATAGATAAATCCAATGTATTATCTTTATCACATGATAACATTTCACGCATTTCGCACTTATCCAAATGCATAATTCATTACCTCCTCTATTAATTTTGTTGGTAGTGATGTTTCAATATGTTTTGCTTTTTTCAACATTTGATTAGCTTGTTCTTCTAATTGACTAGCCATTTTCATATTTCCCTTATAAAGCGACACAAAATTTTTCTGTTGACTTTCATCAACGATAGGAATCTTTACTTTTCTCAAATCTGCCGGACTTAACCTTGGACGTCCTACTCCAGTCACTTTATATAGAAGTTGACTAAATACTATATCTGATCTCATTACAACTGCCAAATATTCTCTATCCACCAAATCATGTCCTTGCTTATCCTTCTTAACTGTAAATACCGAGCATTCTGGTGAAACATAACCGCCATTTTCAAACGGTATCAAAGCCACTTTCCTAAGATTTGGCCTCATTCTAGCAAACACGATATCTCCTAATTCATAACGTTTGACTGCACTTTTTATAGACTCTGCTGGTGTTAACACCTGTTCAACCTTTCCGTTATATGGAGATATATTTGCTAATCCAGTGTATTGTATAAATGTATCATCTGCACTTGTAGATGGAACCATACTTTCATTTCGTTCATCACACAATTCGGCTAAAGATACACATCTATTAGCTTTCAAATCTAACATTTTTTTGTATTTTTCTCTAGCAAAATGATGAAACTGAAAGTCTAATCTATTACTCTGCTCCTCGCTCATACATTCAAATACATTTGTAATATACAACTTCTCAGAATTAGTAATTTCTTCACCCTCATTAAATCTATACCATTTATCAGTTATGTCAAGCAAATCACTATTTATCAATTTATGACCTTCTGTATCGTATATATAGTCTTCATCTCCATTTGATTTCCGTCCAATCTTGTCTGCTTTTGCAAAAAAAGTTTTTTGAGAGCAACTATTTTCACCTTTCTTTTTCAATAATAGAATTGATGTGTTCACAGATGCGTATGGTTGAAATGCTGATTCTGGCAAACTAATAACTGCAAGAATATCAAATTTTCTTATTATCAATTCTCGGACATCAGAATTCGATGAAGCATTCAATACTCCCTCATCTATTACAATTCCTAAATATCCATCATTTTTTAACAACTCACAACATTTTTCTACAAATAAAACGCCCCTTCTCCTAGATGATTTATCACGCCCTAATACATATTTGTTTAATATTTCTGTATCAGTTACATCACTTCCAAAAGGTGGATTTGTCAAAATGACATCCATACTTTCATTATACTCATCTCCTAACCACCCTAATGTTCCGCCTTCGGAACAACTTCTAATTTCACAATTACTATCACCGTGCAACAACACATTAATACTTGTAATCCACTGTAAACGTTTGTCTATCTCAAAACCATATACTTTATCTATATTGCATCCGCTTTTTAAAGTTTCAATTAAAAAGCCACCTGTACCACACGCAGGATCACATATATTTCCTTTTATGAATGGCATCATCATATCTACCATAAAACTTGTAATCTCTGATGGCGTAAAAAATTGTTGATTATCATTTTTATCAAAAGTGCCCTTTATCACTTCTTCATATAACAAACCTTTAATGTCAATATCAGTATTAGCAAAATTATTATCACATAATATTTCCGCACATTTTATTATAACATTATCACATGATTTCAATCCTGAAAATTCATTTGGAAATAGATTTTCCAGTTCTGTAGCAACATTTGCATATGCATTTCGGATACGATTGCAAAATGCTTTATCTGTTTCATCTGCAGTTTTTTTAAAAATGTTTTCAGTTTCCTTTTCATAATATAATTTCAAGAATACCAGTTTTGTTAATTCGTCAAATCTTTCAATAATATTACTATTTCCTTCTTCATCCCTCAATATTCCATGCAAGCGTGAAATGATTTTTTTAATTTTTTTACTATCATCAACTTCTAAAGCATAACTAATCTTTTCCTGCGCTTCATTCGTATCATCTGCCATTTCTCTTTTTAATGCATTTATTTCATCCAAATCATACAATCTATAATTATTAATAGGATGCCTTTTTGCAACTAATTTTCCTTCTCTATCCCAATTTCTTAAAGTAGATTTACTCACGCATAAATATGTTGCTGCTTCATTTAATGTAATCACTTTTGCCATGTTTGATAACCTCCTAACCTTATCAAACATATATTACCATCATTTTTTTATATTTTCAACACCTAGTTAATCATCCTTTTAAATATGCCTTTAAAACAACAAATTATGTGCATATTACAATTTCAAAAAAGCCACAACTCCAGTAGTCTCCCTACTAACAATTGTGGCTTTTATCATTCATATTCAACCTCTAAGTAGTCCCTTACTACTAAGGAATCCTCCCAACACCTTTGCCTTTATTCCGATTCCGCCCATGAGCCTTAGTAGTCGAAACCGTAGTAATTCCAAGGCTTTCCGCCATATTCTGCCCTGTATTGCCCCAGTCTGCGAAGGTATGCATTATCATAAAACTGGAGTGCCGTGGCAGATGAATAAAACTCTAATCATAAAATTCTCCTGTTCTGAAATGCCCTGTAATCCCGAGTTTTGCATTGCTTTATCGACTTTTCAGGATATTATATTTTCCTTTTAATGACTACTCTTTTTGCAAACCACTTCAAAAAGATGCAATTCAAAGCAATATGTAGTAGTCAGCTAAGGGGTTTCAGACTACTGACTGTGGGCATCGTTAAAAGGTTAACCTATAAAGCATTATATAATAACGTACTTCGCCTAAATATTTTGGACTTCACATCTAAAAAATCCGTAATAATGTAGATTTGATTACTTCATGCGGCAATTCAATATATTTAAAAAAGCTAGCGTAAACAATAGCAAACAAGGGAACATATATATTTGCGCTTTCCCCCCATTCAACTGTACCAGAATGTGTCTTATTATTACGCAATTTTACAAAAGATGTTATACTATTCTCATTTACTGATGGTAACGAGTATTTTGACACGATTGCATTCACTACATCACTATTTTCATTATATAGTGTAAGTATTTTCTGTTTCAATGTATAATCCAGATATTGAAAAGCACTACTTATTGTAGTTTCTTTATTTACATCAATTTCATTATGTTCTTTAACAAATTCTGCTATCGTATTTTTAATATTCTTTTTTAGCTCCTCAACAAGCGCATCTTTCTCTCTTTTTCTCTTATCATCCAGTTGGTAAGAAACTTCTAAAGCCGTACATAAATCTTGAACATTTTTAATTGATATTCGATTAACCATTTTATTATCTTCTGGAAGAAGTTCTAGCAATGAATCAGCCTTACTATTTATTATTCCATTTACTAAATTGGGGATATAATCAAAAACACTAAATATTGGAATTACTTTATGCCTTTGCCTTATGGAATAATTCTCATAAGGATCAAAAATTTTGCATACTCCTGTCTTAAAATACTTTTGTTCAGAATTTCTTTGACTAAGATATACCTCTTCAAAACAGACATTATTTTGAGCAGTCAAAATCGCAACTATTTTTTTTACTATAATGTAGTATTTTTCTATCTTTTCAAATCTTTGAGCATTTTCAAACGAAAATCGAAAAAATGTATACATTTTTCCAAGATTATATGCACCTCTATTTTCTGCATTATTAGTTTCTGCTGTTTGTCCTACTGAAACAGTTAATGTTACTTTTTCATTTTCAATCTGAAATTCTGTTGTCCGAGTGTAGTCACTCCAAGGACGCATTTTTATAGTTCTTGCGCCATCATATTTTAATAATTCTGAAATATCTGGTTGCTCGATTGCTATGTCAGGAGTATATAATGCATTTATATTTCCACCACAAAATGTAATTGCATGAAATTTACACCAATCTTCTGTCAACTTACTAAAAAATCCTTGAGCATTTCCAGATGCCTTTATAATAATAGGCGTTGCAAATCTAATAGCCACATTAGTACCAATAAGATTTGTAACAAATTTTCCTTTATGCAATATTGCAATCATGCTATCGTTATCTTCACCAAATAAATATTCCGGTGTATCTGTATTATGTGATTTTATACGATACAAAGAATCATATCTTTTGGAGACATCACTTTGTGCTGGAAGCAAAGTGACTATATTATCTGATACGTTATATGTATAAGTATCGTCTTCCACCTTTATATAGCCGCAAAAATTCTCATTTATTTTTTTCATATAGGCAACACCCTCCTACTCATTTTATATTTTATCTTCTATACGATTTCTTACAATATCATCTATTATTTTCTTATAATCTTTATATAAATTGTCTTCAACAGGTACTCCCCACAGTGGTTGTATTAGCTTTTCAACTACATACGCAAAAATAAATATCATTAAGAAGATTGATATTATCTCAATAATCACTTGTAAAACAGAATCTAATTTTATACATGCAATTTCTATTATTGTTTCAAATATTTTATCACAAAATAACGTTAATAAAACAGTAATTATTAATTTCCAATTTTCAAATTTGGGAGTTGCATTTCTAATATTTTGTTCAAGAAAATGACTAAATTAATTTAATTTATCATCCTCATATTCTCTATACTTATCATAAATATAGTTTTTCCATTACATATAGGTTAAAAATTTATGATTGTCATTAATTATTTTACATTCTCCTTTTGTTAATGACTTAAAACATAAATATTTATACACTATCATTTCATATTCTTTATCAAATTCATAATAATTCTTTCCTACATAATCTATACAATGTTTGTTCTCCATAATATTTCCTCCTTCGTAATAATATGTTAAATATGACACTTTAGCCTTTAGAATATCTTTACTTTTTAACTTACCATATATTAACTATTAAAGATAACATATTTTCCTAGCATAATCCGTCATATATTAAAATAAATTAGTGAAAAGGCAATTAAGATAATCCATTTCCAATTGCCTCTTCTTATTTTTAATAAAATTAAAATAGTAATTATTTTACTCTTTGAAAAGCCTTATTTGCTATATGTATTATATGATACAATTCTGCAGGTAATTTTTCTATTTCCGATTTTGTATCTGTATCTTTAACCGTTATGCCAACAATAATTTGTGTGGTATTTCCCAAATCAAGTAAACTTTTAAAAAACTCCTCCATATCTTCCGGAATAATACTATGCTGATTCGGTTCATCAAATATTATTACCCCTGGATGATTTCCTTTCTTCTCAATTGATGTTTGCATCAATGCTATTGTATAAGCCCATATTGCCCTAATGTTGTCACTTGCCGATGAATCAAACTTCATATCAAATTCTTCTATTACTGGTAAATAACTTTCTTCTGATATTTGTATTGCATCCATATTAGCAACACTTTTATATCCATACTTACGCAAATTTTCAATAAAATGAATCTTAAGTTTCTCTATCTTATCATAATCAGATGCCGAAAATTTTTTACTTGGAACTTTTTTCTTTCCATCCAACATTTTTTTCCAATCTTTACCTAGCGTTAATAAGTTATCTACTTTTTCGGCCACAAATTTCTGTAAAACTTCTAGTTTTTCAATTTTATTTAAAAAATCAATTTTTTTATAAATAATAGATTCTGACATATTGTCATTAATTGAATAGATATCATTTCTCAATGCCATGGCTAATCGTCTTAATGAAAAAATCTTACCTTGCAATAATTGCAGCCTTTCATCAATAGCTTTTTTATTTCCATAATGACTTTCTCGCGCATATGAAAGCATTACTTTCTGGGCTTCTAAATGACGAATATTTTCATCTATACTCATAATTTCAGTTTCTTCTATCACTGGCAATAATGAATCTGATATTGGTTGATTACAAACAGGACAAATATTTTCAAATGATTTGCATCCTATTTCTGAGCCAAGTTGTCTCAACTTAGCAGCATCTTTATTATTTTGTAAATCAGTCTCTATAATTTCCAAATTATCATTCAAGACTAAAATTGCTGCATTTTCTTTTGAAAGTTGGCTTCTTAGACTATAAACTTCTTCTTCAAACTGTTCTATATCTTTTTCTGTTTCTTCAAGTTCATTTTGCAATTCATCAAAATTATCAATTACTCGAGGTTTTATTGTCTCTAATTTTTTACATTCATCTTTTAGTTCTTGAATAAAAATACCTAAACGCTTTTTTTCTTTAAATATATGTATACCCTCAGCAGTAATTTGTGTAAACTCACACGGTTCCAATGGAACTCCCGATACCGAACAAGTTTCTCGATTAACTGCATTTTGTAATTCCCTTATCTCTACTGTCCACTCGTTTCTAATTCTTGCTTCCTCAAATTTAAGTTCTTCCTTTTTCTTTTCCGCATCAATAGTATCCAAATTAAGGACATATTCAATCACCCGTTTTTTTGAATCTTTAATTCCAAGAACCGGAATACCAGAAAAGATATCTCCCCATCCATGCTTCTGTTCTATAAACATACATGAAAAAATCAATTGCATGTATAATTTGCGCTGATTTCCATCCGTTGCAGGAACAAGTGGTAATTCAAGATGTAGAAACTTTTCTAAGAATGCATGAAACCCTTTTATATTTGTTGCCGAGTTTTTCATATGAACATACATATCTTCTATCAATATATTATCATCATTGATCTTATCTAAAGATGAATAATATACTGTCACTAGCTTTGAATCTCTTTTTAAACCCTTTGCTGTCCTATATAATGTTACAACTTCCAAGCCATTTGATATTTCTAAGTATATTTTTGATTCTATAACACTCAGTTTTTGATCATTATCCTCAATAAATGTTTTATATGCAGAAGTAAGTACCTTTTCCCCTTTTCCGCCTATTATTTCTTCGAATCCAAGACCATAATATATGGCTTCAATTATTGAACTTTTTCCGCAGGTATTATCATCACTTGCCAAAAAATTTAATCCTTCATAGAATTGCTCATCAATACCATAATTACCTTGATCTGTAATAATTTCTATTTGAAGTCTATTAATTTTAAGCATTCTTATACCTCCATGCTGACATTAAAACATCAATTTTGTCATTTGTAAGCCTTTTACTATATTTATCTAAATACTGCTTTTCATTACTTAATAAGCTATTGTCTTTTTCAATGTCTAGTACAAATTGTTTTCCTTTATTAGAAAGACGAAATGTGCCATTTTTTAATTGTATTAATAGCTTATCAGCAATAGCATATTTTACTGCCCGATTTACTGATGGGTCAAATCTTACTAACATATATGGGATTTTTTCAAATATATAATCCTCCAATACTTTCATATACTCCTTTGTATTTAATGCACTAGAAAAAATATGTATTTTTACTAATGAGCAGCCACTTCTTCCACTACAACATTTCGAGATAATCAAACATAGTTGCGCCACTTTATAGCTAATTCGATAATTATAAGGTACTGCATCTGGTTTAGAATCAAAAATTATTTCATCTGTCAAAAGAATTTTATTCAAAAATATCCCTACTTTCTAAATTGCATTGAACAATCTGCAAGCCACATACTTATTATATCTATCTTTAACTCGATAATAGACTCTGGTGTAAAATATTTGCATGCATCTTTGAGCTGTTTTTCAAAATCTTGTAAAATGTCATTAAATACTTTTATATTCATACTTCTATCAGTATTAAGCTTTGTCTGAACCTTGACCTGCTTTTTATATGTTTGTTCAAGCCCATATACATCTTCGTATATTTCTGTAAACGATACTCGGAGCATACGCATTATTTCCATTCCCTTAATATAAGCTTCAACATAAACATCAACTATATCGTTTAAATCCTCGTCATCATCATCTACATCTCCCATTACAGCTTTTACTTTTCTTGATATATTCGCAACTTTTTCTGAATCACAATCTTCCCAATTAGGTTTCTCTACAGCTCGAACAGCAAGATTAAGTTTTGTATCCGTTAAAGATTTTCGCATTATTCTTGTAATCTCCACTGCAAAATCTTCTGCTTGTTTTATTACTATAATAAAATTAGAATCTATATAGTCATACTGCTCAGGGTCTTCTTCTTTACGCTTCAATACTTCTTGTCTTTTAGTTTCTGCATGTTCTATGATTCTAGAATCTTTATAAAACGGAACGACAAAATGCCATTCTCGTATTGTAGGAACACCAAGTTTAAGAAGCCGTTTTTTATATTCTGGCGAGAGCAATTTATTTATATCATGTGTCATTTTATCTCTCTGATGCTCATATAGTTCATTTTCAGAGTATTCTCTTTCTGCACAATAACACTGATTTACTATTCCATTTCGGGTAAACCCTTCAATTCCCCCATCACCGCCTTGGACCGCAGGAATTTCAGTATAATGCTTTTCTCTATACATCATGCGATAACATGCTTGACAAATATCTTCCCATGAATCGCCATCTAACTTTCCTTCAAAAAAGTCTAAAATCATTCAGCATTCCTCCTCAACCAATTCATAGATATAGATAAATCTTTCGAAGGTTTCTCCCTAATTACACCAATATCAATTATAACTTCTTTTTGCGTTTCTATATAAATTACTTTAGCCATATGAATTTGCCAAAAAATTTTGATAATTACAATGGGCTGATCTATGTAAAAATACGTTATATTATTTTTCCAATACATAAATTTTCTTTTTTCACTCACATTATTAAAAAATTTTTTTCATATTATTATATATTCCAAATATTTACATTCATTTGTCAGCTTGTACTTTTCATAAGATATACTTTCTCTTTTGATTGAATTTATGCTAATAACATAAAAGTTGCCTAAGAGGAAGACTTTCTTTTTACTTGACCCGCTCTTCTGCACGATCACTGCTGAATAATTCAATGTTTCTTTCTATCATATTCTTACATTCGATTAGAAAGATATTACCAACATTCTCATATGTAATTTCATGACATTTCCTCTAGTTATAATGGAAGTACACATATTAATAATATATACTTCTATGTTTTCTTTTGTGTCGAACCTTATTACTAAGGATTTCTTTTTCTACTAATCCTTTCTAATTTTTCCCAACAAAAAAATTCACAAACGACAAATGCCCTTACGCATCATATCTTTTGTGAACTTCTAATTTCTTTTTATCATATTTACTTAGCTTTTTCATAACTTTTCTCTCCCTCCAAATTCTATATAAATATTATGCAACTCCTTTTTCCAAATTGCAACCTTTTTTAATAAAAACCGTCAAAATCTCCCCTCTTATCAATCTGCTTCACGCCCCAATTCGACAATACTTTCTATGATTCCTATTTTATACTTATATCTCTATCCTTATCTAATTATTTTTCCATCACAAAAGAGCACAGAATCTCTTCCATGCTCTTATCTTGCAACTTTCATCTATCTAATTTTCTTCCAACTGAACTTTCTCTTCCTCAGAATCCTCATCCCCTGATTCTTCTTCCTCGCCCTCATCCAAACTCGAAACTGCCTCATCTTCCCCCGAATCCGCAGTATCTTCCGATGCCACCACATCCTCCGGCACATTTTCCTCTTCTAACACTTCTTCTTTCTGCGCTGCATCCTCCAGCACAGCCTCTTCTTCCGTTTCTTCCACTCCCTCATCCTTCCGGAACTTCTCCCGGAACTGCTCTTTCTTGGCTGCTACAGCGTCCATGAGGGCAAGCTTCTTCTCTTCGCGGTTCTCTAAGGCTTCCTGCTTCTTTGCGTCACGGAGTTTTTGCTGTTCTTCGCGCTGCGCGACTTTCTTAAGCTCTTTTTCCTGGCGCTGCTCTTCTTTGATGCGAAGCTTCTCGGCTTTATCCTGCTCCTTCTGCTGCAGGCGGTTCTGGCGAAGCTCGTCTTTCGCCTGCTGCTTCTGGCTCTTCTTGACCTGCTTTTTGGCGGAACGCTCGATAGAACG
>ERZ779671.1167-NODE-1167-length-11696-cov-2.143458_pt1 | contig 11696 bp, 11 predicted proteins | sample MGYA00511074_ERZ779671 | MGnify/ENA primary metagenome ERZ779671 (study PRJEB29588, sample SAMEA2158454) | human gut metagenome | biome: human gut; feature: human-associated habitat; material: faeces | place: Denmark | collected 2008/2010 ... | reverse complement strand
CCTGTGCGATTGCTGCCGCCTCTTTGATCTGCTCATCTGTGGCGTCTCGTTTTCCAAAACGCAGGTTTGACGCGATCGTACCGGAAAACAGTACACCTTTCTGCGGCACAAAACCGATTTCTTCCCTCAAATCTTCCATACGGATATTCCGGATATCCTGACCGTCTAAGGTAACACTTCCGCCTGTGACATCATAAAGTCTTGGAAGCAGGTTGACCAGCGTGGATTTTCCACATCCGGTACTTCCGATGATTGCCGTTGTCTTACCCGGCTCCGCTGTAAAATCAATATCCTCCAACACATCTGCCTCCGCTCCCGGATAGCGGAAGCTGACATGTGAAAAACGGATCACACCTTTGTGTTCTCTTAATTCTTCCGGATTTTTTGCATCTTCTATGGAAGACTCTGTGCGGATAACCTCATCGATACGTTCTGCTGCTACTGCTGCACGCGGAAGCATGATCGACATTGCTGTCAGCATTAAAAATGCCATAACAATCATCATCGCATAGGTGATGAATGCAGTCATGGAACCGACCTGCATGGAACCGGCATCGATTTTGTGCGCGCCTACCCATACGATACCTACGGTCAGAAGATTCATAATCAGCATCATACCCGGCATCATAAATGTCATGACACGGTTTGTAAACAGCATGGTCTTTGTCAGATCTTTATTTGCAGCATCAAAACGTTTTTCTTCCTCTGTTTCCCTGCCGAATGCACGAATGACGGAAAGTCCTGTTAAGATCTCTCTGGATACCAGATTGATCTTATCGACCAGTTTCTGCATCAGCTTAAAACGAGGCATTGTAACAGACATCAATACCATGACATAGCCAAGGATCACAAGGATTGCCAGAATAATGATCCATCCCATTCCTGCTCCTGTCTGGATAATTTTTAATACACCTCCGATGCCAAGAATCGGCGCATAGGCAACCATACGGATCATCACTGCAGATACCATCTGAATCTGCTGGATATCATTCGTACTTCTGGTAATTAAAGATGCAGTGGAAAAATGATCCATCTCCGCGTTAGAAAAACGAACCACCTGTCCAAATATCTTTCCTCGCAGGTCACGTCCGATTCCGGCACCGATACGTGCACCAAAAAATCCTACCAGAACCGTTGCCACACCCATAAGAAGTGCCATCGCAACCATCCTGCCACCGGCTGACCAGAGATAGGATGTCTGTACCTTATCAATATCCACTCCTGCCGCTGTATCACAGCTTACTGCATACGCGATACCCATTGATTTTACCAGAGAACTTCCCATGGTATCGATCGTATCAGAAACGGTATCACGCATGGATAAGATCTGTTCCTCTGTCATTGCCCCTGACGCTTCCATGGCGGCAAAAATTGTACGCATATCCACGCAATTCGTAACCACGGTATTTCCGTCGTCATCCTCGACTTCTTTCTCAAAAGATGTAAGCGGCACTCCCATGGACTCCCCGATCTGCTCGATACTCATGTTATCAAGCATCGCCTGATCCATTCCGGTCTGTTTTGCCACACTCTCTTTAAATGTCTGCTCATCCACCGATGACATCTGATAGTTCATCAGAAGAGGAAGAAGCAGCGTATCATCCAGTTCATCTAACTGTTTTTTATCTGTAACGGTCAGACGGTAAACATCTCCGTCCTTTTCGTAACTGTTTTCCCAGCTTTCCTTCTCCTCATCGGTCATAAAAAGCTGTGCCAGTGTAAACTCGTCCTCCGTTACTGCCTCCGGCAGCACATGCTCCACACCTTTGTTCTGGATTCCGACATCAATAATATCCGATGTGTATGCCGGAAGAGACAGATCACACCACGCCTGTACAACTAACAGTGCAACAACAATGATCAGTCCCTTCCAGTACGGGAGCATATTTTTAAATATTTTGCTCATGTCCTATTCTCCTTTTTGTCTCATTTTTCGGTCTTCGATTTCTTCCCTCGACGCCTCGTAAAGCTCATTCAGGCAATCGATCAGCTGTTCCATGTCATCCCGGTCTATTTTTGAGATGACTGCATGCGCAAAGCTGCTCATGATCTGCTCGCACTCTTCCTGCTTCTGTTCCCCGGATGCCGTCAGCTTCACATAAGTATTGCGCCTGTCTGCTTTGTTGACGTCGCGCTCAATGTATCCTTTATCTTCCAACGTCTTTAAGGTGCGTGAAACTGCAGGTCCCTTCGCTTTCAGCTTTGCGGTCAATTCGGAAACCGTCAGTTCTTCCTTTTCCCCACTGCAGTGCTTGATCGCCGCCATCGTCATGCCCTCAAGTTTCGTGATATCCGGCACCAGATCACCCATATGCAGTTTGTGAAACTGATACAGCGCAAAAAAAAATCTTGTAAATAAATCATCCATTCCTGTTTTTCTCACCTCATTATTTAACATTGTTATATATTTTCTTTGTTATTTATTTACAGTGGCATATATTAACACAGGGAAGATACCACGTCAAGTATCTTCCCTGCACTTTATCCATTCTTTATATTTTCTTTATTTTTTATTCACATCCCTCATGCAGCATAGCGAGCGTTTGCTGCATTTCTTCCAGTTGAAACTGTCCCGGTGCACTTTTCTTTCCATGCGACGCAAATGTCACACAGGAACCAAAAGTTTCTCCGCTCACTCTGCTGACTGCCCCCAGTTTTCCCATGGACACGGTAATGATCGGTGTTTCCTGATTTTCACTGTGAAATTCAGAAGTAACGGCAAGTAGCCGCAATACATCTTCCGTTGTTTTTGGAGTCACAACAAGTTTGACAATATCCGCACCTCCTTCACACATATGGTCAAGCAGCATCCGCATTACATCTATCTGCGGTGTTCCTTCCAGATCATGATGTGATGCCACAACTTTCTTCCCCTTTTTTTGAATTTCCCGGATCCGCTTTGCCGCATGTTCCTCCTCAAAAAATTCCAGATCGATCAGATCCACACATTCTGACTCTGCCGCAAGATCGTGCAGATCATTTAATGTTTCCCGGTCAACCGACACCACTCCACCCTGTTTTGCAGTACGAAATGTATACAAAAACAGTTTTTTCTTTAATAAAGGCGCTATCTGCTGCAATATTTCCCGCACTTCATTGTAGTCGGTGTAATGTTCAAATGCATCCAGCCTCCATTCGATCATGTCTGCATCCGATTTCACGAGATATTCCACTTCTTTTATAACTTCTTCTTTCGTTTTTTCGAGAACCGGAACGCATATGAGCGGACGTCCCGTTCCGACCTCTGTTCCTTTTATTTTCATGCCAGACACCTCCCTGCCATCTCACAATCATCTTCTTTTTTCATTATAACCAACCCCCTCCTGTTATGCAAATATTTGACATCTTCTGCAATATCATTTAATATAATTTTTGATTTTAGCGCTTAGAATGGAGTTTTTAGTGTGAAAAATAAGTTTGATAGCTTATTTTTCGCAATAAGTTGCTCAGAAATGAGGATTATTATGAGTTTTACATTTTTAAACCAGCTTCCTTCTCCGGCAGAGATCAAACGTGATTTTCCGCTGTCAGAAGAATTAAAACAGTTAAAAAAAGAACGGGATGCTATGATCTCCGACGTTATCACCGGAAAAGATGACCGTTTTCTCGTTATCATCGGACCTTGTTCCGCAGACCGTGAGGACGCTGTCTGTGATTATGTCAGCCGCCTCACAAAAATCCAGGAGGATGTTGCCGACCGTCTGATCATCATTCCGCGTGTTTATACAAATAAGCCGCGTACTACCGGCGAGGGCTATAAGGGTATCGCCTCCCAGCCGGATCCGGAAAAAGCGCCTGACATGATCGAAGGTCTGATTGCCATGCGTAAAATGCACATCCGTGCGATTAAAGAGAGCGGTTTAACCTGTGCAGATGAGATGCTCTACCCGGAAAACTGGGGGTATGTCGAAGATCTTCTCTCCTACGTTGCCATCGGTGCACGTTCTGTCGAGGATCAGCAGCACCGTCTGACGGTCAGTGGTTTTGATGTCGCATCCGGTATGAAAAACCCGACCAGCGGCGACTTTTCTGTTATGCTCAACTCCGTATATGCGGCACAGCACCCACATCATTTCGTATACCGTGGTTACGAAGTGGAGACAAGCGGCAACCCGCTGACACATGTTGTTCTGCGCGGCGCAGTCAGCAAACACGGTAACTCCACACAGAATTACCACTACGAAGATCTGATCCGTCTGTGTGACATGTACGAAAAAATGGATCTTGTCAATCCGGCAGCCGTTGTGGACGTAAACCATTCCAACTCCGGCAAAAAATATAAAGAACAGATCCGTATCGTAAAGGAAGTCATGCACAACCGTCAGGTTTCTTCTGAAATTCAGAAGATGGTAAAAGGTGTTATGATCGAGAGTTATATTGAGGAAGGCTCCCAGAAGATCGGTGAACACATCTACGGTAAATCCATCACGGATCCTTGCCTTGGCTGGGAAGATTCCAAAAATCTGATTTATACGATTGCAGATATGTGCCGTTAAGATTTTTTACCTGTACCGGCAGCTTCTTGAAATCTCATAATGAAAAAAGGAACTCCATTTCTGTGAGTTCCTTTTTTATTATTCATGACAATAGAGTGTTTGCAGAACATGCATTCTATTGTTTCTACTACTATCCTCTCGGATGTGCTTTCAGATACACTTCCCGGATTCTTCCCTGCCCCATCTGCGAATAAATCTGTGTCGTAGAAATATCAGAATGTCCTAACATCTCCTGCACCGACTTTAAATCTGCTCCATTGCTGATCAGATGTGCCGCAAACGAATGGCGCAGCGTATGCGGTGTGATCTCTGATTCGATCCCCGCCTTCTTCCCATAAAACTTGATCAGTTTCCAGAAACCCTGACGGCTCATTGCACCACCGGTACAATTCGTAAACAGCCACGGACAGTCCGCCTGGCTGATCAGATGATCTCTTCCATCCTGCATATATCTTGTCAGTGCCTCCCTTGCGACATTCCCAAATGGAATGATCCGTTCTTTATGGATATCCGTACAGATCACATACTCCATCTGAAGATTCAGATCCGAGACTTTTAACGATATCAGCTCCGACACACGGATTCCTGTCGCGTAAAGCAATTCAAGCATCGCCTTATCCCGCAGCTCTTTCGGTGTATTTCCGGACGGCTGCTCTAACAAAAGCGTCACTTCTTCCGTGGTCAGGATACGCGGCATCGTTTTTTCAATCTTAGGTGCTTTCAAACGCCATGCCGGATCCGACTCGATTCTCCGCTCCTTTTCAAGAAAATGAAAAAAAGCTTTCATTGATGCAATGCTCCTTGAAACCGTCGCCGGTTTCCGTCCTTCACGTTCTAAAAACATAACATATGCATTCAGATTTGTCTCCGTAACGGCAGACACCCCGTATACATTCTGCGCTTCCAGATATTCATTCATCTTGCGGAGATCACGTTCATAGGAAACTTCCGTATTCTTTGATGTCTGTTTTTCATTGTGAATATATTCAATAAAATCCATAATGTCATGTGTCATGTTTTTTTCCTGACTTTCTTTTTATCCTGTGTATTTTTTCATTATAATGATAAGCAGACCGAAAAGCAATCTTTTCAAAAATTTTTTACGATCATCTTAAGGAGCGGAATATTGATATAAGCTTCTGCAAATACGCCGCCGATTACCAGTATTACTGCCACCCCATAAAATACAACAGATTCCACCGCCTGTTTTATGCGGATTTTCGGATTACATACCGGTGGCCGGTACTGTCTGCTGTTTTTGCCACAAAAGCGGCACCATAGTACCGCAGCCACATAAAAAAATGCCTGTGGAAGCAGACCGACAAACGCAACTGCAACACCACGGATTCCAAGATCCGCAATCGCCATTGCAAGAAAAAATCCAAATGTTCCTGTCAGAATACACAACCATACCGTCGATGCCACCGCATATCCGCACCCTTCCCCAAACAAAAAGAAAAAAAATGCAAACTTTCCCCGTTTCCAAAGCAGCTGCCAGAACAGTCTTTCCGGTGAAATGCTGCTATATGCGAACTGTTCTAAAATCCATATATTTAATATCCGGCAAAGATCCCCTGTCTTATACTTTAACAGGTTTGCAAGAAAAACACCCACAAAAAATACAGGCAGAAACAGGCATCCTTCTTTTTTCACACACGCCCCACATACACTTTTCTTCAGTTTATGCGTTTTTCTCCTGATTCAGAAGATTTTTATATGCCAAAAGTGCAGAAACTGTTTTGGCATCCTGTAATTTTCCATCGTAGATCATCTGACAGAGTTCATCGATGTCATGTGCCTCGACATCAAGGAACTCTCCCTCATCTAAATGCTGATGTCCCGGTTTTAAATTACGCGCTAAATACACATCAATGAACTCGTCACAAAATGCAACTGTTGTTTTAAGTGACAAAAGACGCGTAAGATCATCACTGCGGTATCCCGTTTCCTCCTCTAACTCCCGTGCAGCACACACCTTTGTGTCTTCTGTAACACTGTCTCTTGATCCCGCCGGTATCTCAAGTGTCATACGGTCGATTGCATTCCGGTACTGACGCACCATCAGAATCTTTCCGTCTCCGCGTACCGGAACAACGGCTGCACCCCTTTTCTGTGTGAAATAAAATCCCATTCTTCGATTTTTCCGTCCGGCAGCTGCATCGTATCTGTATAAATATCCAGAATGGCTCCATTTTTTACCAGTTCTCTTTTTACTCTCTTAACCTGTTGATCCATACAATATTCCTCCGCTTCAATATATTCCAAGTCTGTTATTTTTTTACAGTATCTGTTCTTATTGTACCACCCTCTGCCTTTATTTTCCATCTGCTTTTATACAATTTGGACACGACGAAGGCGACTTGTTACTGTTCGCAGGCAAGTGAATGGCATAGCACCGGACACTGACACACCTTTCCATCAGCTCTTATCACGTGCGTATGAACAGATGTACTTGGCAAAACAACGTCTAAAAGCAAAAAATAAAGCGGCAGATAAATAAAACGTTAAAACTTTCCTCTTCTCTTTCCAAAAAAGATTAAGGAATATGCCAAAATCTCCCTTTTATAAGTTTGACTGTTATACTGATAACATCAAATTTACGAAAGGGAGATTTTACTATGACAGTCATTGAGATTGTTTTTTCTGTCATCGGGATTGGCATTATCATCGGAGGGTTTGTTTACGCAATTTACGATTCTTACTGTCAGTCAAAAGATTATCGTACATCCAGAAAAAAATAAGCTGCACACTTCTGTGTGCAGCTTATTTTTATGCCATCATACGGATACCATTTCTGATATTCTGACCTTCCATCACTTTCATGTTTCTGCCAGCCTGATTTTCCAGCATCTGCATGCCACCTTTCTCAGCCTGACTCTCCAACATCCGGTATCCTACCCGCGGGATCGTTGTAATATACTCCGGTTCTAAAGGAGAACTTTCTATTTTTTTCCGGATATTCGTCATATTGACACGAAGGATCCTGCTGTTTTGCTCTGCATATGGTCCCCATATTTTTTCCAAAAGCATCTGATATGTTACAACCGTACCAGAATTTAACGCAAGACTTTCTATGATCCGGTATTCCACCGGCGAAAAATGAACCTCCGTTCCTCCAAGCAAAACCTGTCTTTTTGTAAAATCAACCTTAAGATTTCCTGCCTCGTAATATGTATGCGCACCTGCCGAAATTCTTCTGCGTAATGCGGAAAAAATCCGTGCCGCAAGTTCCTTCTCATGAAACGGTTTTACCATATAATCATCTGCTCCGGCATATAATGCCTCCACTTTATCAAGGTAGCTGCTCCGTTCCGACAGGATTATAATCGGGCAATCCGTCCACTCCCTGAACCACTGGATCAAGGTGATCCCTTCCATATCAGAAAATTTATTATCCATCAGAATCAGATCCGGACAGACACCGGTACTCATCTCCATTCCCTGTTTTCCACTTCCTGCAATATAAATCTTGTAATTTTCTTTTTCCATTGCCCTGCGGATCAGATAAGAAATGCTTGTATCCTCATCGATCAGTAATATTTTTGCTCTGTCACTTATTCTATTTTCTATCACGTTAATACGCCTCCTGTAATATCATCTTTTTATTCAATTACAGGAATACGTTTTGCCTTCTTACCATCAACAAGATGTATGTATTTTATATTCTGCCACAGTATGATCATATGGCTGCTAAATCTTTTTAGTGCCATATGCAGAATAACTGCCGGGATCATTAAAAGTACATATACTTCTACTAAAAACCGTAACATCTGAAAACGGCTCTGATTCTGTTCACCCAGCGCAGCTTCACTCTGTGTCGTTCGCGCAAGTGTAGCCGGTGTTTCTTCCGGGAGACCGCATGCCTGACGTTCTGCTATTTCCGGTCCCGTCAACCGGTCTGTGTGATATTCTTCTAGTTCACATTCCCCTGCCTGGTCTGCATTTTGTCCTTCTATTCCATACTTCAGGAGCCCGCCTGCGGTCAGCTCAAAACTCTGTGGTGTCTTTTCATACAAATGCAGTGTATCTGTCTGCGGTAAAAACTGAAAGAAAGATATTACGATAAATCCAATCAGGATAAACAGAAACCACTTATGCTGTTTTACTCTCTGCATTTGCCACACCACCTTTCTTTCACTCATTTTCAGATGTATTTTAACATATATTTTACATCCTGGCACTATTTTTTTCAGAATTCCGTCTTTCTCTGATTCCATATATGCAAAAACTGCCGTACCGGTCATTTATGACACCGGTACGGCAGTCTCTTTATTTTTCATACAATAGATCGCACGCTCTGCGAGCAACCCCATTGTCACGAATCACTTCGCGTAATCTGTTACCCTTGACTCACGAATAACATTTACCTTAATCTGTCCCGGATATTCCAATTCAGCTTCGATCTGTTTGGAAATATCACGCGCAAGCAATACCATATCGGCATCGCTGATCTGCTCCGGAACAACCATGATTCGAATCTCCCTGCCCGCCTGAATAGCGAAGGATTTTTCTACACCCTTAAATCCGTTAGAAATATCTTCTAACTGTTTCAATCTGTTTGAATATGTTTCCAGTGTCTCTCTTCTGGCACCTGGTCTTGCTGCACTAATTGTATCTGCAGCCTGAATGATACATGCAATTAATGACTCCGGTTCTACATCACCATGATGCGCTTCTACCGCATTGATAATAATTGGTGACTCTTTGTATTTTCTACATAAATCCACACCGATCTGAATATGGGAACCTTCCATATCATGATCGACAGATTTACCAATATCATGTAACAATCCTGCACGTTTTGCAGTTCTTACATCTACACCGATTTCAGCAGCCAGTAATCCGGAAAGCTGTGCTACTTCAATGGAATGTTTGAGAGCATTTTGTCCGTAGCTCGTCCGGAATTTCATCCGGCCTAAAAGACGCACAAGCTCCGGATGGATTCCGTGAACACCAACCTCTAAGGTTGCTGCCTCACCTTCCTCACGAATCATTGTCTCGACTTCTTTCTGAGCCTTCTCAACCATTTCCTCGATTCTTGCTGGATGGATACGACCATCCACAATCAGTTTTTCCAAAGCAATTCTGGCAACTTCACGACGAATCGGATCAAAACCGGATAAAATCACTGCCTCCGGCGTATCATCAATGATCAGATCCACACCGGTTAACGTTTCTAACGTACGGATATTACGTCCTTCACGTCCGATGATTCTTCCTTTCATTTCGTCATTCGGAAGCTGTACAACAGAAATCGTCGTTTCGGCAACATGATCCGCAGCACACTTCTGAATTGCAGTCACCACATACTCTTTTGCCTTCTTATCAGCTTCTTCCTTTGCCTTGTGTTCCATTTCTTTGATCAATTTTGCAGTATCAATTTTAACGTCTTCTTCAACAGTCTTTAAGAGATAATCCTTTGCCTGTGCGGAGGTTAAACCGGAGATCCTTTCCAGTTCTTTCACACGCTCTTCATTGAGCTTTGCGACCTGCGCTTTCTGTCTGTTGATCTCTTCTTCCTTGGCTGCAAATCCCGCCTCGCGTTTTTCGATCGCTTCTAACTTTTTGTCCAGATTTTCTTCCTTCTGAACAATGCGTCGTTCACTGCGTCCGATCTCCGCTCTCCGCTCTTTTACCTCCTTGTCTAAGTCATTCTTGACACGGATGGATTCTTCCTTCGCTTCAAGCATTGCTTCACGCTTCTTGGTTTCTGCCGTTTTTACCGCTTCATCAATAATCTCACGCGCTTTTTCATCTGCATTTCCGATCTTAGCCTCTGTTACTTTTTTATAGTAAGCAGTTGTGACGAAATATACAACGACCGCGGTAACCAGTAGAGTGATCACAACAGCGATAATCACACTTCCCACAGGAGCACCTCCTTTATTAAATTTTCATTGTACATATAACATAAAAACATGGTTTGTTATCTGTCATAATTACAACATATAAATTTTATTCTATTTTAATATTTATGTCAAGTAGATAACTGTTCAATGTGCATAATATTGCATTTTTATTTTGCAACAATACAACATATTGTACCAAAAATCCCCCGTTTTCCTATGTTCTTATTCCTCGTATTCATCCCAGATTTTCATGACATGCAAAATATCGCTGCTCTTAAATCCACGGCGCATCAGATACTGGTAAATTTTCTGCTGTTCTTTGCGGTCACATTCTTTTGGTTCATAATGTTTCTTTTCTAAAAGCTGACGGATCTTTAACTGTTCATCACTGTCGAACACCTCATCAAGTGCCTGTTCTATCACACTTTTTTCAATTCCTTTTGCTATAAGATCCATTTTTAATTTCTGACGGCTTTTTTTCTTCTGTTGATATGAAATATAGGTCGTCGCATAGCGCAGATCATCGATATAGTGATATTTTCTGACATACTCCACTGCAAGATCCACGCACACATCAGGATACCCGTTCTGCATCAGCTTCTCCCGCAGCTGATGTTCCGTCCGGTCCATTCGTTCCAAAAGAAACATCGCACGTTTCTTCGCCCGCGTTCCAAGTATTTCATAGATGATCTCATCATATTTCTCCCGGGATATGACAGTCCCCTCCCGCAAGGATAATTTTCTTACCTCACCCTTATATAAAAGGACTTCCATCCCGTTGTCAAACCGAATGGAAGTCCTTCCTTTTTCCCGGGGAATTACTTCTACGACAAGCAACTCCTGCATCTTTTATTCCTCCGCTTTTACCTCGGCTGTATTCTCTGCTTTCTTTTCAGCCCCTTCCGCTTTTTTTGCGATCGCTTCCGCTGCTTTTATGCTCTGTGCCTCAGTCTCGTTTTCCTTTGTTTCCTCAGACTCTTCCGTTCCGTCCACATTTAACATTTCTCTGACTTTTGCCTCGATCTCCTCACAGATCAGCGGATTTTCTTTCAGATACTGTTTTGCATTCTCACGTCCCTGGCCGATCTTCTCGCCGTTGTAGGCATACCATGCACCGGATTTGTTGATGATGCCGGCATCCGTCGCCAGATCGAGAATATCTCCTTCCTTGGAAATACCCTGTCCGAACATAATATCGAACTCCGCCTCCTTGAAAGGCGGTGCCACCTTGTTCTTCACAATCTTCACACGCGTATGGTTGCCGACAACCTCACCGCCCTGCTTTAACGCCTCCACTCTCCGCACATCCAGACGCACCGAAGAATAGAACTTCAGCGCACGTCCGCCAGTA
>ERZ779671.1162-NODE-1162-length-11711-cov-1.888469_pt1 | contig 11711 bp, 15 predicted proteins | sample MGYA00511074_ERZ779671 | MGnify/ENA primary metagenome ERZ779671 (study PRJEB29588, sample SAMEA2158454) | human gut metagenome | biome: human gut; feature: human-associated habitat; material: faeces | place: Denmark | collected 2008/2010 ... | reverse complement strand
GATAGGTGTTTGTCCGCCGCCCATGCCAGCAGCACTATTTACGCATGGGCAAATACCATCGTCTCTCGGAGTCTGGTGCTTTTGTAAACCGCCAAGCATTGTGATTTTATCCTCTGGTGTAGGACTCACCTCAATCAACTTAGTCCCATTGCCAGGAGCGTCATTCTTGAAATTTGGCATAACTGTTCCTATGCAAGTCTGATCTGACTTGATCCTCCTATTGTAATCATCATAGATAATTGTCTGTTGTAAGGATGCGGGTGATTTAATACGAATTTTTACGCCCTCTCCTTTATTCGTCGTTAATGTCGGAGAAACACCTTCTGCATCATAAACTGTACCATTCATTCCATGTCCAGACGGATTTACATTTCCAACATTGATTGGCATACTATTATCTTTCACATCTTCACTCCGTTCAGTGGAGAAACGGATATCAATGCAGCATTCCACTATGATATTGTCTTTCTGTACAGAGGTAAGCGTATTCGTGCATTTATCTGGCCTAAGCTCTAATCGTTGCACGATACTACCATTGTCAGAATAACGACCACGAATTGCTGCAGGAATCAAAACGCTACTCTTCATCAGCACTACTTTCTAATTCAATATGTTCGTTACAGACGATTATAAATGGCTGAAGATTACCCCCCCCATACAAGTGAGGGATGGTGCAATTCCTGACGGATCGTATACTCGACCTCTTTGCGGATTCTCGCGTTTTGCACCTTGCGTCCAGTTCCCAACTTGAATAATTTTATCAGTCAATTTCCATTACTCCTGTCATTTGCTGATTGCCAAAACCCTTATAGTCTCTCGCAAGAAGAGTTAAGGCAATATCGCTATATCCATCAAACTTATTGCCTTTGTTACTCAATCGAACTCCGTGCATTTTCTGCAACCAAGTCCCATTGGTGTTGCCTGTCTGCTGAGTTTCTTCCTCCGACTCGGATTGTTTTACTGACTCGCTGCGGGGGGGGGTAATCATTGCAGCCACTTTCTCATCACTGAGATAGTATTTTTCATCGACGTCGGTTTCTAACATATCGGCAAGCGTATGTTTGAGCTGAATAGGCTCTGGAAATTTGAACTTTCCATTATCCAAGTCTTTACGAATGATGACACAATAGACACGCTCTCTATTCTGAGGAATTCCATAATTCTTTGCATTTAATACCTGCCAGTAAACATTGTAGCCATAGTCCTCAAGCTCTTTAACAAATAGATCAAATGTTGGTCTAAAACGAGCGCCTACAATGTTCTTGACATTTTCGTAGATAGCAAAACGAGGCTTTTTCTCCCGAAGAAAGCGTAACCATTCAACCAAAAGAGACGAGCGTGTTTTCTCAATCTTAGTTGAACCGCAATTCGGGCATTTATCTCGTTCTGTGTAATGGGCTTCAAGAGGGTTATATGTATGACCGCAGTTTCTACATGTCCATGCAGCCCCCCCCTGTTTCCCTGCGATAGAGAAGTCCTGGCACGGAGATCCGCCAAACATGGTGTTGAAATCAGGTACAGACTTCTCATCTGCCTTTGTAATATCACCAATATTTAGCTCCGGAGCTGTGTCATGAACCGCACAATAGCTTTCTGCTGCGTACTTATCGAACTCGCAGAAAAGGGAAGTAGTATATTTCATTGAAAACTCCTGTAAATTGTTTAGTTAATTTCTTAAATCCAACGAATTGTCGGTTCTCCGACAAAACCATGTTCCCACACGAACCACGCAAAGCACATTGTAGTTGCCCACGGCTTTCCATTTTCATCAACAGCGCTCCCGTTGTTCAGCGGACTTTGGCGTTTAGTAAACACATATACATACTTTGGCGGATGTGTGTCAAACAGAGGACGACGCTTCTCACCTTCGAGAAGCTGAATTTTTGCAAACATGATTACCTTATCGTTTGACACTTCAAGGGCTTTTTCTATGAACTCTTTTGCCAGAGAAAACGGTGGATTGGTAATCACATTGTCAAACTTCCGCCCAAAGTCATAGGTGAGGAAATTTACCCCCCCCTGAACACCACAGGCGAACTTATCTTCACGCTCTACTAAATCCGTAGAAACGACCTCGCTATTAGGGTAACGCTCCATCAGAAGCTTGCTGATATGACCTTGACCTGCTGCTGGCTCTAAGATAGAGCCGACAAGCGGTACACGATCAAGAATTGCTGTGGTCGTTTCAAATGGAGTTGCGTAGAAGTCGTTTTCGGCACGGGATCTTGTAGGCGATTTTCCAGCTAAACTCGTGCCACTCAGATATTTACGGTTTTCTATTTTATTCAACTCCTATTCACATTGGATACCAATGTACTCTAATACTGTTCGCATACCTAAGCCATGTTCACTCCAAGGCTTCATACAATATTCCCATAGCTTAGGATGCGTTTCCTTTAATCGCTGGAAGCGGTTCGGGGACTTCTCCAGATGAGCGCCAAATGCACAAAAGACACAACCAGTCCTTCTTTCACCTGTCGTTGTCCACCCCCCCCGCAAGGTACGATCTCGCCATAAACGGAGGCGTAGGGAATATTGTAGGTGTGCAAATATTCAAGAACATCATTTTCTGTCCAGAAAGACATCGGCTGAGAAGTCGGAGATTTCTTACTAAAAGCATTGCAGCCTTGTCTCATCCATGTAGACCTACGAGATCGGCTCTCGTCTGCCATAGTTGCAATAATGGGAACACGACCAGTTTCTTTGAAATACTTCTTCAGCGGCTTCTTCTTCATAATATTGCAACAGCGAGAAGAGACCTTGAACGGAGCATCCAGAAGATAGCACCACTTTTCGCAATTAAACTCCGATGGAGTACCATTGCTACGGATAATTTCTCCGTGAAGCTCTTTCCACCGATAAGAACCTGGCTTACTGCCATATTCTACGGTATCAGCAACTCTCTTTGAGACAACTGGATATCCGTATGTTTCAATGACCTTTCTGAAATTCATCTCAGGCCGCAGAATCACAACATTATCATGCTGCTTAACAAATTCTCGGATTTCTGGAAACTCCAAACCTGTGTCACAAAATACAGCCGGCACATCTGGATAAATACGGCGAACGATATCAAGCAAAACCGTACTATCCTTGCCGCCAGAAAATGCAACATAAACGCTTCCACCGAAATACTCATACCACTCAATAATACGAGTCGTAGTCACTTGAATTTTTCTCTGCAAATCCCATGACTGCATTACATCTAAATCTTCTTTACTGTAAATGCCAAACACCTACTTTGTATTGTTTATCAAGTTCCTTTTGCTTCGATATCAGCGGCATGGAGCTTCATCACATCCGAATAAAGCTTATTACCAACAAGCTTTTTGAAACGCTTCTGTGCTTTACCAGAATGGGGATCGCATTCAAGCTCAAAGGGACGCATATGCCACTGGATGATATTTGCGATATACAGCCGATTCAAACTCGGATTTGAGTAGAACAGACTATCATAGGCAGAAACATGCTGATGTTCATAATAATGAGCAATCTCTGTTGTTTCGCCTTTGCTATTCACAAAACTTTTTGTAAAAGGCTTACCGATATCATGGAGAAGCGCTGCTTCCTGAAGTTCTGCGCTCCCATCGGAGATAAGCCCATATGTAGCGATACAGTGATGCCCCACTGTGAAAGTATGATGCGGATTGTTCTGCTCAAAACTGTTCAACCCACCATCACGATTAAACAAATCACTTACACTGTACGGCTCAAAATTGTCGGGATAAACAAGCTCGATTGCGTCCCATCCCTCATACCAATACGGAAGCCAGAAATTCTTATACATACGCACAAGAACCTCGTGGGGAACAACACGCTCACGATGCTTGCTACGCTCTTCGCATTCGTGAAATGGTGTCGCCATTACGATACAGACTTTCTGACACTTTACCTTTGACAAGCGATTCAGCATGTCAATACGCCGCTTGTAATTGATATTTGTCGCATCAAAGATTACATTTTTACCAGCAGACAGATCAGAAATTACCCGCTTGTGCAGAGTATCGAAAACAATCTGGTTGTTTGTCTGATCCTGTACATCTCCAAGAATCTCTGCTCTAATTGCATCACTGGAATGAATCTCTGCGCCGAACTTCTCTCGCAGACCTTCCGCATAAACAGATTTCCCGCTATACGGAAGCCCCACCATCATAAAAAAGATAGGCATATTTCTTACTCCTTTTTATTAGGCGAGCCGTTACCAATCTCGCACTGGAAATTGAACTTAAACAAATCAAGCAAAACTCTATTGAAAACCAAATCGACCTCACGATCTATCACGACAGGATTCTGCTGCATATATGTATCTTTGATTGCTTTCATCTCAGATACAATTTTATCCGAATTGGCCTGCGCCATTGCAAGATCACAGTTAATATAAAGCTTGATTTCTCTAAGACGCTCTCTCTGTTTGGAAACAAGACAATCCCGATATGGCTCGCCATTAAGCCAACGCTGCATAAACTCATAAAGACGCTCAATGTGATGATACTGTTTGCTATCAAAACCATACCTATCAATTTTGTCCTTGGTTGCGGGATATGGATGGCACAATGCCTTTTGCTTTTCGAGCGCCATTCCAACCATACAATTCAATGCAGCATAGTTGTTATATCGACCGACTCTCTCCGCAATATCAAGAATCGGCTGAAACAAAGCTTCGTACTTTGGATTCAAGATACGGTATGGAGTAAAAAGAATCTCGACAAAATTTACATTCTGCTTTTTGAAGCAATCGAGCATCAAACGAATATCCTTAACATCTACATGCTCGTCGTTTTCCATGATATGTGTGTAGCTATACGGACTCTTGTTCAAAACAAAATCTTCAAACGACGGGAGGACAATCAGCTTGGAATCAACATCGCTGCCCTCATAGTCTAAGTTGTAGTTTTGAGAACCTTGAAGAAAAATACCAACCCATTCTGGGTGTTTGCCTTTTACTGCTTCGAGGTGTTCAGAAAGCCGTTTCATAACCTTTTCTTTATCACTCATCACAGCACCTCTCTTTCAAAATACAATCTCTTACAATATGCCGGCAGTGCGATGGAACTACTGGTTCGTAAATATCCAAACACACTGCTCGGCATTGATAGTTAATACGCGGGATGCTGTTATGCGACGCTTTCCTCATCCTGCGCTTCTTCCATGTCAGGAGCATACGCTACATCTTTTACAATTCCCTCAAGCACTTTGAATGCAAAATTCTTGTGCTTATATGCTGTGAACTTCGGACGGTTTACGATGCGGCAAACAACGCCCTCTCGTACATGCGACTTACCGATCGGATCTGCACCATCATAGAAGTTTTCGGCAATTTCCTTGACATATTCGCCAGCGTTGACAGCCGTTGGAGATCCGACATCATCAGGAAGCTGAATATAATCAGGAATAATAAATCGAGCGAATAGCGGAACGCACTTAACGCCCATCTGCTCACAACGATAACGCATAAAGTCCGGTGTGTACTCAACAACATCGCCATCTTCATTCGTCATTGTCATTCGATATACATAGAAATCAGACTGCGGAGCAGGTTCATATTCCGTGATCTCGTTTGCTGTGAAAGAGGCATCGCCAATCATTACCGTTGCGCGTGAAATTTTCGGATTTGTTACTTCCTTTACTCCGTCTGGATAACAGCCATAGCTAAACACCGTCTTTTCGCCGTATTGTTTAACAAATTCCTTATCGCCGACTTTTTTATTGTCACAAGATGCCATAATAGGCTGCTTGTCTTGCGTAAAGCCAACAACCTCGTAGTATACAGTTTCACCCTTATGAAGCTTGCCCTCAAAAACCTTGCTATGCTGTTCGCGGAAAGCATTGCTGCCATAAAAGCCCGCCGTCAAAATCATCCAGAACGACACGACGAGTACCGGTTACATATCCCCAACTATAAATCGGAGAGCCAATGCGATGTAGGATTTTATCAAACAATGACTTCTTATATCCTTTAAGCGTCGGCAGATATCCGGTTCGCTGAGATGTACCGTGCATTTTCAAAGTAATCTCAACAAGATCGCCTGCGTGGAATGCACCAAGGTTATAAGCAAGCTGCTCCGTGTCAGTATGTTCCGCAAAGAGCGGGGCAATAGGATCGTGATGCTTACGAGTCCTACCCCCCCAACCACAACGGTACTATTCTTACGACGGGGAATATATTTCTCACAAATTGTAACACCATTCAAAATGGTGATTACATCGCCCTCGCGGAGCTTTGCAATATCTGTGAACCCATTCAGACTGGTCAATGGCATAAACAAACCGTCGCTCTTTTCGCCACGAAGCTTCAACGCCTTAATATTGCGCTTTTCAGGATCGAGATAACCGCCAGCCGGCTTACCGTTTTCATCCTTACGACGAAGCAGGTCGTTCTTCACCGCATACTCAGTACCAAGCTTGCCATCCACAGGGAAATAAACGCCAAGCTCTTCTGGCTTTGTATCCAAACCAACAATTACCGTATTGTCAAAACATTCGCCGCAGAGAAGTCGATCCGCGTTCGTATGCTTGCGCAGATTCTTAATACGAGTTACATATGCTGCGTACATTGATTCACCTCCAATTACTCACTATCAATGATTTGAACGATAGGAACTTTGTCCGACTGATCTGGCGTAGTTGTAACAACGATGCTGGATAGGCTACGAACAATGGCATCAAATGTCGTATCACTATAATCGACCTGCTTAAAAACGATGTTATAGCCATTCTTCAAGAATTGTGCGCATTTTTCATAATGCTCTTTGAGATAGTGGTCATCGTCCAAAATTCGCTGAAGTGTATTTAGATCCGCATATCCGTAGCAATCTACAAAATGCTTATCCAGCTCTTCTACGCTCCTAATACATTCGCCCTCTGTTGTATCGCCATAGTCATCAGCGGAAAGAAGGACTCTTTCTAAAATGGCATCAAATCCTTTTAGAATCGGGAATTCCTGAAGAAGTTTATCATCAAGATTTGGGAATGCTTTATATGCAATGATGTAGCTTGAACTGCTGCTGTTCGTTACAAAGTCTTCTCTAATTTTCATTTCAATTACCTCCGGATATAGTCACTAAAGGCACGGTAGGTAACAAATCTCTTCTTTAGGCCAGCCACGACATCGACAGGGTTAAGATCAAACTGTTTACACACCTCTGTCACATATTCGCTGTCGTATAGCTTCTTGCGTCGCTTATTCACTGCTTTTACCTTTGCAAATACATCACTGCGGGAAACCTTGTACTCTTTTTCGAGATACTTTCCAAGATCGTGCTGCGAATACTCGATAAACTGGCAAATCGGACAAAACTCTTCCGGAGCAGCATAACGATTGTCTGCCTGATCCCAGAAGATATCGAGAAGTGAATCATTGTCATGCTGACTATTCAGCTCTTCTTCACTTTCATTCTCGTAACCAGATTCCAAGATCTTTTTAATCAGCTCTTTGCGCGGAATCTCAAGCAGCTCATCATTGCAGATTGTATGTCCATTTACGCATTCAACCATGCCGGCCTCTTCCAAACTAATATCCCAACCAGATTCCGTTGCGCCACAAATATCACATGTATAGCTGGAGCTACTGGAATTGGTCACAAAATCTTTGCGAAATTTCAAATCGTGTCCTCCTTTTAATGATGGCTAAAACCACGTACCGTAAAATCACAGTTTGGAAGAATATCGTGTTCTACCGCACTGCCAATATCCGTATGGTCTTCATATTCAAGCTCAACCAGATATGGAGCAGAACCAATGTCGTTAAACAACTTCTTGAAAGCATTTTCTACATACTCTTTGATAGCAGCTTTCCGCTCCGGAGAATTATAGAAGTCAGCACCAGTTGCGCCAGGATGAGCTTCCTCCCACTTTTTTCTAAAGGTCGGTTTATCATCAGACCACCAACCATCATTGCCATAACTGAGAATGTAACCTGCCTCACACTCAAACTCATCCTCAAAGCGCTCTCTGATTTTGTCATGAGAGATCGGTTCGCTGTTTGAGAAATCCTTCAGGAGCTGATCGACATAATCAGAGCCGTATCTGTGTCTGAGATCGTCAATCTGTTGTAGACCATCAGCCTTATCCGCAAAAGCGATAATAAAACTGCTGGAGCTACTGTTTGTTACAAAATCGCGTCTAACTTTCATATTTTCACTCCTTGATATTATTTAACAAGCTCCTTATCGCTGCTCAATCGACCATGTGTATCCGCAATACGAACAGCCAGTTTTGATGGCATTCTGAATTGCAAGTACCGCATTGATCGAAGTGTTAATGATAAGATCCTTGTCTTTCTTGGGTGGACGCAAATGCGCCGAAATAACATGATATGCCGCTTTGTTAATTGTTCTAAAAAGGGAAGTGTTACCCGTTCTCTGATTTAATGCTGCGATGTAATCAACTTTAATTTCAGGATGATAATTACCCTTCTCTGTATTACACGCTTTGCACATCGGCTGCATGTTAGAAACACAGTCTTTTCCGCCTTTGCTTTTAGGAATAATATGATCCTTAGTAATCAAAGAACCATCATCTGCGAACAAATTGAAATGTCTACGCTGCGAATCTGGATCGCCACAAAGTTTGAAGTGCGTTCCGACTTTTCCGCAATACGCACATGCAGTACCTTTCTGATAGAAAGTCATATAACGGAGCGAAATCGGATGAACACGAAACCCATCCACTACGATATCAGAATTTTTCTTCCCTTTATCTGTATCAAGAGATAAATATTCTTCCCCGATCATATGAAAAACTTCATCAATCTCGTATCGCTTGTCCTCAATAATCATTTTGCCCCTCCAAAACAAATCAAAAGAAAATATATCCCAATGGATTGCTGAAAATCCTATGACACAGCTCTTTATCCGTTACAGGCTCAATTTTTAATATCGTAAGCCATGATATTTTGTCTTGAAATTTTGTTCGAGCCTCACGAATGGAATTTGCGCGAACATAATACGGATATCTATGTTCGTTGTCCTTTCTGTAATCCGCAAAAACAGCATATAGGTTCATGTCCTTACCCTCCCGATATTCAATCGAGCCAACGATTTTCTAAATACAAAAATCCATAAACACAGCCGGCCATAAAAACCACCCAAGCCAGCCAGAAGAAAATCAAATAAAGCGTTTCCGACTGTTGTACGGATTCAATCACTTCCGTTGGAGTATCGTTTTCGTATAAAGAAGAAGCATTCTTTATTGTCCCATCACTCAATGTAGCAAAGACAGTCCCGACAAGAGATACATCCGTTACATTGTAGTAATACCTTGTGTCACTGTTCTTATAGATATAGTTCCATCGTTGCTTTTCAACACCTGCGTCAGCCAAGCTCAGACGTCGCACTGGCAAAGAGATTGTGCCATATGAAAACGGCTCATCCAAAAACACAATCGTATCCGTAGCAAGATGTTCACTGGAGACATAGTCCCACGAATAATAAACCTCTGTTTCTGTGTATGTATTGCCATTGCTATCTTTCTTTGTAACGGTTCTGGTATGTCTTGTATAATCTTCACGAACCTTTTCGATGTAAATATAGCCATTTCCAATCTCATCGAAAGTTACAGGTGAATCCGTTCTCAGCTCTCCATATAGTAATACATTGCCGAAGTTAGTATCCATACCATATCGGAATTGCGAATGATCCTCAATAATCGTAGCAGTGGCATACTTCTCCGCCGTTTGTGCCGCTCCATACGAAATCTTTCCGCTTATAAATAAACCAAGGCAAAGCAAGACACAGACAATAATTACGCTGAAAAGCAGCTCTCGTTTTTTAATTACCATTGTCAAAGAGATTCTGCGGTGCATCGACTGGCGCACCATAGTCAGCATAGGTCGTTTCAATTCGCTCATATCCAAGAATGCTCAGGATGACATTGTTTGGGAACGACCGGATCATCTTGTTATATGCTCGAACCTGCTCATTATAATTATTGCGATACTGTGCGATCTGGTTTTCCGTCATAGCAAGCTCATTCATAAGCTGCTGATAGTTTTCGTTCGCTTTCAACTCCGGATACGCTTCTGCCACAGCATTGATAGATACTTTCGCCTCATCAATATCACCATTGCTTACGCTGGATCTGGCAGCGGTGATAGCCTCAAGCGTTTTACCCTCATAATCCTGATATGCCTGTACCGCATCCACAAGGTTATAAACCAAATCAACACGACGCTGATATTGGCCTGAGCGCCGTTAATCTGCTCTTCCAAAAATACAGCTTTGTTGTTTGCACCAGCAAAGATACCAACAATCAGAAGGATAACGGCAAGAACAATGCCCACGATAATCCATGTAGTTTTATTTTTCATACTGCACCTCGTTCAAATAATTTTTTTAACTGATTCATCAGCTCTTCATCTTCTGTATAAAATGAGTCTCCGTATTTACTTGAAACATAAGCCATTATTTGACCAAATCTCAAATCTGGACATTTGACCTCTCATAAATCTGCAAGCTCATTGCAGAATTTTCGGATTCGCTTTGGATCTCTCATTTAATACAGCTCCTTTTCCACCTTATCACACAGGACTACTTGCGGACGAATCGGGCAACCACCCATGCAAGAATGCTGACACTGACAATTCGGGCAAGAATTTCTGAAATGGCTTCTGAAACTTTCAAACTGTGGACTATTCCAAGCATCTTCGATACTGGCATTGCTAATATCAAAAGCCCAGCGCAGCTCTTGATTATCGAAGCTACAAGGTAGAGCTTTCATATCACTTGTGATATACATGCTCCACCTACTACCCTCGCAAGTATCAATGCTATCGTGGTCGATATTGTGAGTCAGATTCAAAACGGCTGGAATAGAGCAGGAATCAAATCCAATTTTGAAACTGAATTTCTGCGTATCTACGGTATCAAAGAACTGCTTTACGAGCGGGTTATTCACTTGCAGAACATTCGCTTCACTTCCAAGTCCAACGGGTTTGTGAAGAAGAAAAATCACTGCGTTAATGCCAGCAGGAAAGCCATTGTTTTTCAGCCGCATAATCGCTTCTTCAATAGAATTGTTTCCAAGAACATAATGAATGTTCGTTTTTACGCCAGCATCCAAAAGCATCTGAATCGCACGGTATGTATGCTTCTGACGATACCAGGAGATTGCTACTGCACCACAATATCTTTTACACAGATCTACAATCTCATCTGTAAAACCAAGTCCCGAAGAAGTGAAATTCGGCACAATATTGTTCTCCCTACAATACTGCAAAATCTCAGCAAAATTTTCGTGCTGGTCAACATCGCCACGACCACCAAGCGCAAGCTGAAATGTTTTCCCATTACATTCGTCAACAATGCGTTTGAAATTTTCAAGCGTCATATTTGGCTCTTTGGTTTTTAAGCCGTTCTGATAACACTGAACGCCAGACTTAAAGCAAAGACCACTTGCACCGTGGACACAATGTCCCATCACACCGACATCAATCAGTTCTGGGAATGCCGTCATAAACGGATCTACGCCGGTGTCATGTCCATTTTCATCAATCACACCGCTACGAGCATAAAAACCAGTCGTAGGATTAAACATTGCTACAAAACGATTTTTTCTATCAACCTTCTTAATCACCTATTACACCCTCCTTAATATTGACTTCCAAAGATGTTTTTTCGCATCTCGATATTGGCGCTGTCAGCCATTTCTTTTGTCCAGTATTCACCGGCACGAACACGGGCTTTGACGGTCAAACGCTTAATACCCATCTCTGT
>ERZ779671.1154-NODE-1154-length-11820-cov-2.584615_pt1 | contig 11820 bp, 10 predicted proteins | sample MGYA00511074_ERZ779671 | MGnify/ENA primary metagenome ERZ779671 (study PRJEB29588, sample SAMEA2158454) | human gut metagenome | biome: human gut; feature: human-associated habitat; material: faeces | place: Denmark | collected 2008/2010 ... | reverse complement strand
GTGATAAGCTGTGTCACTGAAAACTGAAGCTGTAATACCGGCAGCATCTTGTGCATTGGTGCAGGCAGAAATGCAGGTAGAATGATAAGTGCAATGGCTATTCCCATGAAAACGGCCTTTAGAATGGCACCTATTGCAATTGATACAGGAAAACCGGCAGCTTTACCGCATTTTTTGCGAAGCAGTCCCACACATACCACTAGAATGATATTTCCTATCATGATACATGGAAACATCGCAGGGATAGCCGCCATAACAGGACTTCCTGTGATGAAAAATGATGTGACAGGTGTGATAATGCTTAGGATAATGCCACATGCCATTCCGGCATAGAGTACGGTAAGTATTAAAGCTGCATTAATGATCGGACCTGTGATGTATACGCTTAAGTTCTTAAAAAACTGGCTGACAAGGCAGATTGCCAGCATAATTGCAGTAACGGTTATTTGTTTGGTTTTTATCTTCATTGATAAGACCTCCTTTAAATTTTCATATGAAATCATACTCCTTTGGGGTTGCAAATGCAAGGTTACGTTGCCGGTTAATATTTACTCAGAAGGCAAAAATGACGGTTGATATTGAAAGCAATTCATTTGTGTGCTAATATAAGTATATTCGCTGTTTGACGCAAAACAGCTATATATCAGGAGGAATACAATGAAAAAACTGATTAATTTGATATCAGAGGAAGTGACAAAGGCATTCGTCAGTGCAGGATATGACGAGAAGTACGGAAAGGTTACACTTTCAAACAGACCGGACCTTTGTGAGTTCCAGTGTAACGGAGCAATGGCAGCGGCAAAAGAGTATAAGTGTGCACCATTTATGATCTCGGACAAGGTAGCGGAGCTCCTTGAGTCAGATGAGATGTTTGAGTCAGTAGAATCAGTAAAGCCGGGATTTCTTAATATCAAAATGGATACCGCTTTTCTGGCAAAATATATGAACGATATGAAGGATGACGAGGGCAGATACGGCTTGGAGAAGGCCAAAAAGCCACTCACTATAGTAGTGGATTACGGCGGACCAAACGTCGCAAAGCCTCTTCATGTAGGACACCTTCGTTCGGCAGTAATCGGAGAGAGCGTTAAGCGTATCGCAAAGTTCATGGGACACAATGTGATTGGTGATGTGCATCTCGGTGACTGGGGACTTCAGATGGGACTTATCATCACAGAGCTTCGCGAGAGAAAGCCTGACCTCGTTTATTTTGATGAGAGCTATACAGGAGAGTACCCGAAGGAGGCACCGTTTACCATATCAGAGCTTGAGGACATCTATCCGACAGCCAGCGGTAAGTCAAAATCAGATGAGAGCTTCAAGGAGGCAGCACTTCTTGCCACAAAAGAACTTCAGGGAGGCAGGAGAGGCTATCAGGCACTGCTTTCACACATCATGAATGTATCTGTAACAGATCTTAAGAGAAATTATGAGAATCTGAATGTTCATTTTGAGCTGTGGAAGGGCGAGTCGGATGCACAGCCATATGTACCTGGGATGGTTGAAATGATGAAGGAAAAGGGCTTTGCACATATGAGTGAGGGCGCTTTGGTTGTGGATGTGAAGGAGGATACAGATACAAAGGAGATTCCGCCATGTATCATCCTAAAGTCTGACGGAGCCTCACTTTACAGCACTACAGACCTTGCAACACTTGTTATGCGTATGAAGGAGAACAACCCTGACCGTGTGATTTATCTGGCAGACGCACGTCAGTCAATGCACTTTATCCAGGTGTTCCGCTGTGCAAGAAAGACAGGCATAGTACCTGATACTACAGAGCTTGTACATATCGGCTTTGGAACCATGAACGGTAAGGACGGCAAGCCTTTCAAGACAAGAGACGGTGGAGTAATGCGTCTTGAGTACCTCCTCAAGGAAATTGACGATGAGATGCTCAATAAGATTAAGGAAAACCAGAAGGAAAAAGAGAATTTAAATATTGACGAGGCGGAGGCTGAGCAGACAGCCAAAACTGTAGCGCTTGCAGCAGTCAAGTATGGTGATTTGTCTAATCAGGCGAGCAAGGATTACATCTTTGATATCGACAGATTCACATCCTTTGAGGGTAACACAGGTCCATATATTCTTTATACAATCGTGCGTATCAAGTCAATCCTCTCAAAGTATGAGGCAAAGGGTGGCGACATCAGCGCACTGAAGGATGCGATCATGCCGGCAGTCAATGCAGGACAGAAGAATCTCATGCTCTCTCTGGCAAAGTTCAATGCTACAATTGAGAGTGCATACGAGGAGTCTGCACCACACAAGATATGTGCATACATCTACGAGCTTGCCAACGCATTCAACGGCTTCTACCATGACACAAAGATTCTTTCTGAGGAGAATGAAGAGCTTAAGAAGTCATATATTTCGCTGCTTGTGCTCACAAAGGAGATACTTGAGGCTTGTATCGATATGCTTGGATTCTCAGCCCCTGACAGGATGTAAAAAATAATAATTTTCACGTTCTAAAACAATTGGACATGTAATATAAATAGGACATAGATGATTTATCAGAATCGTCTGTGTCCTTTTTTTTATTTGAATAACTGTCGGTGGCGATAAGGGGTGAAAAATATGGATATAATTGATTATCTGCCACAAAAGATGAAGGCTGAGGCAGAAGCGTACATGCCGTGTGGTCTGGAGGAAATCAGGGTGCGCGCCGGAAAGCAGGTGCAGTATATGTTTGCGGGAGGATGTAGAGCTGGAGTGTATATCTCACATAGCGATATTGAGGAGATGATAAATTATCTGAGCGGATATTCATTCCACGCGATAGCACCGCAGCTTGCAGCAGGCTATTTTACAGTGGAGGGAGGTCATCGTGTGGGAATTGCAGGGCAGATGGGCTGCGATGGAGGAAAGGTTACAGCAGTCAGTGAGATAGCGTCCTTAAATATCAGAATTGCCCATCAGATAAGGGACGTTGCAATGCCACTGATGCCTTATATCCGGGATGAAAACAGCATTTACAATACATTGGTTATATCACGGCCGGGAGAAGGAAAAACAACATTTTTAAGAGACTGCATCAGGATACTTTCAGACGGCTGTGACGGAAAAAACGCTCTTAAGGTGTCGGTGGTGGATGAGCGCTCGGAGATAGCAGCGTGCTACTTGGGAGTGGCTCAAAACGATATAGGCAATTCAAGTGATGTGCTGGATAACTGTCCGAAGTCACTTGGCATGAGGATGCTTTTGCGCTCTATGTCACCGGATGTGATTGCAGTGGATGAGCTGGGAGGAGAAAGCGATATCGAGGCACTAAACCAGCTTGTGAGCTGTGGAATAAGGATACTTGGCAGTGTACATGGCACCAATGCAGATGATCTGCGAAGAAAAATTCTGCCACATGCCATAGAACGGTTTGTGTTTATAGACCATGATGAAAAAGGGGTGAGGCGTTATAGCATTTATGATGAAGCTTACAGGCTTTTGTATAGTACTGTTTGCGGTATTGGGGCTGATAAACGATTACAGCAAAAGAAAAAAGGCAGATATAGCGATGCTGTATGATTTTATGCTTTTGCTTGAAAAGGGGGCATTTTATCTGGCAGGAGAAAGAATGAAGGCACCACAGTTTTTTAACAGCATAAGAGGAAAGAGCGAGGTGTTTAATGAGGGGTGCAGGAGAATGGGAGAAGTGCTTTCAAACAGGAGCTGTAAAAGCGGGGATGAGGGCTGGATGGCTGTGTGGGAGAAGGTGCTTTGTGGCAGGGTATCTGATGAAAAAATAAATAAAATGATAGTTGAAATGGGAGGTGCGTTCTTTGAAAAAAATGCAGCTGCGATGGAGCAGCGGCTTAAGGAATGTGCTTTGGACATACATAAACAGATAGATTTTTACAGGAAAGATTATGTTGAAAAAATGAAGGTGATCTGTCCGGTGGGTATTTTGGGAGGGATTATGATATCAATAATGCTTATATAAAAATGTTTGTATAAAAATGTGGTAATCCGATTAAACATATTGTTGTATGCGATGAAAGGACTTGATGATGGAGATTTCGATTATTTTTAAGATAGCAGCACTTGGAATAGTGATTACGGTGCTCGGACAGGTCTTAAAACACAGTGGAAGGGAGGAAATGACTTTCCTGCTTAGTCTGGCCGGGCTTGTTATTGTATTGTTCTGGATTGTGCCATATATAAGTGAGCTGTTTAAGGCAATGCAGGATATGTTCTCTTTGTAATATGTTGAAGATTGGGATAATAGGAATTGCGGCAGTATTTTTTGCAGTGCTTTTAAAGCGTGACAGGCCTGAGCTTTCAATGCTTCTTTCAGTGGCCTGCGGCACTATAATTTTTGCTTTTGCATTGGAACGGCTCGGCACAACAATTGAGTTTTTTAAAGGACTTCTTTCAAAGCTTCCTGTGGAACCGGAATTTTTTGTCACTATGGTAAAGATGCTTGGGATTGCATATATTGCGGAGTTTTCATCCTCAATCTGTAAGGACTGCGGTCATAGCGCAATTGCATCGCAGATAGAGCTTTTTGCGAAGGGAGCAATTGTTGTGATGTCAATTCCGGTGATGTCTTGTCTGATAGAGCTGATTGGAGAGCTGTTTTGATTTGTAAAAAATATATTTTGATAATAATCATATTGGCTGTAGTGTTTTTGCCGCAGTGTTTTGTGTATGCGTCGGACACCGAAATTACAGATAAAATTGAGCAGCAGATGCTTGAAAAAATAGATATGTCAGAGATTGAAAAATATTCAAAGGATTATCTGCCGGACAGACTATCGTTTTCGGATATAGTGGATGCCATTCTGGCAGGAGATCAAAAGGCCGGTGAAAAAATCTGTGAGTATATTTATGAGCTGTTTTTTTATGAGATAGCGGCGGTGAGGCCTGTTATTATAAATGTGCTGTGCTATACGATACTTTTTATGGTGTTTTCAAGGCTTATTTTCTGGCGGCAGGATTATGTATACAATGTAAGCTTTCTGTTTATGTATGCATCGGTTATATCAATGCTTATGGCATCTTTTTTTGTGTTGTCTGATGTGGCAAAGGGCTGTATTGATGTGCTTTTGACTTATCTTACAGCGCTTGTGCCGGCATATGCGACAGTACTTCTTGCGTCCGGAAAAGGATTTTCGGCATCAGGCTTTTACATGCTGGCATTTGTGCTCATTTATGTAGTGGAGTGGCTTATAAAGCTGGTGCTCATACCGGGAATTCATCTGTTTCTGGTGCTTGAGGTGCTCAATCACGTATCAAGTGAAAAGAAGCTTGAAAAGCTTGCAGAGTTTATTGAATCAGCAGTTACAAAAATAATGAAGGCATCCATAAAGATAGTAGCGGGCATAGGCATAGTCCAGGCCATGATTGCTCCCGCAAAGGACAAAATATCGGAAAGCCTTATCTTAAAAAGTTTTCAGGCGATACCGGGTGTGGGGAGGCTTGGGCAGGGTGCAGGTGAAATTATGCTTGGCTGTGCGATGCTCATAAAAAACAGTGTTGGTATGGCGGCGATTATCGTGCTTTTTTTCATTGTGCTGACCCCGCTTGTAAAAACACTGATCTTTTCGCTGATGTACAGATTGCTTTCCGCTGCGTTGCAGCCGGTTTCAGACAACAGGATTGTGGAGGGCATAGAAGCCGTTGCCAGGGCAGGAAATCTGTATTATATCGTGATAAGAGATGCATCTATATTGTTTTTTATAGTGATTGCGATAGTATGTGCATCTACAAGCTTTATGGGAGGTTGATAGGGCATGAAGAGTTATTTGTATCTGGCATTTTTTTTCATGGTAATGACATATTTAACGCCAAAGGAGCAGTACAGGAGGTACTTTAGGTTTATGCTTGGGGTGTTTTTGGCGGTCATTATTCTAAAGCCTCTTGCGGCAGGGTATGAATATGACATGAGATTTGCTGAGCTTACAAAGAAAATAGAGGGGATTTCGTATGAATATGACGCGGATACGACAGATTTGTTTACGGCTTTCGAAGCTGAAGAAAACTGACTACATAGTGATTTTACTTGTTGGAGTACTGCTTCTTATTGTGGTGCTTCCGGTAAAAGAGGATAAAAAGACCTGTAGTAATTCACAAAAGAAAGCTAAAGCAAAGTCAGTAAGTGAAAGCACCTGCGATGATGAAGAATATGAGAAGTTGCTTGAAAAAAAGCTTGAGGGTATTCTTGAAAGGATGGACGGTGTGGGTGAGGTATCTGTGATGATTACGCTGTCAGACGATGGCACAAGGATAGTGGATAAGGATACTAAGGAGACCTCGGAGAGCATTGAAAAGACTACGGTCATATACGATGACGAGGATGCAAGCGTACCTTATGTCACAAGCACGGACAAACCGACTGTTTCAGGAGTGCTTGTGGTAGCGCAGGGCGGAGGAAACCCACAGGTAAACAACGATATTTCTAATGCGGTTTCTGCATTATTTGATGTGCCCATGCATAAAATAAAAATAGCAAAAATGATATCCAGGGAGGAATAAAAGTGAAGAAAGGCAGCCATAAAAATCAGATAATTATTACGACACTTGCACTTCTTTTGGCAGTGGTCGGTTACATAAGCTACGATAACAGGGATACCTTTATGAATGCAAAGGATGTGCTTTCCACTGAAATCGAAGCTGTAAATGGAAAGGCAGATACAAAGGAGACGGAGGAATGTGAGGATACGCAGACATCAGATGAGGTTGCGCTTGAGACAGACTCGACAGAGGAAATATTAAATGCCGGCGAAACGGTATTGACAAGTGCATCCACAGAGAGCGAGGAGTGTGTGGCACAGGTGAAGCTGGGACGCGAGCAGGTGCGCTCAAAGAACAAGGAGGCTCTGCAGAAGATTATCGATGATGCAGGAGTGTCAGAGGCAGAGAAGAAGAGCGCGGTCGATGCCATGGTGAAGCTGACAGAAAATGCACAGATGGAGGAGGATGCCCAGATGATGCTGGAGGCAAAGGGCTTTAAGAATGCTGTGGTAAGCCTCAGTGATGAATGTTGTGATGTGATTGTGGGAAAGGACGATGTGACTGATGAAAAGAGAGCTCAGATAGAGGACATTATCAAGCGCAAGACAAATATCGGGGCATCAAATATTGTCATATCGACGATGGACTGATACATAAATTTTTAGTGTCTTGAAATGGAAACCGTTTTAAGCTATACTATACTCTGATTTTGTTTGGAGGAAATATCAGTGGATAACTTAAGACAGGAAATAGAAAAAAGAAGAACATTTGCAATAATTTCCCATCCGGATGCAGGAAAGACTACTCTGACAGAGAAGTTCCTTTTGTACGGAGGGGCAATAAACCAGGCCGGTTCGGTAAAGGGAAAGGCTACGGCAAAGCATGCTGTTTCGGACTGGATGGAGATAGAAAAGCAGAGAGGTATTTCGGTTACTTCATCTGTATTACAGTTTAATTATGACGGATATTGCATCAATATCCTTGATACACCGGGACACCAGGATTTCTCAGAGGACACATACCGTACACTCATGGCAGCCGATTCGGCAGTTATGGTAATCGATGGGTCCAAGGGTGTTGAGGCACAGACCAGAAAGCTCTTTAAGGTCTGTGTCATGAGACATATCCCGATTTTTACATTCATAAACAAGATGGACCGTGATGCCAACGATACGTTTGAGCTTCTCGATGACATCGAAAAAGAGCTGGGCATCGCGACATGTCCTATCAACTGGCCGATAGGCTCAGGAAAGCAGTTTAAGGGTGTGTATGACAGAAACAGCAAGGAGGTCATGACCTTTGCAGATACCTTAAAGGGTACAAAAGAGGGCTCGGAGAAGATTATTCATATAGATGATCCGGCTCTTTCCGATGAGATCGGAGAGGAATTTAAAAGTCGGCTCATGGATGAGATTGAGCTGTTGGATGGTGCCAGTGCCGATTTTGATATGGAGCTTGTCACAAAGGGAGAGCTTTCACCTGTATTTTTCGGCTCTGCTCTTACAAACTTTGGTGTTGAGCCATTCCTTGAACAGTTCTTACAGCTCACAACTCCACCTCTGCCAAGAGAAACAGTTGATGAAAAGGTTGAGCCTATGTCAGACTTTTTCTCTGCATTTGTTTTCAAAATTCAGGCAAACATGAATAAGGCTCACCGTGACAGAGTTGCATTTATGCGCATCTGCAGCGGCAAGTTTGAAAAAAATATGGAAGTGTTCCATGTTCAGGGCAACAAAAAAATGCGTCTCTCACAGCCACAGCAGATTATGGCTCAGGAAAGAGAAATTGTTGACGAGGCATATGCGGGCGACATCATCGGTGTGTTTGATCCGGGAATTTTCTCAATCGGTGACACAATCTGTTCACCGGGACACAAGGTACAGTTCAGGGGGATTCCTACATTTGCTCCCGAACACTTTGCACTTGTCCGTCAGAAAGACACAATGAAGCGCAAACAGTTCATCAAGGGTACAAGTCAGATTGCACAGGAAGGTGCAATTCAGATTTTCCAGGAGCTTGACGCAGGTATGGAGGAAGTTATCGTTGGTGTTGTAGGCGTACTTCAGTTTGATGTTCTTAAATACAGACTTCAAAACGAGTACAACTGTGATATCATTATGGAAACACTCCCATATGAATTTATCCGTTGGATTGTAAACGATGACCTTGATCCGAAAACTCTCGACCTTGCGTCGGATACTAAGAAAATTCAGGATCTTAAAGGCAATCATCTTTTGCTCTTTACAAGCTACTGGAGCATAAACTGGGCGCTTGAACACAACAAGGGACTTGAACTCGCTGAGTTCGGTACAAACTAAATATTTAAAATATCGGAGGATATATGCTGTACAACAAGCTTAAAAATTATTCAAAAAGCGGCATATATCCTTTTCATATGCCCGGACACAAAAGAACGGACATTACAGAAGAGGGTATAATACCGTATAATATCGACATAACCGAAATTCATGATTTTGACAATCTCCATTCACCAAACGGAGTTATTGATGAAATTCAGAAAAAGGCTGCAAAACTTTACAATGCAAAAAATGCTTTCATTCTGATTAACGGTTCAACAGGCGGAATACTTTCAGCAATTCGCTCAATGACAAATCAAGGCGACAAGATCTTAATGGCTCGTAACTGCCACAAATCTGTGTATAATTCAGCAGAACTGTTTAATCTCAATGTCGATTACATTTTTCCCGATACAGACAGCAGATACAATATTCTTACATCGGTTTCACCTTGCGATATAGAAGATAAACTTACAAAACACAATGATGAAATCAGACTTGTAATCATAACTTCGCCTACATATGAAGGAGTTGTTTCGGATATAAAGTCAATTTCCGAAATCTGTCACAAACACGGAGCAAAATTACTTGTTGACGAAGCTCACGGAGCGCATTTTCCGTTTTCGGACAGTTTTCCAGATGAAGCACTTAACTGCGGTGCAGACGCCGCAGTATTGAGTCTGCACAAAACTTTGCCGTCATTAACTCAAACTGCATTGCTCATAACAAATGACAGTGAGCTTTCTGAAATTCTTGCTGAAAATTTGGCTGTATTTGAAACAAGCAGTCCGTCATATATTTTAATGAGTTCAATTGAAAAATGTCTTGATTTCTGCGAAAACAGCAAAGATAAATTCAAGGAATATTGTTGCAATCTTAAAACGGTCAGAGAAAAACTTAAAAATCTAAAATATCTGAAAATTTATGATAAAAGCGATACTGATTTTGATTATGATATCGGCAAAATTGTAATTTCAACAGCGAACGCAAATATTTCGGGAACAAAGCTTGCCGAAATACTGCGAAATAATTATCAGATTGAAACCGAAATGGCATATTCGGACTATGTAATTGCCATGACATCTGTTTGTGACACTGAAAAAGCTTTTGATATGCTTTCAAACGCTCTGATTTCAATTGACAGCGAACTTTCAAAAGGAGCCGACACCGAGCGTGTTCCGTTAAAAAATCTCTACACAGGCAAAAATTTCAACGCCTGCGAGTTGTACAAATTCAACAAAGAAACTATTCCGTTTCAAAATTCGGAATTCAGAACTTCTGCCGAGTATATCTGGGCATATCCACCCGGAATTCCCCTCATCGTACCTGGTGAAATTATAAGCAAGGAACTTATAAATTACATTGAATATCTTTCAGCCTGCAAGGTTGAGATTATGTCAACAAAAGGCGGTATGACGGACAACATAAGCGTAGTTAAAAAAGATTGACAAATCAATGGCTGTGTGATAATATTAAACTAACAAAATCTAACAAGGAGTTTGATTTATTATGAAGAGAATTAAAACTATCGAAACTCGTGACCTCAAGAAGAGCGTTAAGACAGGCGGTTGCGGCGAGTGCCAGACTTCATGTCAGTCAGCGTGTAAGACATCTTGCGGCGTTGCTAACCAGCAGTGCGAAAAGTGCATGAGCGAGAAATAATTCTATTTTAATTTGATTATTAAGGATTATCGCCGTTTTCCCAAAGGGTTAACGGCTTTCCTTTTGTCTAACGGAGATATTATGATTCATCAGTATAAACTTAACGGATACAACATAGTTCTTGATGTTTACAGCGGCAGTGTACACGCAGTCGATGACCTTGCTTATGATGTTATTGCAATGTACAAAAACGCAACAAAAGAACAGATAATCGACGAAATGCTTTCAAAATATGCAGATAATCCTGAGATTACAAAAGAAGAAATCTCAGACTGCATTGATGATGTAAAAGAGCTTGAGGGACAGGGAAAACTCTTTACAGACGACAAATACGAAAACCTTGCATTTGACTTTAAAAAGAGAAACACAGTAATCAAAGCACTTTGTCTGCACATTGCTCACACCTGTAACCTTAACTGCGAATACTGCTTTGCAAGCCAGGGCAAATACCACGGCGAGAGAGCGCTGATGAGCTTTGAAGTGGGCAAGAGAGCAATTGACTTTCTCATTGAAAATTCAGGCAGCAGAGTAAACCTTGAGGTTGACTTCTTCGGCGGAGAACCTCTTATGAACTTTGACGTTGTAAAGCAGATTGTTGCCTATGCAAGAAGCATTGAAAAGGAACACAACAAAAACTTCCGTTTTACACTTACAACAAACGGTATGCTTGTTGATGACGATGTAATTGAATTTGCAAACAAAGAATGTCATAATGTAGTTCTCAGCCTTGACGGCAGAAAAGAAGTGCATGACCATCTTCGCAAAACTGTAAACGGCAAAGGCAGTTATGATATTATCGTTCCGAAATTTCAGGAATTTGTCAAAAAAAGAGGCAACAAGGGTTACTATGTAAGAGGTACCTACACACATAATAACACAGACTTCACAAACGATATTTTCCATATGGCGGATTTGGGATTTACAGAGCTTTCAATGGAGCCGGTTGTATGTGCTCCCGATGACCCATATGCACTTACATATGACGATTTGCCTATCCTTTTTGAACAGTACGAAATTCTTGCAAAGGAAATGCTCAAGCGTGAAAAAGAGGGCAGACCGCTCACCTTCTATCATTATATGATTGACCTTACAGGCGGTCCGTGCATTTATAAGAGAATCTCGGGTTGCGGTTCGGGTACAGAATATATGGCTGTAACACCTTGGGGCGACCTCTATCCCTGTCATCAATTTGTAGGTGATGAAAAGTACAAGCTCGGCGATATCTTTAACGGTGTTTCAAACACGAAAATTCAGGACGAATTTAAGCTTTGTAACGCATACGCCCGTCCTGACTGCAAAGACTGCTGGGCAAGACTTTATTGCAGCGGCGGTTGTGCCGCAAACGCTTATCATGCAACAGGCTCAATCACAGGTATTTACGAATACGGCTGGGGGGGCGTCTTAAAAAAAA
>ERZ779671.1143-NODE-1143-length-11894-cov-2.896528_pt1 | contig 11894 bp, 10 predicted proteins | sample MGYA00511074_ERZ779671 | MGnify/ENA primary metagenome ERZ779671 (study PRJEB29588, sample SAMEA2158454) | human gut metagenome | biome: human gut; feature: human-associated habitat; material: faeces | place: Denmark | collected 2008/2010 ... | reverse complement strand
CCATACTGCATACTCATTTCCAGTTGCTGTAAATGTAACACTATAATATCCATCTCTCTTTTCTAAGGTATAATCTTTTACTTCATCTCCTACATTTTGATTCAAGTATTTTTTTAGATTATTTTCTTCAACTTTTGATTTTGAACTTTTCCCTACTGCTGCAGCTACAGATGTGTTTAATACTTCTTTTTCTTCTACTGTTCCTGCAAACTTTTTGGATTCTTTTGACTGATTTATTATTCCATTTTCACCAGTCATATAAGATATTGTTACTCCTGAAATTATTAATAATACTATTACAGTTACTGCTAGTGCTATTAATGTTACTCCTTTATTTTCTTTTGTTCTCATTTATATATTCCTTCCTTTATATCATTAAGTAGAATACTTAACATATTATTATAGATAAATTTTATCAATAATAAGCAGTAATGTCAATTAAAAGAACAATATTTATAAATATTACTAAATATAGAATTAGAAAATTCAAGATTTTTATAAAAACTCCATATATCGTTATGTATTCTACTTAATGTACCCAAAAGAGGAAGCACACGCTTCCTCTTTTTAATACTATTCATCATCACCATATTTCTCATCATATTCTTGTTGAGCTTCAACTGCATTTAAAAATGCAACTTTAGCCTCTTCTACTGCAAGAAATGCTAGTGCAATTGATTGATCTGCATATTCTAATTCATCATCAATATATTTTGATAATTTTTCTTTATCACGTGCTTCTTTTCTTTCTTGCATATTCTCTTTTGCAACTTTAAAATTCATTTGAGCTTTTAATAATTCACTTGATATTTTGCTTTTTCCTTTTTCTGTTGCTATTCTACATTGTTCTTTTGCAGCTTCAAGTCCACTTTGTGCATCTTTCATCTTTTCATCTAATACATCTTTTGCTTCCATTCCAGCAACTATAACTGTATCTGTTCCTTCTTTTATTTTTGAATTAACTTCTTTCATTTTTTTGCTCAATTCTTCAATTTTTTGTTTTCTTTCTTCTTTTTCCATATATAATACCTCCTAAATTTATTTGATTATTATATATCATAGCTTTATGAATTAATTATTAACTCATTAAATATTTGCATATACAAAAACAACTGAAGTAGAAAACTTTTAAAGTTTTCCACCTCAGCTATTGACATAGAAACAAAAATTATTTAATAAATAGTTCATCATCTTTGCAATCTACTGTAATTGTTGTATTTGGTAAAATTTTATTTGCTAAAATATTTTTTGCAATTAATGTTTCAAGTTTCTTTTGGACAAATCTCTTTAATGGTCTTGCACCATAAACTTCATCATATCCATTATTAATTAAATAATCTTTTGCTGATTGTGTAACATTTAAACTAATATGTTTATCATCAAGTCTTCTTTCCAAATCTTTAATTAATAAATCTAATATTCTTCCTATTTCTGTTTTCTGTAATGGTTTATAAAATACTATTTCATCTAATCTGTTCAAGAATTCTGGTCTAAAGCTTTGTTTTAATAATTTTCTTACATTTTCTTTTGCTTCTTCAGATATTTCTCCATTTTCTTGAATTCCGTCTAATATATAACTTGAGCCTAAGTTTGAAGTTAATATTATAATTGTATTTTTAAAGTCTACTGTTCTTCCTTGTGAATCTGTAATTCTACCATCATCAAGTACTTGTAACAAAATATTAAATACATCTGGATGAGCTTTTTCTATTTCATCAAATAAAACTACTGAATATGGTTTTCTTCTTACTGCTTCTGTTAATTGTCCACCTTCTTCATATCCAACATATCCTGGAGGCGCACCAATTAATCTAGATACAGAATATTTTTCCATATATTCACTCATATCTATTCTTATCATATTATGTTCATCGTCAAATAAGCATTCTGCTAATGCTTTTGCAAGTTCTGTTTTACCAACACCTGTTGGACCTAAGAACATGAATGATCCTATTGGTTTACGTGGATCTCCAATTCCTGCTCTTGAACGCATTATTGCTTCAGATACTTTTTCTACTGCATCATCTTGTCCAATTACTCTCTTATGCAATAATTCTGGTAAATGTAAGATTTTTTCTCTTTCACTTTCCATTAATTTTGTAACTGGTATTCCTGTCCATCTTGAAATAATTTTTGTTATTTCATCTTCTGTTACTTTATTTCTTAATAGACCATCTTCTTTTCCTTTTTCAGATAATTCTTCTTCTGCTTTTAATTCTTTTTGTAATTCTGGAAGTTTACCATATCTTAGTTCTGCTACTTTTCCTAAATCATATACTCTTTCTGCTTGTTCTATTTGTGCATTTACTTGTTCTATTTCTTCACGTAATTTTTGTACTTTAGAAATTGCTTGTTTTTCATTTTCCCATTTTGCTTTCATTCCATCAAATTTTGTTTTTAATTCTGCTTTTTCTTTTTTGATGTCTTCTAATCTCTTTTTAGAAATTTCATCTGTTTCTTTTGAAAGAGCTGTTTCTTCAATTTCTAATTGCATTATTTTTCTTGATACTTCATCAAGTTCTGTTGGCATTGATTGCATTTCTGTTTTTATCATTGCACAAGCTTCATCTATTAAGTCTATTGCTTTATCTGGTAAAAATCTGTCTGAAATATATCTGTGTGATAATGTTGCTGCAGTAATTAATGCATTGTCTGATATTTTAACTCCATGATATACTTCATATCTTTCTTTTAATCCTCTTAATATTGATATTGTATCTTCTACTGTTGGCTCATCTACCATTACTGGTTGGAAACGTCTTTCTAGTGCTTGGTCTTTTTCTATATATTGTCTATATTCATTTAATGTTGTTGCACCAATACAATGTAATTCTCCTCTTGCTAACATTGGTTTTAATAAGTTTCCAGCATCCATTGCACCATCTGTTTTTCCTGCTCCAACAATTGTGTGAATTTCATCAATAAATAAGATGATTTTTCCTTCACTTTTCTTTACTTCTTGTAATACTGCTTTTAATCTTTCCTCAAATTCTCCTCTATATTTAGCACCAGCTACAAGTAGTCCCATATCAAGTGAGAATATTGTACAGTCTTTTAATCCTTCTGGCACATCTCCTCTAACAATTCTTAATGCTAATCCTTCTGCTATTGCTGTTTTACCAACACCTGGTTCACCAATTAAACATGGATTGTTTTTGGTTTTTCTTGATAAAATTCTTATTACATTTCTTATTTCATTATCTCTTCCTATTACTGGATCAAGTTTTTGGTCTCTTGCCATTTGTACTAGGTCTTGACCATATTTCTTTAAAACATCATAGGTTTCTTCTGGATTGTCTGTTGTTACCCTTGTATTTCCTCTAACTTCTGATAGTGCTTTTAAAAATGCGTTTTTTGTTATATTGAATGTTCTAAATAATTCTTTTAATTGGCTATTTGCATGATCAAATATTGAAATCATTATATGTTCAACAGATACATATTCGTCTTTCATTTTTTTAGCTATATTTTCACTATCTGCTAATACTAAATCTGTATCTTGTGATACATATATTCCGTCATTCGGTCTTGAACCACCTGTCATTCTTGGCTTGTTATCAACTAGTCTTTTTACTTCATTTTCAAAATTTTCTTCATTTGATGTAATTTTCTTTATTAGCTCTTTTATTAAGCTATTATCTTGCTCTAGTAATGCAAGTAATATGTGTTCTTGTTCTACTTGTACATTCTGATTTGTACTTGCTAATGTTTGTGCATTTTGCAATGCTTCTATTGACTTTTGCGTAAATTTTTGTATATTCATAAATATCACTCTCCTTTTATATTATAGGTAAGTTCAAAGAACTTTCATATAGTATGAATATATGTTTTAACAGCACCTCTTTTAGATAGTGCTGTTGATTTCTTTTCATTACATTTATTATTATACATCATCTTTCTAGCAATGTCAATAGTAGAGTGCTAATTTTATAAAATTTTTTTACATCAAATGTACTAAAAATATTTTTGCTAAACTCAAAAAAATAAAAAATCCCAATACATCAGTAGCAGTTGTCAAAAATATTGAAGAAGACAATGCTGGATCAATTTTTAATTTTTGTAAAATTAATGGAATCAGTATTCCAGACACACCTGAAATTATCAAATTTGCGACCATTGCTAAAAAAGCAATAATTCCCAAATAATAATTTCCATACATTATTGAAACAATTCCACTTGTTACAATTCCTATAACTGCCCCATCTATAACTCCAAGTAATATTTCCTTTCCAAGTAAATGCCAAGAATCTTTTAAACTAACCTTTCCCATTGCAATATTTCTAATTATAATAGAAATAGTTTGTGTTCCTGCATTTCCACCCATACCTGTAATAATTGACATTATTGATGATAATGCTACAACTTGTGCAATCGTAGATTCGAAAACTTTTATTGTTGCAGATGCTAAAAATGCTGTTAACAAATTTACAAGCAACCATGGAAGTCTTAATTTTATAGATTCCCATAATGTACTATCTAATGTCTCTTCTTTTGCGACACCACCCATTTTTAACAAATCTTCTGTATGTTCTTCAACTATTACATCAACTATATCATCAATTGTTATAATTCCAAGCATCGCTTTTTTCTTATTTAAAACTGGTATTGCAGTTAAGTCATATTTTGAAACTATTAAAGCAACTTCCTCTTGGTCTGTTTCTGGATCAACATATACAAAATGCTCATTTGTTATTTCTTCTAATTTTTCATTTTCTGGGGCAACTAATATATCTCTTAATTGTGCTGTTCCTATTAATTCTTTTTTTCTATTTACAACAAAAATTGTATCAATTAACTCTGTTTTTGGTGCTATTTCTTTTATCTTTTTTATTGCATCCTCTATTGGAAGATTAGCATTAAGAGCTATATATTCTGTTGTCATAATGCCACCAGCACAATCATCTTTATACCCTAAGAGTTCTTTAATAACAGCTCTATCTCCACTTTTCATCAAATTGATTAATTCTTTAGATTTTCCAACATTCATTTCTCCTAAAATATCTACAATATCATCTTTTGACATATAACTAAATACTTTTAAGATTTTCTTGTTATCTAAAAACTTTAATATTCTAAGCTGTGTATCTAATTCAGCTTCTTCTAATATTCCAGCTAATTCTTCCTCTGTTGGTTTCTTTAAAAATTCTTCTAATTCGTCATCATCATATTCAGATAGCTTTAAAGCTAGATCAACAGCAGTAATGTCGTCTAGCTCTTCTAAGTTCTCTAAATCATTATTTTCATTTCCTTCAATCATGATTTATTCACCCCATTTATTATATTTTCTTCATCTAACCCATATATTTTTTCAAGTTCGTCAACACTTCCATGTTTTATGAATTCATCAGGATATGCATAACTTTTTATTTTTACTCCTTGTAAATTATTATTTACAATTACTTCTTTTACTGCTGTGGCTAATCCATTTATAATAGTTCCATCTTCTATTGTTATTACATTTTTTGTTTTCTTAATACTTTCAATTATTGTATTATCATCTAATGGTTTCAAAAATCTTGCATTTATAACTTCAACATCCATTTTTTCTTGTAGTTTTTGTCCTATATCCATCGCTCTTGCAACCATTTTTCCAATTGCTATTATAGTTACTCTTTCTCTTTGTGTCTTGTTATTAAATACTTTATCTCCAATCTTTTGTAATATCTTGGTTTTATTTGATTTTTCTTCATCTATAATTTTCTTTAAAACTTCTGCTTTTCCTAATTCAATATTTTCATGTCTTTCGAATTTTACTTTTGAATCTTCTCCTCCACGAGGATATCTAATAATTACTGGCTTATTTAATTTTACTGCAAATTCTAACATATCTTCTAATTCTTTAAAATCTTTTGGGGCCATTATTGTTAAATTAGGAACAAGCCTAAAAAATGCCATATCTAATGTTCCTTGATGTGTTTCTCCATCTGCTCCAACACATCCAGCTCTATCTACACACATAATTACTGGCAAATTTTGCATTGCAACATCATGTATAACTTGATCATATGCTCTTTGATAAAATGATGAATATATTGGTATTACAGGTATCATTCCTTCTTTTGCCATTCCTGCAGACATTGTTATAGCATGTTGTTCTGCAATTCCTACATCAAAAAATCTTTTTGGAAATTCTTTTTGGAATTCTCTAAGTCCTGTTCCATCTTTCATTGATGCTGTAACAGCAACTATTTTTTCATTTTCTCTTGCTAGTTTTACCAATTTTTCTCCAAATATTTTAGAATAGTCTGCTTTTTTCTCTTTTTTTAATTCTCCTGTTTCTATGTTAAATGGAGATGTTGCATGAAATCTATCTGGACTTTTTTCTGCTATTTTATATCCTTTTCCTTTTTTAGTTAATACATGTATTAAAACTGGTCCTTCTATTTCTTTACTTAGCTTTAATATACTTTCTAATTTTTCAATATTATGTCCATCAACAGGTCCTAAATATGTAAAACCTATATCTTCAAAATACATTCCTCTTATTACTAATTGTTTACATGCTCTTTTAAATCTCTGAATAATTCTTACTAATTTATTTCCTACAACTGGCAATTTATTTAATTTGTTTTTTATTAATTTATTTGTTCGAGTATATAATTTTTTTGTTCTTAGTGTACTTAAAAACTGATTTATTCCACCTATATTTTTGGCAATACTCATTTCATTATCATTTAATATAACTGTTAAATTACAATTACTACATCCTGCATCATTTAATGCTTCTAATGCCATTCCACCTGTTAATGCACCATCACCAATTACTGCTATACATGAATTCTTTTTTCCCTGTAAATCTCTTGCTCTTGCCATTCCTAATACTGCTGAAATTGATGTACTACTATGTCCTGTATTAAAGCAGTCTGCATCTGATTCATTGCTTTTTGGAAAACCTGCAATTCCATTTAGTTTTCTTATATTTTTTAATTCTTCTCTTCTTCCAGTTATAATTTTATGTACATAACTTTGATGTCCTACATCCCATACTATTTTGTCTTCTGGAACATTAAATACGGAGTGTAGTGCTATTGTTAGTTCTACCACTCCTAAATTTGAGGCTAGATGTCCTCCATTTTCTGAAACTACATCTAATATATATTTTCTTATTTCTTCTGCTAATTGTTTCTTTTCTTTTTCATTTAATTTTTTTAAATCTTGTGGTGAATTGATTTGTTCTAACATGTTATTACCTTCTTTATTGTATAATAAGTATTAATTCCCAAATATTTTACCACAATTTGTCGTTTCTTGCAATACATTAATCTTTATTATCTTCTACTGCATTACTTTCGTTTAGTATTTCTTCTTTTTCTTTTGCTGTAATGAATTCATATCTTACCATTTTATCTAATACTTGATTTTGTCTTTTTTTGGCTAAATCTAAATGTTTTGTTGGACAATATGCTGATGGAGCATTTGGAATTCCAGCCAACATACTTGCTTCATTTCTGTTCATATTTTTTGGTTCTTTTTTATAATATCCTCTTGATGCTTCTGCTACACAATAATATCCATCTCCAAAATAACTTGTATTTAAATATAATTCTAATATTGTATCTTTATTTAAATTTTTTTCTAAATCATATGCCATAAATATTTCAGCTATTTTTCTTAATGCTGATTTTTCTTGTGTGAAATATATATTTTTGGCAAGTTGTTGTGTTATTGTACTTCCACCTTCTCTTAATTCTTTTGCTTTTATATTTGAATATATAGCTCTTGCTAATGCAATTGGATCTATTGCACCATGTTCATAAAATCTCCTATCTTCTACTGCAATTACTGCATCTTTATAAAACTCAGACATATCTTCAAGTTTTGTATAGTTTTCATCTGATTTTATTTCTGCAACCTTATCTGATATACTTATTTTTTCAAGTGCTTGTTTATATAATTCATGTCCTTTATATACAAATCCTGCTACTATAAATATTATGATTAATAGTATAATTATTAATATTCTTTTTATTACTTTCATTTCATCACCCTTTTGTTGTATTCGAAAAATAATATCTTTCGACACAAATTTATCTATTTTTATTTTACTACATTTAATGTGACAAAACAATGACATTTATATTAATTTTTTATTAAATAAAAAGGCTTAAATTGTTTTTACACAATCCTCGCCTTTCTTGTACATAGCTCTTATTTTAGAACTATGGTGAGTGTTGTATTAGCCCCATACTTTATAAAATACATGGCCACCTTTTTGAACTTTGCACTTGATATTACTCCGTGCTACGAGTTCAGAAGAACTTGTAAATTCAGGACTATAGAAGTACAATGCTCCGCCAGAAGCATACTTCTCAGAATTAAGTCCTAATCTTTTGGCTTCTTTTCTGAGCCAATTTTCTGTAGGATCTTCTCCATTTAGAGCTCTCCGAGCAGCTTCTTTTGTCATATCAGGCAATTTGGAAAAATCAACTGTTTTTCCACATGCATAGATGTGACCATTTTTAGTGGATGCAAATTGACCTCGTTGCATAATCACTTCCTTTATTGTATTGGGGAAGATTGAGCTTCCAACTCTGTTAAGAATTGTAGCTGCTGCTGCAACTTGCTGTTCCTCTGTTTGATTGCCTGCCTCTGCATAAGTAATCTCACAAAGTAGTTCATAATCACTTTCTGAATACGAACTAGACACAAAAATAGAATTTTCCTTCTCAATTTCTGATTCAGTCATTGTATCAGCTTTAGTTTGACTCTCTGCAGTTTCTTCTAAGATTTCATTTCCTACTTCTTCATTGTAGGAATCTTCGCTTTCTGCAGGTTCAGTTGCTAATTCTGCTTCATATTCAGCATTATAAGAATCCTCTGATTCTTTATTTTCTTGAAGAGCAATCTCTTGCTTGTTTCCAAGAAGTTTTTGTTGAATTTCATCGAGAGAATCTGGAATCACCAGTTCTTCTGTTTGAATTGACTGACTTTGAATTCTAACTTGAGCTCGTTTGGCAGCTTCTCTTGCACTTGCAATTTTTTCATTTACAAAATTACAAGAGTTAACTGAAACCACAACGCCGATAGCACAACAAATTAATGTTGTACCATCAAATCCACTATGTTTGTACCGTTTTCGTTTCTTTTGTTCTTTCAACATATCTACACTCCTAAAAAAATAGTTTGTCACACTTATATTATACTACTTTTTACTATTGCTTTCAAGTATTTTTTTGGAATAAAATGTAAAAATAGCAATCAAAATCAAATTGCTATTTTCACTAATTTTTATATTTTCTTTCCTACATAATAATTTTTCTTTCCTCTTTTTATAATAACATATGTATTGTCTATAAACATGTCTGCTGATATTATTTGATTAATATCTGTTATTTTATTTCCGTTTAAAGATACTGCTCCACTTGTTATAAACTCTCTTGCTTCTCTTTTACTTGACGCAGCTCCTACTGATATTACAATATCAACTATGCTTATATCTACATTAACTTCTTTCATATCTTGTTCATCAAATAAATCTGCAATATCTTGTTTTGTTAAATCTTCAAATTTGTTATTAAATAAGCTTTGTGCTAATTTTTCAGCTCTTTCATATTCTTCTTTTCCATGTAAAAATGTTATTATTTCACGTGCTAATGCTTTATGTGCTTCTCTTAATTCTGGATGTTCATTATTTTTTCTTTCATATTCTTCAATTTCTTCTCTTGAAAGAAATGTATATATTTTTAAATAATTTATTACCATTGAATCTTCAACATTTACAAAGAATTGATATAATTTATAGCTTGATGTTTTTGTTTTATCTAACCATAAAGCATTTCCTTCACTTTTTCCAAATTTCTTTCCTTGTGAATCTGTAACTAATGGCATTGTAAATCCATATACTTCATCACCTGTTGATTTTCTTATTAAATCAATTCCTGCTGTAATATTTCCCCATTGGTCAGATCCAGCACATTGTAAATCTACTCCATTACATTCATGTAAATGTTTGAAGTCTAATGCTTGCAATATCATATATGAAAATTCTGTATATGTAATTCCTGAATCTAGTCTTCTTCTTATAATGTCTTTGTCTAACATATAATTAACATTAAAATATTTTCCATAATCTCTTAAGAAGTCTATAACATTGATATCTTGATACCAGTCATTATTATTTACAACTTCAAATCCAAATATATCTTCAACTTGTTTTCTTAGACATTCAAAATTATGTCTTACTTGTTCTTTACTAATCATTGCTCTTTCTGTTGTTGGTCTCGGATCTCCTATCATTCCTGTTCCTCCACCAACTAATAATATTGGATGATGTCCTGCTTCTTTTAGTCTTTTTGAAATTAAAAAACTTGATAAATGTCCTACATGTAAGCTATCTGCTGTTGGGTCTGTTCCTATATAAAATGTTAAACCACCTTGGTTTAATTTTTCTTCTAATTCTGGGCTTGATATATCTTTTATTAGTCCTCTCCATTTTAAATCTTCTACTAATGTCATCTTATTTCTCCTTTATATTTTTGCTTTTCTATTGTGAAATTATATCACTTTATTAGATAAAATGTCAATATAAATCATAATAAAGCCAAGAGGAGTAAGATATTACTTCTTTCTCCTCTCAGCTTTATTGTATTTACCAATTATACAATTATAGAATTAGTTGGGTTGTTCCTCATACTCCAGAATATAAATATACTGAAGTTTTTCATTACGCAGTGGCAAATTGTATTTTACAATGCCACGATTGTCATAAATTGCTGTGATAATACTTTCAACTCCTGCACATTTTTCAGCATTAAACAAGTCGAAAGGATAAATTGTATATGCAACCTTGTCCAGCAACATAGAGCCATGCGTAATCATCATGCAAATTCCATCATCGGCAGTATAGCCTTCAGTATAGTATTTGCAAAGACCTTTTTTGGAGATTTGGTGCATAACTTCAGATTTGAAAACAAATGCGACTTTACCACCAAATTGTTCAACCAATTCCGAAACTTTTTCTTTGAATGTGTTACAATTCACTGTCAAATTCCGGAATTCAACATTTTCTTTTAATTGCATTTTCATGGATGTACCTCCTTACATTTCACTGTAATGTAATGCGATTAAACTAATACTTTTGTACCAGTCACGTAAATTATAACACCTTTTTTTCAAAAAATCTATACTTTTATAGAACTATTAATAATTTTTTATTACAAAAAAGGCTAAAAGTATGAAATTTTTCAATACTTTTAACCTTTTTGCGATTAGATATTAGGATTCACATAAGCCGTTCCTTTAGATTCTTCAGGAACTTCAGGGAACTGATACAGGATTTCATTAAAGTCTTTGTTACTCTTTACCTGATACAGAATTCCCCAATTTTCTTCCATTTCATTCCAAGAAATAACCAAATTGTGCGTAGAACAAAAATGATGTCTTCCATCAGTGTTTCTGTTCAATTTGTTTTTGTGCAAGAATTTCTTAAGGTCATTGAGGTTAAACACAACAACCCATTTTTCTCTTGCATTCAAATTGCACCAATTGGAGATTTGGCGTTCCAATTCGTCAACCTCCAGGTCAAACCAATTAGGAATCCAGCTACTAGCATTCATGGCCATAGTTTTTCTCCTTTTGTTTCAAAGTGTTAATTCAATCATTCCAGTGAAACTTCTTACTGATTTCGGATTATTATACACATCCTTTCCATCCATTACAACTCTAAAAATAACATAATAATCCTTTTCAGGAAAATCAGTATAATAAAGTTGCATATGAATATTTCCATAAGTTCCACAAGCACAATTTATAGTACCGTGAAAACTCATATTTTCAATAATTTCTTGTGGCAATAAAGTACAAATCTCTAACTTACTTTCAGTTACAAATCCATCTAATTCATTTTTATTAATAATGATTTGATGATTGTTGCCTGCAATAAGAGAAGCCATTTT
>ERZ779671.1138-NODE-1138-length-11970-cov-2.177256_pt1 | contig 11970 bp, 12 predicted proteins | sample MGYA00511074_ERZ779671 | MGnify/ENA primary metagenome ERZ779671 (study PRJEB29588, sample SAMEA2158454) | human gut metagenome | biome: human gut; feature: human-associated habitat; material: faeces | place: Denmark | collected 2008/2010 ... | reverse complement strand
AATATAGAATTACTGCGTAATGATGAAATAATAAATGTAACTGTAACCCCTGTTGAGGATAAAAACAGTGAATATAAGCTAGGTCTGTGGATAAAAGATGATGCACAGGGTATAGGAACAATAACTTATATTGATACAGATTATAACTACGCTGCACTTGGTCACCCGATAACTGATAATACCACCGGCAAAGCCCTTAATATTAAATATGGCAGATTATATAACACAAGAATTCTATCAATAATAAAAGGACAGAATGGCACTCCTGGAGAATTGCAGGGAATTATAGACTACAAGAACAGTACCCCGATAGGAACAATTGACAAGAACAGCTCTTACGGAATATATGGAACAATCGACAACTCTATTGTAAAGAAGCATTCTCTTTCACTTATGAGTGTCGGTTACAGATACAGTGTCCACAAGGGTAAAGCATATGTAAGATTTTACAGGAATAATAAATATGATGACTACGAAATTAAAATTACACAGCTTAACAATAACGATTCCAAAAATATCAGTTTTGTTGTTACCTCTGAAGAACTTCTTGATATGACTAATGGAATTGTACAAGGTATGTCTGGCTGTCCTATTATTCAGGACGGAAAGATAATAGGTGCTGTAACACACGTTCTTATTGATGACTCAAGAAGCGGATATGGCATATATATAGAAAATATGCTTAATGCTTCATAAAATTAACAGCTGGTATATACATACCAGCCGTTAATTTTTCAGAGTGCTTTTACTGTTCCAGATATAATTATTATAATAACTATATCTAAAAATCACAACTCTGATTTCACTTTATCAGCCATAATCTTTAATTCTTTGGCATTCTCAAGCACAGAGTCTGTAAGTGTCTCACCGGATAACATTCTGGCAATTTCATTAAGACTATCATCTCCTGCGACCCTCTGGATATTACTGTAGGTCTTATTATCGTGTACACTCTTTTCTATTATGTAATGGGCATCTGCCATAGCCGCAATCTGTGGCAGATGTGTTATACATATTATCTGATGCGATAACGAAAGCCTTGCAAGCTGATTAGATACCTTTGAAGCCGTCTTACCACTTATACCTGCATCAATCTCATCAAATATAAGTGTCTTATCTGCATCTTCTGACATAACTGTCTTTATGGCAAGCATAATTCTTGAAAGTTCACCACCCGAAGCAATCTTTGATAATGGCTTTAAATTCTCACCAGGGTTCGTTGATATCATAAATCTTACATTATCACAGCCCTTTGAAGATAAAGATGGTTCTTTAGCAAAATCTATTCTGAACTTTACATCTAAAAAGTTAAGATTCTTTAAAGAAGCTATGAATTGCTCTGCAAGCTTTACTGCTGCCTGCTGTCTTATGGAACTTAGCTTTTGGGCTATATCCCACGCCTTACAGCATGCTTCTTCATACTCTTTTTTCCTTCTGCTTATAAGCTCATCAAAATTGTAATAATCTGCAAGCTTCGCATTAATAGCCTTTAAGGTATCATTAATAGCCTCTATTGAACTTCCATATTTGTTCTTAAGATTATTAATAAGATCAAGTCTTTCCTGTAGTTCGCTAAACTCTCTTGGATCATATTCAGAGTTCTCTATATATGAACTGATACTGTGTCCGGCATCACGAATAAGTCCTTCAGCATCAGACAAAGTATCACAGCACTCTTTCAATACATCATCATATTCACTTGCTGTTATAAGTGACTTTAATGCAGTTCCTATCATATCACTTATATTATCATTACCTGAATTCAAAAGCATATCTGCATACGAAAGCTCATTAGTAATCTTCTGGTAATTATTAAGCTTATGATATCTTGCTTCAAGCTCCTCATCTTCATCTGGCTGTATATCGGCCGTCTGTATCTCATTAGCTTCATACTCAAGAAATGCTATCTCTTTTTGAAGTTCATCTTTATCCTTATCAATAAGTTCTAACGCTTTCTTTGCTTTAACCATATCTTTATATGCCTCTTCCATAGCCTCTCTTAATTCAGCTATTTCATCAGCACAGAATGTATCTACAACCGTCAGATGATTAGCATCATCCATAAGTATCTGGTTATCGTGCTGTCCATGAACATCTATAAGATAGCGTGCAAGCTTCTGTGTCTGTGCCGCCGTAAAATTCTGTCCATTAACCTTTATCTGCGAACGTGTTGGTGTTATCTTTCTTGAAATAAGCAGTTCACCATTCTCAATATCTATAACTCCAAGCTCTTTTATGCGTTCAATTACATTATCATCTTCAATATTAAAAAGCAGTTCTGAAAGTCCATATTCTGCACCTGTTCTTATAAAATCAGGCGATGTCTTGGCACCTAGTGCCGCATTAATAGAACCCAATATAATAGACTTACCTGCACCTGTCTCTCCTGACAGAATATTAAGCCCCTCTTCAAAATCAATATTTTCTTCTTCTATAAGTGCAAGATTCTTAACATGTAAATTAGATAACATATTCCTCCTCTGATACTATATCTTTATAATACTATGCCTTTATAAGTTTCTTAAGTTTATTAGAAACATTTACAGTATCCTTAACAGTCCTTACAGCACACATAATAGTGTCATCACCTGCAATAGAACCAACTATCTCATCAAGCTTAAGTGCATCCAGTGCCGCACACACCGCCATTGCCATACCCGGAACAGTCCTTATAACAAGAATATTCTGTGCCATATCCATAGAAAGATAGCCTTCCTTTAGCACTCTTATATATTTGTCATTAGGTACAGGACTGCTATGTGAAAGAGTTGTATACTTCAGATTAACCCCGTCAATTGTGACCTTGGTAAGATTAAGTGCTCTTATATCCCTTGAAACAGTCGCCTGAGTTACATTATATCCTGCTTTATTAAGTGCATCAGCAAGCTCTTCCTGAGTTCCTATATTATTATCAGCTATAAGTTCTAATATTTTTTTATGTCTGTCTGATTTCACTTTTCTTCTCCTATTCCGGCTACATTTTATTCCTTATCCTTTCAAGGAAAGAAATTCTGCTTGTCTTTATAAGCCGTGCTGTCTTATCAGAACGGGTAATAACAACTCTGTCCCCTGTTATGACATTACAATAGCTTTCTCCATCATATGTAGCTACTCTTTCTTCTGATAATTTCTTATTATCATTCATCTGTATTACAATCTCATCATTCTGTTCAAATATTATGCTTCTCTGAGTAAGTGTATGTGCACATATTGGTGTAATCATTATAAGATGTGCATTCGGCTGGACAATTGGTCCGCCTGCCGATAAAGAATAAGCTGTAGAACCTGTCGGCGTAGATACTATAACTCCGTCTGCCGCGAACGAATTAAGATATTCTCCATTGACATATATATCAAAATCTATAACCCTTAATATTCCCCTTCTGCTAAGAACTACATCATTAAGTGCTACATCTTCATATATAAGCTCGTCATCACGGTATATCTTTCCATCAAGCATCATTCTTGTATCTATCTCATAACAGTCATTAATAAGGCTTTCAAGGGTATCATACACTGTGTTCATATCTGTATCAGTAAGATACCCCAGCGTTCCTATGTTAACACCAAGAAGAGGTATATTCTTAGAATTAAGGTCTCTTGCCGCCTGTATAAGCGTACCATCCCCACCAAGAACAATTATGCATTCTGTATCATCTGGCACAATATCAGCATTCGTATAACAATAATCAGTATGTTCTACATCTGCCGAGTCAGGATTATATATACAGCTTACATTGTGCTTGTTAAGATAATCCAGAATACTGTTTGTATATACAAGGTCTGGATCTTTAGTTGTATTCGTGACTATGTAAAAAGATTTCATTAACGCCTCTATACTTTAAATTAATATTAATATCTATATGAATATATTACAATGTTTCGTGGGCTTTGTCTACTATATTTTGTATTGTGAAAGGAATATTATCATAGGTTCCTTCTATATGTTTCTGTAAATGAAGAAGATATTCGATATTTCCTTCCGGACCCTTAACTGGCGAGAATTCAAGGTTAAGTATCTCAAATCCAATTGAAATTGCATAATTAATAACCATTTCTATAACTTCGATGTGTACCGCCTTATCCCTTACAACACCGTGTTTACCAACCTTTTCTCTTCCAGCTTCAAACTGTGGCTTTATAAGACATACTATCTGCCCGTCATCTGTAAGAAGATTTTTCACTGGAAGCAGCACCTTTGTAAGCGATATAAATGATACGTCAATGCTTGAAAAATCTATCTTATCCGCAATATCTTCCGGTGTTACATATCGTATATTAGTCTTTTCCATACATACAACACGCTCATCATTACGAAGCTTCCAAGCAAGCTGTCCGTGCCCTACATCAACAGAATATACTTTAACAGCACCATTCTGAAGCATACAATCTGTAAAACCACCTGTTGATGAACCAACATCCATACATATTTTCCCTTCAATCGTTACATCAAAATTCTCCATAGCTTTTTCAAGCTTAACCCCGCAACGGCTTACATACTTAAGTGTATTGCCTCTTACCTCAATATTAACAGTCTCATTAAATGATGACCCAGCTTTATCTTCCTTCTGTCCGTCAACATATACATTTCCAGACATAATTATAGCCTTTGCCTTTTCCCTGGAATCAGCAAGCCCCCTGTTCACTAACAGAACATCTAATCTTTCTTTACTGCTCATTATTATTATCTCCAATATTATTATAAACTGCTGTTATACGTTTAACAATTGTATCTTCATCTATTCCTGTCTCACGCCGTAATATATCAACACTTCCGTGTTCTATATAATCATCAGGAAGTGATATGTCAAGCACATAGTTATGAAGTTCTTTATCATTGATATATTGACAGACTGCACGCCCAAATCCGCCCGATGATACATTCTCTTCAAGTGTTACTATAAGCTTATGTGTTGTGCTTATTTTATCAATCATTGCACTGTCTATAGGCTTTACAAAACGTGCATTTACAAGTGTCACGTTATAGCCCTGCTCTTTAAGTCTTTCCCTTACATTAAATGCTGTATCAACCATACTTCCAAGTGCAAGAATTGCTATATCACTTTCTTCATACATAAGCTCAGCCTTGCCGTATTCAACCGGTGCATTAAATTCGCGAAATCTGACAACTGCCTCGCCTCTTGGATATCTTATAGCTATCGGCCCATTAAATTCTTCCAGAGCGAACTCAAGTGATGACTTTAATTCATAATCATTCTTTGGTGCCATAATAGTCATATTAGGTATTGATGACAGGAATGATATATCAAATATCCCCTGATGTGTCTCTCCATCACTTCCAACAAGTCCTGCCCTGTCTATTGCAAACACAACGTGAAGCTGTTGTATACACACATCATGTAATATCTGGTCATAAGCTCTCTGTAAAAATGAAGAATATACCGCAAACACTGGTTTTAATCCGCCTGCTGACAATCCTGCCGCAAATGTTACAGCGTGAGCCTCAGCAATTCCGACATCAAAAAATCTATCCGGAAACCACTTTGAGAACTTAGCAAGCCCAACTCCGTCTGGCATAGCCGCTGTAATAGCACATACAGACCTGTCTTTCTTGGCTATTTCACATATAGAATTAGAGAACACCTGCGAATATGTTGGCCGGTCAGATTTATTAATCTCCATACCTGTCGCCACATCAAATGGTCCAATACCATGAAACTTGCTTGGATTGCGCTCTGCCGGCTTGTAACAACGTCCTTTCTGCGTAACAACGTGGACAAGCACAGGTCCATTTATTCTTTTTGCAACTGTAAGTATCTTGATAAGCTTATCCATATCGTGTCCGTCAACTGGTCCAAGGTAATATATACCCATACTTTCAAACATCGAATCGTGAAGAATCACCTGCTTTAGATTCGACTGTGTCGTCTGGAGAAGCTTTACAACCTTGTCCCCTTTAGGAAGCTTATATAATACATTGCCTATATTCTCTTTTAAATCATAGTAAGAGTCTGACGAACGTATTTCACTAAGCATATTGGATACGCCGCCGACATTTTTAGAAATTGACATTGTATTATCATTAAGTATAATCACAAAATTACCCTTAATACCTGAAGCATTATTTAAAGCTTCATATGCCATACCACCTGTAAGTGCACCATCACCTATAACAGAAACTACACTGTAATCTTCGTGCTGTACATCTCTTGCCATAGCAATTCCAAGTCCTGCTGATATTGATGTCGAGCTGTGACCTGTATCAAAAGCATCGTAATCACTTTCATTTCTCTTAGGAAAGCCGCTCATACCGCCGAATTTTCTTAATTCATCAAATTGATTTTTCCTTCCTGTAAGTATCTTATGCGTATATGACTGATGTCCTACGTCCCATATAAGCTTGTCCTTTGGAAGATTAAATACAATATGAAGTGCCATAGTAAGCTCCACAACGCCAAGATTAGAAGCCAGATGTCCGCCTGTGACACTTATCTTATCAATAAGAAACTGGCGTATCTCATCAGCAAGCTGGTTGTATTCTATTGGCGATAATTTCTTAATATCGTTAGGTTTATTGATTTTCTCAAGTATCATAATTAACCTCTTTCACACGATTACCTATCCCTATGTATAAGCATTGTGATTAAATCCTCCAGATACTCGTTATGTCCAATAGTTTTGAGTGTTTCCAATGCTTTTACGGACATATCAGCAGTATCTTTTTCTGCTTTTTCCATTCCATAAAGTGTAACATATGTTGTTTTATTATTTCTCTCATCACTTAACACAGGCTTTCCAAGTACTTCCTGTGTGCTTGTAACATCAAGAATATCGTCCTTAATCTGAAATGCGAAGCCTATATTATAACCTGTTTCCTCAAGAAGCTTAGTGACATTTTCATCACAACCTGCAATAATTCCACCAGCCATAAATGCTGCTTCTATAAGAGCACCCGTCTTTAATCTGAAAATGTAATCAAGCTGTTCTTCATTCATCGGCTTATCTGTAAGCATTACATCAAGCGATTGTCCTCCGACCATACCATCAACACCAGCCTTATTAGCTATCACATCTGCGGCAGCAGAATATCTTAATACAGCCTGTGCATCACCTGTCTTTGCTGCTTTATGTATAGCTGAAAGCATTGTTTCATACGCAAGATTCAAAAGTCCGTCACCCGCTAATATTCCAAAATCTTCACCAAATTTCTTATGTGTTGTAAGCTTTCCTCTTCTATAGTCATCATTATCCATAGCAGGAAGATCATCATGCACCAAAGAATAAGTGTGTATCATCTCAAGAGCCGCCATAAATGGATACAATTCTTCCTCGTTAGTACCATTACACAACTTGTAAGTTTCAAGCATAATCATTGGTCTTATTCTCTTGCCGCCAGCTTCCACGCTGTAATCCATCGCAGATTTAATATATTCTGCGTGTCCCTTAGCTTCTGGCAGATACTTTTCTATTATATTATCTATACAGGAGGTCTCTTTGCTTAACTGTTCTTTGAAATTATTCATTATTATCCACCACCCCATTATCATCAATTATAACAATCTGTTTTTCAACCTTATCAAGCATAGTATTACATTTATTGAGTAATTCCATACCTTCTTTATATTTTTTAAAAGACTCATCTAATGTAAGCTCGCCCTGTTCCATTTCATTAAGAACTGCCTCAAGCTTATTAAATGTATCTTCAAGATTAGAAGCCTTTGCCATTAATTATACCTCATTAAACATTATCAATATTTGTGACCTTAGCTGTCACAGTGCCATCTTTTAAATAAAGCGTTAACAAATCATCTACTGATACATCGTTAACCGACTGTACTCTCTGTTTATTATTCTCTACATAGCTGTAGCCCTTGTCAAACTTCTTTAAAGGACTTACATTATCAAGTCTGTACGCAGCTAATGACAGCTTCTGCCTGTAGCGTTCCACTGCTTGTGTCATCTGGTTATTTAATATATCCTCTATATGAATAAGACGTTGTCTTCTTTCATATATCTGGTTAATAGGATTGTATATCTGCAAAGAAAGCTTGTCCTTCTCTGCCCTGTTCTTATATCTGGCAAATACATTATCCAGAGCATTTCTTAAACGTCTCTTGTATGCCTGCATATAATCATCAACCTGTACCATATCAAATACTGCACACTCTGCAGCGGCAGATGGTGTTGGAACTCTTAAATCTGCCACAAAGTCTGTGATTGTAAAATCTGTTTCGTGCCCAACCGCTGATATAACCGGTGTATTACAGCTAAATACTGCCTCTATAACCTCTGGTTCATTAAATGCCCACAAGTCTTCAAGTGAACCTCCTCCACGTCCAACAATAATGCAATCCACCCCGAACTTATCAAGCACAGCTATTCCCTTGGCAATACTGTACTTGGCATATTCGCCCTGAACTAATGCAGGATACAGATACAGACTTACATACGGATTGCGCCTGTGTGATATATTCATTATATCGTGTATAGCAGCCCCTGTTGAAGCTGTTACAATTCCTATCTTTCTTGCAAAACGTGGTATCGGACGCTTATATGATGAATCAAAATATCCCATATCATCATACTGCTGTTTTAATTGTTCAAACTTCTTATATAAATCCCCCATACCACTTTCGGTAATATTAACGGCATACAACTGATACCTGCCATCACGTTCATATATATCAATTCTGCCATCTACTACAACAGACATTCCATTTTCAAGCTTTATATCAAGCTTTGATGCATAAGAGGCAAACATAACAACTGCAATCGTTCCACCCGAATCTTTTAAAGTAAAATAAATATGACCGGATGTATGATACTTGCAATTAGATATTTCCCCTTTTATCTGAATACGATTAAGTACAAAATCCTGTCTAAACATATTCTTAATATAGGAATTAATCTGTGTTACAGTATATACTCCAGCCATCGTTCCTCTTTCTTAATCTCTTTATTATGCTCTTTAATTCAGCAAAAGGTTATTATACAAGCTTTGCAAGAACACCATTGACAAATGATGCTGCATTATCATCAGAGCCATAACTTTTAGCTAACTCTACAGCCTCATTAATAGCTACATTAACAGGAATATCATCATCATAAAGCATCTCATAGACTGCAAGCCGCATAATAGCAAGCTCTGCCTTACCAATACGGTCAACTGGCCAGCCTTCTGATACCGAATTAATCTTCTCGTCAAGCTCATCGCTTAATTCACATACAAGAAGTGCCTTATTCTTAATATATTCGTAATCTTTCTCATTAACATCTGTCAAACCGTCAAAATAGTAGTCAATCTGTTCTCTTAATTCATTCTTATCGTGGAAAGGAACACGGAATATAAGCTTAAAAACGTGTTCTCTCATTTCTGATCTTGTCATAGGAATCCTCTCATCAATTAATTACTCAAACAGGACTGTCCATTAAGGACAGCCCCAATGCTTACTGTACTTAGTTGTCAATATTAACGCCAGCAATCTTAATGTTAACTTCTGATACTTCAAGACCTGTCATTGTCTCGATTGCTGTCTTAACTCTGTCCTGTACTGCGGCTGATACCTTAGGTATCTCACAGCCATATTTAATATTAAGTGCAAGATTAACTGTCACATCATTCTCACCAACGTGAACCTTAACACCCTTAGATAAATTCTTCATTCCAAGCTTGCTTACAAGTTCATTAGTGATGTTGCCAGCCATACTCTCAACGCCTTCCACCTCTGTAGCAGCAAGACCTGCAATAATAGCAACAACCTCATCTGCAACTCTTACTTCGCCAATATCCTTGCTTTCGTGAATTGTATAAGTATTACCTCTATCTTCAAACTCTTTTGTCATAATGCCCTCCTGACTGTTATTAACGTAATCTTTAATCTATTATAATAAAAAATATAAATAAATGCAATGATAAGTTACTTAATAACGTTAATGGTAATTTTATCCGATGTAACCCCTGTCTTTCTCTTTGCTATATCTTCAATCTGAGCTTTCTGGCTGTTTTCTAATGTCTGCTGGTTAATTACAATATCAACGCTGTCTTCTGCCACTGAAGCCACCACATCATTAAATCCCTTTGCCTCTAATAACAACTCAATAGCTGCCTCTTTTTCTGAATATTCTGCAATTTTGGCAAGTTCATTTATCGCCTCTGTCTTTGAAGCCTTATCGATTGCTGTATCATTGACTATATTAGTAAGATTTTCTGTATTCTTGGCACGTATCTGTTCTCTGTTAAGCTTAGCTTCAGAGATTACACTTGAAGACACGCCCTGTCCTGATGTAAGTATAACACTCCCCGGTTCTTCAAGACTCTCATCATCTGGTTCTTCCTCTGTAAATATTGTATCATCTGTTGATGTATTGACAACTTTACTGCCGCTCTTACTGCTGACAGATATTATATCTGAAATGTTTCCTGCATAATTAATATATCCCGCAACAGCTATCATAATAGCAAGTGCTGTAATAATAACCTGATTTTTCTTAACTCTTTTCACAAAAAACCTCCATATTTAAGACATTTTCATTACTTTGATTTTATGTACAGGAACATTTAAAAGCCCATATACAGCATTCGTAATCTCACTTACAAGCTCTTTATTATCACCACCCTCACATACTATTATCACACCTTCAATAACAGGCATATTCTCCATTACTACATATGGCGTATTACCATTAGCTGTATCATAAAAAATGTGTGTCTCTGTTTTTTGCGTACTATTGGAATTCTCATCATTATTCCCATTAACTTCTTCATCAGAATAATCTGTATCCTTGGCAAGTATCTTTTCAGACGAATTCTTAAGACTGACCATAACTTTAACCTTTCCTGCCCCCTCAACATCAGATAAGGTATCTTCTAATCTTTTCTCTACATATTCCTCATACATTTTCTGTGTGGCCTCACCGCTTTCCTGATTAGATGTTGTGTTTTCTGATACAGTCTGTCTGTCTTTTACAGGAATTGATATAACCATAAGCAGTATGCCTGCTAGTATTACTATTAATATTTTATCTTTGCCTAATTTATTCAATATATTTTCATAATTAAATATAATAATTCTCCTTTCCGTCCTGAACATCGAAATACGAAATATTCTCTGTACCTGGCTTAATGTATATTGATAAGTATTTCATCTATACTAAAATTATCCGCTACCATTTTAGCGAATTGCTCTATGTCCGATTTATTCAAAGCCGTTTTAGCATTCTGTGTGCTTTCCAAACTTGAAACACTTTTTTGTTTTTTACTGATATATCAATCCCTGTAATTACAGATGAATAATCGGTGTCTGATTTATTCAATATGCTCTTATCGTTTAATTCAACCTTTACATTATTAACTTCAACTTTGCACTCCTCTGCTATATTTAACACCCTGCTTATAACTGTCTGTTTTACTGCATTGCTCACATAGCTGTAATAGTCTGATTGAAGGCTGCTATCACCAGTATACGAACTTGAATAGCCTGCAATGTTTTTACTATAATCATTATACAATGTATTTACCCTGTCAGTTATATATTCCTCATTAAATAAAAGCAGAAGTACAGGCTTTAATAAAATCATAAGGAATATAAGCCTCATTACCACCTTATAGCTGCCCTCATACCTGGGTGGAATAATATTCGTTAATACAGCCGACATAACCATAAATATGAGCAATGCCCTAAGCCACGAATACAGTTTCATTGTGCCTCCTTTCATACTGATACACAGTTAGTTGCAACACATATAATTGCTATTGTTAATATAAACAGGACAAGTGTAATCATCATAATATATACAATCATTCCAAGTGCCTGCCCAAGCGAACTGACTGCCCTTACCATTCTCTTATCACTTATTGGCTGTAGTCCTGCAGCAATCCCCTGATATATAACCGCAAGAAGACCAATCCGCAGCAACGGAAAGAACATACACATAACAATAGCAATAATTCCCGACACACCGATTGCATTTTTTATTAATGCAGAAGATGAAAGTATCGTATTGGATAAC
>ERZ779671.1137-NODE-1137-length-11988-cov-2.678120_pt1 | contig 11988 bp, 13 predicted proteins | sample MGYA00511074_ERZ779671 | MGnify/ENA primary metagenome ERZ779671 (study PRJEB29588, sample SAMEA2158454) | human gut metagenome | biome: human gut; feature: human-associated habitat; material: faeces | place: Denmark | collected 2008/2010 ... | reverse complement strand
TGATAAAACACCTAATCTAGAAAAAGAATATGATAGTATTGTTCCACCAAAGAATTATGAAAATAAGTTATATGATATAAATGAAGTACTAAAAGAAGCCAAAAGTCAAAGAGACATTATGGAAGATGCAAATGAAAAAAGAAAAATTCAAAATTATAAGTTTAATGAAAATCTTGATGAAGAACTATCAAAAACAAGAAAAGTATATGAAAGTTTAGTAAAAGAAGAAAAAGAACTTTTAAATATAATGAATACATTAACTAATGTTAGTTCCGTTGATCTTGCTAAGGATATGTTTAATGACTTAACAGAAGATAGTGAGAAAACACAACTTATTAAACCAACTGATTTAGCAGATAAAGTAGATGTTAGAAAAGTACCTGATGAAAATACAGAGGAATATAGTACAGATACATTTATGTTTAGTTCAAAAGATTTTGATGATATATCAGATTTAAGAGAAAGTGTTAGAAAAAGTAGTACTTTTATAAAAATATTAATTGTTCTTGTAGTACTTATTGTACTCGCAGGTGCAGGATTTATTGTATATAATTTCTTTATAAAATAGGAAAATTAATTTTCCTTTTTTTCATATACTTAAATAGGTGATGTACTTTTGAAAAAAATAAGATTAAGATCACATAAAAAAATTAAATTATCTACAAAAATATCTTGTATTATAATTGTATTAATAATATGTACATATTTATTAGTTGATTATTCTGGTAAAAAAGTTATGCCAGTTATTATGAACCAAGCAAAAATTGATTGTAAAAAAATGGCAATAGTTACTATAAAAAATTCTTTAAATGATGATGTTTTATCAATATTAGATGATGAAATGTATAATGTCATTCAAAATAAAAATGGTGAAATACAGACAATTGATTTTAATCCTGTCATTGTTAATAGATTTTTATCAAAAACTACATCAATTGTAAGTGATAATTTAAGAAAATTAGAAAAAGGCGAGATAGATGATATTTCATTTATTAATTCAGATAATTATGATGTTAAAAACTTAAAAAATGGAGTAATATCAGAAGTTCCAATGGGAATAATAACTAATAATGTACTTTTATCAAATTTAGGACCTAAAATACCAGTTAAAATAAATTTAATTGGAAATGTTGTAAGTAGTGTTGAAACAAAAGTTAGAAATTATGGTATAAACAGTGCATTAATTGAAATTTATGCGAATGTCGAAGTAACAGAGGAAGTAATAATTCCTTTTCAAACAGAAAGAATAAAAATTACTAATAATATTCCTGTCGCAATTAAGATAATTAATGGAAGTGTTCCAGATTATTATAGTGATGGAAAATTAAATTCAAGTTCTAATATATTGTCATTACCAATTGAAACAGATTAAAAAAATATGTTATAATCTATTATGTAGAATTGGAAGGATAAATATTATGGAAAAAATAGTAATTATAGATGAAAATAAGTATGAAATAATTAAAGAATATAAAAATGGATTTGATAAAGAAGAATTTATTAATAAATGTACTGATTATTTTTATGACTTTGATTATGTTGTTGGAGACTGGGCATATGATAAACTTAGATTAAAAGGATTTTATTCAGATGATAACAAAAAAGCAAAAGATTTTAACAAAATTAGCTCTTTAGATAAGTATTTAAAGGAAAATTGTGCTTATGAATGCAAATATTTTGTTGCTAAAAGGAATAATATGTGATATAATTTCCTTATAGTAAATGAGGTGTTAGAATATGAACAACAAAGTTATGTTTTTTGTAATAAACGAAGAAGGCATTAGAGAAGATGCACAAATTCTTGCTAAATATAAGTTATCAAATGGTAATAATTATATAACTTATACTTATAATGAAATAAATGACAATAATATGATTAAGATTTATTCAACTGGTGTTGTAAAAGAAGAGGATGGATATTCATATAAGGAAATAGTATCATCTGATGAATGGGATGAGATTAAAACTATAATGAAAGATATCGCAAGAGATCCATCTGAACCACTTAGTGATTCATATAAATGTGATCTAAAGTTTGAAGGAGAAGAAGTATCAGTTAGAAGACCAAAAAAACTTCTTGTTTCAAAAAAATTTGCAGATACTCTTGCTAGTAAATACAAAGAAGAATCTGAACCAAAAATTAATACTATTCCAGATTTAAATGTAGAAGCAGCAGTAAATACACCAGCAGAATTTATACTTGGAAGTGAAACAAAAGAATCAAATGAAGATCTATTAAATAAAACTATAGAAATACCAACATTTGAAGAATTACAAGCAAGAAATAAAAATATAGAAAGTGTTATTTTAAATTCTAAACCAGAAAATAATGTAGTACCTTTAGAAGAATTTAAAATGCCAGAAGAAAAAGTAGAAGAAAAGATAGAAGAACCAGAAGCAATTAAAACAAATTATAAAGAAAAATTTAAAGAAGAAGTAGAACCATTACTTTTAAATGTTTATGAAAAACAATTAAAACAAATAGAAGAGTTAGAAGAAGAATTATCTAAAACTAAATTTGATTTGTTTGAAAAACAAAAAGAAACATTATCTTTAAAGAAAGAAAAGGAAGAACTTGAAAATCAAGGAAATGCTTTAAAAGAAGAATTAGATGGTGTTAATAAAAAGATGAATGGAATATTAAGTGTACTTCAAGGAAACAATAAAGATTAGAAGAATTATTTCTAATCTTTTTTTTGGAAAGAATTTCCATGTAATAAAATGTATGATTTAGAAAAAATTTCACATTCTATAAATGTATAGGAGGTGAAATACAAATGACAGGTTCAAACAGAAATAAACTAGTTACACCTGGATCAAAAGAAGCTATCGATAGAATGAAATATGAAATAGCTAACGAATTTGGTGTTCAATTAGGAGCTGATGCTACTGCTAGAGCTAACGGTTCAGTAGGTGGTGAAATCACTCGTAGATTAGTACAAATGGGTCAATCACAAATAAGTGGTAACTACAATATGCAAAATAAATAGTTAGTTTCATAACTATATAATATATAAGTCAAACTATACGGTTAAAATGTATAGTTTGATTTTTTTTAAAAAAAATATACAAAAAATTTTATTATGTGTTATAATTATTTTAAAGTATGATAGGGAGGGAACAAAATGGATAGTAATGTGATAAATAGACTTAAGGAATATTGTATGAAACATCAAGAACTAATGCAAAGTGGTGTTATAAAAGGTATTAATTCTAATACAAATGAAATAGTTCTTGAAAAAAATGGTGTACAAAAAAATGTTTCTATGGATATTCTAGAAAATAATAAGTTTGATTTTGATAAATTTGAAATTATACCAGATATGATTGAAGATGATGAAGTAGAGACAATAGAAGAAATGGTAGAAGAACCACAAGAAACTATTAATGTTCCTAAAACTATGGCTGAATTAAATGAAGCAATAAAAAATAAAGATGAAAAAACAATTGATAAAGCACTTGAAGCATTTGCGATAAATGAAAAAACAGGTGTTATTGATATAAATAAAGCAATTAGTATTGTTACAAATAATGCCATTAAAGAAGCAGTTGATTGTATAACAAATAATAAAGAATTTGATAATGATATGTCAAAATATGATATTATGGGAAGGAAAGTGGTAGAGAATGAATAAAGAAGAAGCAGTTAAAGAAGCAACATTTAATTCTCTTATCGTACCTTTTACAGAAATTGCAAAAATGAAGGGTTATGGAGCAAATTTTACAGAAGAAGCTATATTAAATGCAAAGAATAGATATAATACAATGGTAAATGATAGTCTTGCATTAAAAGGATATAATAAAACAGAGGCAAAAATAGAGCAAAAAGAACCAGAAAAAACAAATGAATTAGTAGAAAAGAAAAGTTACGTTCCAACTCTAAAACCAGAACCAATGCTTCCTACAAAAAAGGCTGGATTTGCAGATGCATTAATTCTTACAGTTATTGTACTTGTTTATGCAGCTATAATAATTAATTTAATATTAAAATTAAAGTAACATATATTTGTATATATGTTTTTTTATTTAATAAATTTCAATATATACAATGACTTTTTACTAGAAATTTGATACAATATATATGAGGTGAAAAGATGAAAATATTATCAGTTAATGCAGGGTCATCATCATTAAAATTTCAAATGTATGAAATGCCTGAAGAAACAGTTTTAATATCTGGTGTATTTGAAAGAATAGGACTAGATAATAGTTTTTATACTATAAAAATTAATGGAGAAAAAATTAAGAAAGATGCTACATTATCTTCACATGAAGATGCAGTAAATATATTAATAAAAGAATTATTAGAAAATAAAGTAATTGAATCATTAGATGAAATAAAAGGAGTAGGTCATAGAATAGTTCATGGTGCTGATAAGTATTCTAAGTCACTTGTACTAAATGAAGAAATATTAGATGATATTTCAAAACTAAATGAACTTGCTCCACTACATAATCCAGCAAATATTTCTGGAGTTCGTGCATTTATGAAAGAAATTCCAAGTGCAATTCAAGTTGGTTGCTTTGATACAGCATTCCATCAAACAATAAAAGAAGAAAGATTTAGATATGCAGTACCAGATGAATGGTATACAAAATATGGAGTTAGAAAATATGGATTCCATGGTATGAGTCATAAATATGTATCAGAAAGAGTTATGCATTTACTTGATAAAGAATTTGCTAATGTAATTGTTTGTCATATAGGGAATGGTGGAAGTATAAGTGCTGTTAGAGATGGTAAATGTGTTGATACAACAATGGGATTTACACCAAATGCAGGAATAGTTATGGGATCTAGAAGTGGTGACATAGACTATGGTATTATTCCATATATTATGAAAAAAACAGGTGAGTCAATTGAAGAAGTTGACAATGATTTAAATAAAAAAAGTGGTATGTTTGGTGTCAGTGGAGTTAGTAGTGACTTTAGAGATATTGATGCAAAAATTGGTGAAGGTCATGAGCAAAGTATTTTAGCGCATCACTTATATGTTAATTCAATAGTAGGTTATATCGCTAAATATTTTGTTGAACTTGGCTCTCTTGATGCACTTTGCTTTACCGCAGGTGTTGGAGAAAATGCACCACATATAAGAAGAATGGTAATTGATAGACTTAATTGTTTAGGTTTAAAAATAGATAAAGAAAAAAACGAAGAAATGAGATTTGGAAAGGAAGGAATCATTTCAAGTGATGATTCAATTTGTCCAATATATGTAATACCAACTGATGAAGAAGTTGTAATTGCAAGAGATACATATAAGTTAATATAGTAGAAAAAGGTGAAGTATGAATAAAGCAATATATAAAAAAATAAAAGAAAACGATATAATAATTCTTGCTAGACATATTGGTCCAGATCCTGATGCACTTGGTAGTACAATAGGACTTAAAGACATAATAAAAGCAACATTCCCAAAAAAGGAAGTTTATACTATAGGAGCAGCAGCATCTAAATTTAAATATATTGGTACTGTAGATAAAGTATCTGAAGATATTTTTCCTAAAGCATTATTAATTGTTTTAGATACACCAGATTTAAAAAGAATAGATGGTGTTAAGGATATAAGTGTATTTAAAGATGTAATAAAGATAGATCATCATCCTGTAGTAGATGAATTTGGAAGTATAAGTTTAGTCAAAGAAGTATCAAGTGCTAGTGAACTTGTAATTGATTTATGTTATAATACAAGACTTAAAATGACTAAATATGCTGCTGAAAGATTATTTATGGGACTTGTGTCTGATACAAATAGATTCTTATTTTATTACACTTCACCAAAAACTATGAGTTTAGTTTCAAAATTAATTAATGATACTAAAATAGATTTTACTTCACTTTATGATGATTTATATAGAAGACCACTTTCTGAAATAAGACTTCAAGGATATATGTATCAAAATATGATAGTAACAGATAATGGACTTGGATATTTAAAATTATCAGATGAAGTTATAAGAAGTTTTAATGCTGATCCAGCATCAAGTGGTAATCTTGTTAATAATTTTAATAATATTGATGAAGTACTTGTTTGGGTAACTTTTTCAGAAGATATTAAAATGAATCAAATAAGAGTTAATGCTAGAAGTAGAGGACCAGAAATAAATAAAATTCTTGAAAGATATAATGGTGGTGGACATAAGTTTGCTGCTGGTGCTAGAATTAAAACTTTTGATGAGATAGAACATATTATCAAAGATTTTGATGAAGCATGTAAAGAATATAAAAAAGAAAATAAGTTAAAATAGTTAAAAAGTTGATAGAAATATCAATTTTTTTCTATTTTTTAGGGGAATTTAGGATGTAGACGGAGTAAATAATATATGAGGACCTCAGAAAAACATAAAAAAAGGTAGGTGCATATATATTAAATATATAAAAAGTTATCAAGAAGATATTGTAAGACAAAAATATGAAGTAATACCAGGAACATTTGATCCAATATTTAAAGAAATATTTAAAAGTGTAAAAGAATTTTTAGCGGATATAATATATGAAGTAACAGGAATACCAAAAGAAGAAGTATTAAAAGGAACAATAATAAATAGTGAGTATCCTATTTTAAATATAAATGAAAAGAAAAGAACATCAGATTTAATAATAGAATTAGAAGATAGTGTAATAAATCTAGAGATGAATAATCATTATTATAAAAAATTAAATAAAAGAAATGATATATATTTATTTAAAATAGTATCTTTATCAGATAAAAGTGTAACAATACAAATAAATATAAATAATTTTAGATCAAAAGATGGACAAGTAGTAAAAAGATATACATTAAAAGATGATGAAGGAAAAGAAGAAGATGAAATAGGATTAATAAAATATGATATATATCTTGAAAATATAAAAGAAAAATATTATAATAACGATAAGTTAACAAAGTTAGAGAAATATATGTTAATGCTAAAATTAAGAAAAAGAGAAGAACTTTTAGAAGTGTCTAAAGGAGATAAAGATATGAGTGAGGTATATAAAAAATTAGATGATTTATCAAAAGATAAATATTATGCTTTGTTATATGATGAAGAAGAAAAGAAGGCTTATGAGAATAAGTGCATATTAGAAGATGCCATAGAAGATGCCAAAGAAAATGGGTATAATTCTGGATATGATTCTGGTAAATCTGATGGTATATCAAATATTGCTAAAAATTTATTATCAATGAATATGGCACTAGAAGACATATCAAAAGCAACTGGTTTAACAATTGATGAAATTAATAACTTAAAATAAAAAATAATTATGCATAATATTAAAAAAATATCAGCTTTATTCTGATATTTTTTCATTATCTAATACTTTATCAACAATACCATAATCAAATGCCTCAATAGAATCCATGAAATAATCTCTTTCAGTATCTTGTGCAATTGTTTCTAAATCTTTACCAGTATTTTTTGATAAAATCTTATTTAATTTATCTTTAAGTTTTAGTATTCTGTCCGCAGCAATCTTTATTTCTGTTGCTTGACCATTTACTCCTCCTAATGGTTGATGAATCATTACTTCACTATTAGGAAGTGCATATCTTTTGCCTTTTTTACCACTTGATAAAAGAAATGCTGCCATAGATGCTGCCATACCTATACATATTGTTGATACATCACTTTTAATATAATTCATTGTATCATATATTGCCATACCGCTTGTTATACTACCACCTGGAGAATTTATATAGATATTTATATCTTCATGATTAATAGAATCTAAATAAAGAAGTTCAGATACTATTATGTTAGATAAATTATCGTCTATTTCTCCAGATAAAAGAATAATTCTATCTTGAAGAAGTCTTGAGTATAAATCATATACTCTTTCTCCACTACTAGTTTTTTCTAATACATTTGGTATTAAATTCATTTTATTCACCCATTAATATGTTATCAATAATTTTAGTAAATATTCCTATAAATTAGTGACAAAATTGTGTATTTTATGATAAAATTTATAGTGAGAATAGGAAGGATAAAAATGGAAAAGGTAAAAGTAACGTATTTAGGTAAATCATATATGTACCCAAAAGATATAACTTTAGAAGATATATCAAAGGATTTTCAAGAGAATTATTCAGAAACAATAATAATGGCAGAAGTAAATGGAAGACCATATGAACTTAATTATAAAGTAACTGATGATGTTACTGTTGATTTTTTTGATTTAACATCACCAACTGGGAATAGAGTTTATGAAAGTGGTCTTATATTTGTTTTAGAAAAAGCATGTCTTAATATGCTTAATTCTGAAATAGAGGTAAAATATTCTATTGATAAAGGAATATATATAAAAACTTATAAAAAAATAACAAAAGAAGATCTTGATAAAGTATCAAGAGAAATGAAGGAAATTGTAAAAAGAGATTTACCAATACAAAAGAATTTAGTAAATAGATTAGAGGCTATAGAATATTATAAAAGTACAAAAAGTTATGATAAAGCAAATGTATTAAAATATTCAGTAAATACTAATGTTAATTTATATAGATTAATGGATATATATAATTATTTCTTTTCTTACTTGCCTGTAAGTACAGGAGCATTAAAAGAATTTAAATTAACATATATTGATCAAAATAGTTTTGTACTTAGATATCCTAATATATATTATTTAAATAAAATACCTGTATATAAACATCATGATAAATTATTTAATGAGTTTAAAAAATATGATGAGTGGAGTGAAAAATTAGGTATTGAAAATGTAAGTTCATTAAATAGTAGAGTAACAAAAGGAAATGTAGATGATATTGTATTATTAAGTGAAAATATACAAAATAACTCACTATTTAAGATAGCAGAAACAATTTATAATAACAAAAAATTAAAATTAATATTACTGGCAGGTCCATCAAGTTCAGGTAAAACAACAACAAGTAAAAAACTTGAATTATTCTTAAAAGGATTTGGACTAAATCCTATCGCAATATCAATAGATAATTATTTTGTAGATAGAGATAAAACTCCAAGATTACCAGATGGTTCATATGATTTTGAATCATTAAACTCTATAAATGTAGAATTATTTAATAAAAATTTAAAAGATTTATTAGATGGAAAAGAAGTAACTCTTCCAGTATATAATTTTATAACAGGAAAAAGTGAATTATCAGATGAAAGTATAAAACTTGGAGAAAAGGAAATATTAATAGTAGAAGGGTTACATGCTTTAAATGAAGAACTTACTTATTCAATAGATAAGAAAAACAAATATAAGATTTATTTATGTCCACTTACAGTACTTTCTTTAGATAATCATAACAGAATAAGAACAACAGATAATAGACTTTTAAGAAGAATTGTAAGAGATAATAGAACAAGAGGTTATAGTGCGAGTGATACATTATCTTCTTGGGGTAAAGTAAGAGAAGGAGAAGAAAAGTATGTATTTCCTTTCCAAGATGAAGCAGATGTTATATTTAATACATCTCTTATATATGAACTTGGTGTACTTAAAACTTACGCTGAACCACTTCTTTATTCAGTAGAAGAAAGTGATCCAATGTATAAAGAAGCAGTAAGATTATTAAATTTACTTAAAAATATTTTACCTATTAGTAATGATTATATACCAGTAGATTCAATAGTAAGAGAATTTATTGGCGGAGGATATTTTAAATTATAGGAGGACTTATAAAATGGTTAGAATAGCAATAAATGGTTTTGGAAGAATTGGAAGACTTGCATTTAGACAAGTATATGATGATAGTGATATAGAAGTAGTCGCAATAAATGATTTAACTGATACAAAGACACTTGCGCATTTACTTAAATATGATACCGCACAAGGTAGATTCTTAGATGATAGAATAACATGTACAGAAGATGATATTGTTGTAGATGGTAAAAATATAAGAGTATACAAAGAAAGTGATCCTGAAAAACTTCCATGGGAAGAACTTGATGTAGATGTAGTACTTGAATGTACTGGTTTCTTTACAAGTAAAGATAAAGCAATGAAACATATAATTGCTGGTGCAAAAAAAGTAATTATATCAGCACCTGCTGGGGAAGATGTAAAAACAATTGTATATAATGTTAATCATGAAGAATTAGATGGTGATGAAAAGATTATATCTGCAGCTAGTTGTACAACAAACTGTTTGGCACCAGTTGCTAAAGTATTAAATGATAACTTTAAAATTAGAACTGGATTTATGAGTACAATACATGCTTATACAAATGATCAAAATACACTTGATTCACCACATAAAAAAGGTGATTTAAGAAGAGCAAGAGCTGCAGCTTCTAATATTGTTCCAAATTCAACAGGAGCAGCTAAAGCAATTGGACTTGTAATACCAGAATTAAATGGTAAATTAGATGGAACTGCACAAAGAGTTCCAGTAGTAACAGGTTCTATAGTAGAACTTACTTGTGTTTTAGAAGATGATGTAACTAAAGAAGAAATTAATGAAGCATTTAAAAAAGCTGCTAATGTAACACTTGGATATACTGAAGATGAAATAGTTTCAAGTGATGTCATTGGAATTAGATATGGTTCATTATTTGATGCAACACAAACAAAGGTAATTGAAAGTGATGGCGTAAAACTTGTTAAAGTAGCCGCTTGGTATGATAACGAAATGAGTTATACAAGCCAAATGATTAGAACTGCAAAATATTTAATAGACATTATGAAAGAATAAAATGTAAAGTTTTGTTCTTTTTTTGTAAAGTATTATACCAATATGTTGACATAACTCGTTTAAAATGGGTAAACTATAGGTATATTATTATATGGAGGGTTTAATAATATGAGACAAGTTGGTGATAAAGTTTTTTATGATAATTTTGAGGAATTTATTAATAGTCTAGGGTTAAAAAATGAAATAAAACAAAGTTTAGGAGTTCAAGATCAAATAGAATTGTTTTTTAATAATACACCATTTGATCCAAAAAATTGTACAATAGAACTTGTTAATGGAATAGGAGTAATTAAAAATGAAAGTTCAATGTTAACAATTCGTAAAAGTCTTAGTGATACCTTAGAGTTACATGATGTGGAATTTAAACCTGATAATGCAATTTATATTCCAACTGAAGGAACAAAAGTTGGATGTACAGATGCATTTGTAGAACATTTATCCATTAAAGCAGAAGAAAATTGTATAGATGCAACATTTGAGATGCAATCAGGATGGTTAAACTTAAATAGTGATAGCTTTGATAGTTATAATTTATTTAAATTTCGTAGTAGTTGTAGTAAATCAAATTATACTTGGAATCTTGATGATATTTTGATTCGTGAAGAAATCAAATCTTATGATGAGGTATTACCTTGTAGAGAATTCGATATTAATGAACGACTTAATTTTTGTAGAGGAGGTCACGATGAGCATTACAATCGCTTTTTGAGTAGGGATGAATATATAGAACGTGAAAATATTGATGTTGCTACATATTGCAGAGCAGATAGAGTTGATGGTAAAATGAAACTTACAAAAAGAGGTATGGTAACTTTAAGGGATCCACAATATAGTATATCAAATTCGACATATTGTCCTATGTTATATTCAAATATAACTTTAGCGGATGAGATTATGCCTCTTAGTAAGGAAGATATAGAACAATGGATTATGGACGATGGTAATCCGAATAAACAAGCATTAAGAAACTTGGCAAAGGGAAGAGATAAATTTTATTATAGTGCTGCTGATGATAAAGATTATGTCAATATATCACAAAGCGAAAATATAAATATGAGTATGTAAATTAAATAAAAAACAGAGTTAATTAAATATTTTTAAAGAAATTTCAAAAAAATAGTGGAATTTCTTTTTTTATGGCTAATATAAAGTGTATGAGATATATTAGAAAATTTATAAATAAAAGAAAAATAAGGGGTTAGCTCGGCAACGGGGTCGGCAACGGGATAGCAACCAGCCCGGCAACGGGGTCGATTTTTTAGAATGGAATTTCTATCTGCTGGGCTTCTTCCTCGGTCAGCTCACGAAAACCGTCCGGCAAATCGGAGCCTGTTGT
>ERZ779671.1135-NODE-1135-length-11996-cov-2.854954_pt1 | contig 11996 bp, 9 predicted proteins | sample MGYA00511074_ERZ779671 | MGnify/ENA primary metagenome ERZ779671 (study PRJEB29588, sample SAMEA2158454) | human gut metagenome | biome: human gut; feature: human-associated habitat; material: faeces | place: Denmark | collected 2008/2010 ... | reverse complement strand
TGCCTGACCATTTGTGCCCTGCTGCGGACGTGGCTGTCTTGCCTGACCATTTGTGCCCTGCTGCGGACGTGGTTTCTTCACCTGTTCCGCAACTTCTTCCTCCGTCATGGTTTTTACACGTTTTTTCTGTGCATTTTCCACCTTCGGAATCGCCTTTACATAATAATAGTAATCATCATCTTCAAACTGCACGGATTCCTTGTGCGAGTAATCAATCACACTCTTACACATCTGTACAATCACGCCAAGCACACCCCCGAGAATCGCGCCGAGTACCAGACTGCCCGCCGGAACGCTGACGTCAACCAACATGCCGCATACCATAAATACCAGAATCGTAAATACGCTTCCAACACCGATCGCGACATACCATGCATAGTCAAAATTCAACTGATGAATGAGTGCCGTCACCATAACGATAACCACAAATGCAATGATTGCAAGCAGCATTGCCTTGTCCTTCATCATACCATTTACAATATAGGAGTATCCCTGAAAATCCGCATCCTCACCAAGAAGGATGGTTGCTCTTGCCTCTTTCGCATACTGTGCAAAATAATAAATTACCACACCAAAGGCGGCTGGAACCGCTCCAGAAAATCCTGCAAAGATTGCTACCATAACAGGCGCCGCAAATGGAATCTTCAGCATATATAAGATTGGCACCAATGCCAGTACATATCCCGTGTTCTGGAACATCCGAATATAGGAGCAATACATCACAAGGAATAACAACAGGCACAAAACGCCTACGTCCATCGATACCGAGAAGCAATGAACGGCAACGACAACACCAGCCAGAAATACAACAACCGGTCCTGTCACAAGTGCACAGATCACAGACAATAAAAATGTGATAACACCTCTATGTAAAAACTCACTATATCCAAACAGAGAATTTATACAGGAAAATACAATAAACGAGAAGATAAACCGAAGAATCGGAGTGGTTACCTCATCATATTTTCTCAAAAAATCACGTATGGAATTTCTCACTGCTATCAATCCAGTCATTCGTTTTCTCCCCTTCCTGCACCGTTCGGTGTATTTGTATTATAGACATGATCTTCCCGGTACATACCTTGCTGTTCCTGTCTGATCCGCTCCAGCTGTTCGCGCTCTAACTGCGCGCGGCGTGCGCGGATTCTGCGTCGTTCTTCTTCCATCTCTCGCTGTCTTTGCGCTTCTTCCTGCTGCTTCTCTGAAATGCGCTCATTCCGACGCTTTACATTCTCGATAATCTCCTGATTCTTGCGTTCCTGCTGTGCCTGCAGCTGCCGCTGTACCATCTCCGAACGGCTGACATTGGCACGGGATGCCTGCTGTGGCGCATGCGCTCTGGCTGCAGAGACATCATCGGTCGTACGCTTTGTATCGTCTACCATGCGTCGCTGCATCTCCGGCGGATCGTCCGCATGTATCAGTTCTTTCAGGTTAATATTGTACTGTACCAGTCCATTTCTTGCTTTCTTATACCGATAATTATACAGGATAAATGCAAACAGAAAATAGATTGCACAGATGATTACATAGCCACCCAGCATCTTATATACGACCGCAAAATAATCCAGATCATTCAATTTCTCTAAGATACTGTCAAATGTCATGAATATGTATCCTGCAATGACACACCAGTATAGTACTGTCACTGCCACCCATGTTTTTAACACATTATAACGGACATAATCACTTCTATAATATTTACTCACAACCAAGCTTTTGTTCTTCTCATGTTTCTCAAATATCGCAAGCTTCGTCATAAGGATGGTTTTCTTCTCGTCAACCATATCCATACCTCTCAAACCTTTATTCGGCAAAGCCGTTCTTTCTTATCATATCGCATCTTGCCTTTAAAATCAATCTTTGATTCCCTGTACTATTTGAAAATACGGTGAATTTTTAATGCGTAGCATACTTTTTCAAACCATTTATCATATAGCTCAAAAACATCCTGCAGGATTTCCATACCGGATACCCTGCCAGCCGGTAGGTACGATATGTCATCCGTGCCGATTTCAGCTTGTTCCTTGACTTTCCATGCGCGGATAAACGATACTCCAGCAACGGTTCATCGATGCCAACCGCATATGGATATGCCCGCAGCATCTGAAGCCAAGTCAGATAATCCTCATGCACCTCGCTGTGCTGCATCGGATATTTCAGCAGAATCTCCCTTGGTGCAACCACGGAAGAACAGTTGATCACATTCGTTTTCTCCAGCTCTGCAAGTGTGATTTTCTCCGGGGTATGCATGATCGTCTGTGTCAGGCTTCCGTACGGCGTCATCAGCACACGGGCGGTATTGCAAAGACAGGCTCCCGTCTGTTCAAGAAGCTCCACCTTTTTTTTCAATTTTCCCGGTGCAAACCGGTCATCCGCATCTAAAAATGCAATATATTTTCCGTCTGCCTCCTGCACGCCCCGGTTTCTTGACACCGCGACTCCACTATTTTCTGCATTCTGCAGCACCCGGATGGAAATATCTGCCGTCTGTGCCGCGTGCACATCGAGCCACGCCTGCACACATGCCACGGAATCATCCGTTGAGCAGTCATCCACCAGTATCACCTCGTGCACATATTCCTGTGCCACCGCGGAGGCAAGCGCCTCGCATATATACTGTCTTGCGTTGTAACATGGAATGATCACTGAAACCATATTTACTCTCCAAACATCATTTTCATAATCCGCTCGGTCGCGTGTCCGTCGCAGGCACTCATAAATTTCTGCCGGAATTCCTGTACCTTTTTCTTATCAAACCGCTCATCCACATGCTGGATATACTCAATCATCTCTTCAGTCGTCGTGTGGATCGGTCCCGGGACAAAGTCCTTATAATCATAATAAAATCCACGCCAGTCATAATAGTTATCCAGATCAAATGCAAAGAAGATCATCGGCTTTTCAAACAGCGAATACTCAAATACAAGCGACGAATAATCTGAGATACAGATGTCTGCCACAAACAATAATTCCTCGATGCTCATATCATCCGTCAGATCAAAGGCAAAATCCTCGTATCCTTCCGGAATCGCAGTCCGTTTCTTCACAAATGGATGTAATTTAAACAAGAGTATATAGTCCTTGCCCAGCGCATCACCAAATGCCGCAATATCCAGCTTATTTGGTGTCTTTGCTTTTGCAACCCTGCCACGGAACGTCGGTGCATACAAAATCACCTTCTTACCCTTTGCCTGTGGCACTACCGAAAGCAGTTTTTCCTGTGCTGCCTTTTTTGCTTCTTCATCATAGAAGATATCCGAACGTGAAATACCGGTTGGCACAACCACGCCCTTTTTATCCTGCAGCGACATTGCCTCCTCATACGCCCAGACAACCTCTGGGGAGCTGACTGTCACATAGGTGTAATTTCCATGATATGGGTATTTCTCCAATGTCTTTCTGTCATCACCAAAGATCAGTTCTGCGGTACTCATACCGAACTTTTTAAACGCACCACAGCCATGCCAGAGCTGCGTAACGATCGTCTCCTTGCGCATTGGAAGTGCCGCGATGACATCCGAAGACTCATTTAAAAAGATATATTTTGCATCTGCGATATCTGTGATCATCGCCTCACAGGCATGCTGATAATCCTTCCGCTTTGAGAATCCGCTGCGCAGGAAATGTGTATGAATCTCGTATTTGTGTTCCTCCTGCACCTTCTTGTACATCAGGGAAAAACTGTCACTGATCTTGCTCTCCCGCACCTCGATAAAGACAACCTTCTTCTCGTTGACCGGTCTTGCCGCATATTTATTATAAAGCTTCGGATAATGCTTTCGCAGCATCTCATAACGGTACATCCTGCGGATCTGCTTTCTGCACGCACGGTACACTTTCCGCAGTGCCCGGTATGGAATCGTCTTCTGAATCGTCTTAAATACAATCGTCTTCTTGAATTTTTTAAACAAGCTTTTCAACATCGTTTCTCTTTGTCTCCTCATGTAAAATATATCGAATCAATCGTTTCGTTGCATTTCCATCACAACAGCTCATATACTGCTCCCGGAACGCATGACGTTTCTCTGCATACACATCCTTCCCCAATGTGCCGGCAACCGCATCCGCGAGCTGTTCTCCCTCTGTCACAATCGCACCCGGCATATCTTCATAGGAAAGATACCATCCACGGTCTGTGCCATAGGTTTCGAGATCCGGCGCAAAAAACAGCAGCGGTCGGTCAAGCAGCAAATATTCAAATAAAACAGATGAATAATCGGTAATCAGCAGATCCGCCGAAAAAAGCAGTTCCCCCGTCGTAAGCGGCTGAGACTCTCCCCGTTTCAGCATATGCGGATGCAGACTTTTTATCACCAGATAATCGGGATTTTTCGCAAGCTCATCGATCCATGCCTCCCCGATTGTCCGCTCACCCTTGCTTTGCTGTCCGGCATTGCCCCGGAAGGTCGGTGCCCAGACAATCACGGTTCTTCCGTTCTTCGCACCATAGGTTTGTTCAAATTTCTCCTGCATTGCAGCTTTATAAGCTTCATCAAAATAACAATCCGTATAGCTGCTTCCGTACGCCCGCACCGTCTTCGGATGCTTCATCCGCATCGCCGAGGTAAAAAACGGACGGCAGTAAGGACTGCTCACCGTGACAAGATCATAGTTTTTATAGACATTCCCCTTATAAAACCGAGGAATATCATCCTGTGCATCATAGCCAAACCGCTTGAATGCACCACAGCCATGCCACAGCTGGATCACGGTTGTACCTTTGCGCTTATGGCAAGACGAAACCGGAAGAAAATTATCCTGCAGGATCACAAACTCTGCCTGTGCATACAACTTCATAAATGCAAGCATCCGCCGCATACCTGCCTGCGCAGACATCGCCTGCAGATCGAAGAAATCATCCACTACCGTCAATCCTTCCTGCAAGAGCAGTGCATCGTGCAGCCGCTGCATCGACGGCGGGCATGCTGTCTTATGTTCATCCGCGAACACAACAAGCCCCCTTGTCACAGGCTTTCTGCAGCAAATAAAATAGTAGATTGGAAACAGCACATGCTGTGCGATCATTTTTATAATCTGTTTGATATAAAAACCCATATTATTCAATCATCTCTTCATAGACAGGAGCTATCTCATCGATATCTCCAAATGCTTTCATTTCCCCATGCTCCAGGATCATGGCCTTGTTGCAGATACGTTTCACCTGGTCCAGATTATGCGATACAAAAAGCACCGTCACACCGGTATCCATCATATCGACCAGCTTCTTCTCGCTCTTCTTACGGAATTTCGCATCTCCAACCGACAGCACTTCATCCAGGATCAGAATGTCCGGACGCACCACGGTCGCAATCGAGAATCCAAGTCTCGCCTTCATACCAGAGGAATAGTTCTTCAGCGGCACATCTATAAACTTGCCAAGCTCGGAGAACTCCACGATCTCATCGAATTTTTCTTCCATGAATTTGCGCGAATGTCCAAGCACCGCTCCATAGAGGAAAATATTTTCCGCCCCGGTATACTGCATGTCGAAGCCGGCACCAAGCTCAATCATCGGTGCAAGCACCCCTTGTTTCTCAATCGTTCCCTCTGTCGGTTTGAATACACCTGCAATCACCTTCATCAAGGTTGATTTGCCCGCGCCATTTAACCCTAAGATTCCGACACGGTCACCCTGCTTGACCGAAAAAGTCACATCCTTTAATGCCCAGAACTCCGTGTATGCAATATCATGTTTGACAAGCTTGATAAAATATTCCTTCAGGCTGTCGACCTTTTCCTTATTCAGATGAAACTCCATGCCAACATGGGATAATGTAATTACGTCTTTTCTTGTCTCTTCGCTCACGATATCTCCTCCCATGCCTTACAGATGCAGGATAAACTGATCCTGCTTCTTATTGAATACTGCGATTCCGATCACAATGCAGACAAATGCAAAGGTGAAGGAATAAATCAGCATATGCGCACTCATCGCCCTGCCGAACACACAGTTACGGAAATTGTTGATAATGCAAAACAGCGGATTGAATTTCAAAATCCAGCTTACATTACTATTCAAAATCTTCTTTGGGTAATAGAAAATCGCACAGGTATACATAATCAGCATCAACGCAACGTTCCACAGATATTCCATATCCCGGAAATACACGCCGATCGTCGCAAGTATCATACCCGCACCAATGGACAACAGGAACAGATTGAGCAGCGGTACGATGGCAAGCAGTGTACGCCATGTCGGGAACACGCCCAATACCAGTGCAACAACTGCAAGCACCACAAGCGAAATCAGAAACAAGATGTAGTTAAAACAGATATTCGCAAGCGGATACAGATATTTCGGAACATACACCTTCTTGATCATCGCCTCATTCTGACGGATGGACTTTAAGGCAGACGTCGTTGACTGCGAAAACAGCGTATACATCAGCCGTCCGGTCAGGATATAGACCGGAAATGATTTCTCCTTGTGTCCAAGCAGCGTACCGAATACCAATGTCAATACGATCATCGTAAGCAATGGCTCGATCATCGACCAGACGATTCCGAGATACGATCGTCTGTATTTTAATTTGATTCCTTTTCTGACAAGCTCCGTAAATAAATTGTTATATTGACGAAACTCCTTGATTTTTGTTCCCATATTTTTCCTATTCCCTGTCTACATGATTTCCCGAAGCACCTGTACGGTGTGGGAAAGTCCGGTCTTCATATCGTATTGTGGCACAAAGCCAAGTTCTGTCCGAAGCTTTGTCGTGTCAAGTGTTGCCTTGGTCGCCTTCGAATAGCCTGCCTGCTCCGTTGCATCCGGTAAGTCAAACACGACCTGTTTATCTGCGAGATCCGCGAGCTGCTTTGCCACATCGCGAAGCTTCACATCCGAATCCTTCGAACAGATATTGTATGCCTCACCATCTTTGCCATCTAACATGACAGCAAGGATACCTGCGACACAGTCTGCCACATAGGCATACGAAAATTCCTGTGTTCCTTCGCTCTTTAACACGATATCTTCCTGCTTCACACTCTTTAAGATGAACTGGGACAGTGCTTTTGTATCACTCATCAGCATCGTCGGACCATACACACGGGACAAACGTGGGATTACAACATCCATCTCCATTTGCTTACGGTATGCCTGACACAATGCCTCTCCGGTACGTTTGCTCTCCGGATATCCGGCACGCATCGTGTTGCAGTCGATATAGCCAAGATAGTCCTCTGTGAATTTATCGGTATCTCCACGGTTTTCTCCGTAGATTTCAACCGAAGATAAAAATACAAAACGTTTACAATCCGCTTCCTTTGCATAGTCGAGCAGATACTGGGTTCCAAATACATTTGCGGTGATCGTTCCAATCGGATCACTCGCATAGGCAACCGGGTGAGTGTTGCTCGCCGCATGGATCACATAATCGATCTTCGCTGGCAAAGCCGGATTTCCGACTACCTTCTCATTGATATCCTGCTTAATAAAATGAAACTGTGGACAATCCGCATAGTCCGCGAAACGGGCACGCGCCTTCTCCTCATTTCTGCCTAATATATACACTTGCGTATTTGCCTGATAATGCTTGTCTGCGTACAAAAGTGCATCCACCAAGAAGCTGCCGATCATGCCGGTGCCTCCGGAGATCAGCACCGATGCGTCTGCAAGCTCCTGTACCTCGATCATGCTTGCAACGGCACACACATCCTGCATATAAAGTTCACTGTCATATAAATGCATCGTCGTCTCTCCTACTTTAACCATTTATCCTTCTCTGCGGTCAGATAGCCCTTGAAAATCTCCAGATCATCCTTCGTCGTAAGCTTGATGTTCTTGTCCGAGCCCTTCGCAAAATACAGGCGCTCGCCAAGCTCTACCATCATCGTATTCGTATAAGAAGAACCGTAGATACCGATTTCCTCTGCAAACGCTTTCTCATACGCCCACACAAGCTTATCAAACTTGTATGCCTGTGGTGTCGATACGCGGCGCAGTGTCTCACGTGGAATGTATTTCGTTGTAGATGCCTCATCGTCGATCACAAAGATCTGCTCATTGTAAGGAAGGGACGTAACACCATTTCCAAACTCATTACATTTCGCAATGACATCCTCGAGCACCTCATCGTCGACCAGAGGACGGATACCATCATGAATGATGATGTTATCATCTGCAGAGCAGACATCCTTCAAGTTGTAGACACCATTTCGGATAGATTCCTGTGCGCTGTTTCCACCAGAGATTACCCATTTTACCTTTGTAATATTGAACTGCTTGGCATACGCCCATAACACGTTATGCCATCCGTCGATACAGACAACCTCGATTGCATCGATCAGATCATTTCTCTGAAAACTCTCCAGCGTATAGATCAAAACCGGTTTGTCATATACGTTGATAAACTGCTTCGGGATATCCTGTCCCATTCTGTGTCCGGAGCCTCCGGCAATAATCACTGCTACATTCATGTGCGATACCTTTATCCTTTCTCGTTTTTATCCTTTAATGCGGTCTGCTGATTCTTATCCACGCCTTCCGAGCTTTCCTTTCGGAATACGATACGGAAGGTCAAAAGCAACAATTTCAAATCCAACCGATAGGAGTATTCCTGAATATATGTCAGATCCAGTTTCAATTTATCAATCGGTGTGGTGTTGTATTTCCCGTACACCTGTGCATATCCGGTCAATCCCGCCTTTACCTTCAGACGGAAATCAAAATCCGGTACCGACTCCTCGTATTTCTCGAAGATCTCCGGTCGCTCCGGTCTTGGACCAACCATCGACATATCGCCGACGAACACATTGAACAGCTGTGGCAGTTCGTCCAGATGGAGATTCCGCAGCACCTTTCCAACTGGTGTGATTCGGTCATCATCTTTCTTCGCAAGCTGCGCACCGTGCGCCTCCGCATCAATACGCATACTTCGGAACTTATAGATCATAAACTGTTTTCCACCCCGTGTCAGCCGCACCTGCCGGTAAAAGACCGGTCCGTGGTCATATGCCTTAATCGTGATCGCAATGATCAGCATGATTGGGGATGCTACGATAATTCCAACCCCGGATATTAACAGATCGGTTGCGCGTTTGAAGAAACGCTGATCTGCCTGCAAGCCGATATTTCTTGACAAAAATACCGGTGTATCTACCAGATGCATATCATCCGAGCCTTTCATGATAATATCCGTGATCTTCGGAATGACATAGGTACGGATGGAATGCTTAAAGCAATATTTTAATATATTATTTCGGTCTTCTGATGGCAGATCATACAGCACGACGCCTTCGAAATCCAATACATCCTGCTGGATTTTCTCCATACCCTGCTGATAGTTTAATACCTCACAGATCTGATAACGATCACGTCTGGCATTGATCTTAAGAAGGAAATTCTCCGGCGGATAAATACCATAGATCACGATCAGCTTCCGCGGTGGGAAAAACAGCATGTAGATATGCTGGATCAAAATCACCCAGAGCGTCTCAAACACAATCTGTATGATTACCATTATGATAACCGGAAGCACGTTCATATAATCACGCGATACCATGCAGATGAAAATATACGCAACGGCTCCACCGATCACGATTGCAAGTCCATGTGACAGACACAGATCAAGCACGCGCATATAGCTTAATTTATATCCATTGAAGCTTTTGGTGATCAGAAACAGAAAGACGGCATACAACCCGATCACGACATAATTTCCCCGAAAGAATAACGGATTGTGATACTCTCCAAACCAGATCACGCCAAATGATACTGCCTCAAATACCCATATGATCAAATTCGCAAGCAAACTCAATGCTCTTCTTCGTTGTTCTTCTAAGTACATAGTTCCTCTTTTACAAATAAGCTGCGCTCATTTGTCTCTTTCCAAAAACACGACAGTCGCACCGGAGACATAAACTATGTTCCGATGCGACACCCCGCTTTTTATTTAAATTGCTGGATCGGTCGGGTCCCACGTCTGGCTGCCCGGTATCTTCTGCAATGCCGGCTTACCGAGTGGTCCTGGATCACTGGAATTATAGATCGTAATCTTTGTGCCTCTTGGACAATTATCAAATATCCACTTTGCGTCAATAACCTGTAACCGGACGCATCCATGCGATACACGTTTTCCGAGGTTGTTATAGCTGCTTGGAATCAGTGTGCGCGGATTCGTCTTATTATATAACACCGAATGGAATAAGAAATCACCCTGTATCTGAGAACAATACTGTCCCTGTACACCACCCATCAGTGCATTCCAACGCCATTTACCAGCCAGATAGAAGGTTCCAACCGGAGTGGCGTCACCCGGCGAACAGGTCATTGCCTTGATTGGCACGCCATCCTTATAGATCGTGATGCAGCTCTCCTGCTTGTTTACACGAATCTCATATGTATCCTTCGTAATCGCTGGTGGTTCAATATAAACATACGGCTTCGCCGTTGCCCCCGGTGCCTTTCCGCCCTTTTTGACGAGCTGGATCTGGATTGCCTCCATCCGTTTTCCACCATTGGTTGTACCTGCCATCTGTCCATTTTTCGCCCAGTCAAGCCAGCCGAGTGACTGACAATGGACACGATAATAAATATCGTAATATGCCGTGATATCGCCGGTCAGATGCATGCAGATGGCCTCGATCCGCTTCGACCGACCTGTCGTACCACTCACACCGTTGTTCGAAACATCCTTTGTCCAGCCAAGGGACTGCACATGGGTATTATAGACGATACCGCCTGTTACACCCTGTGTCTTCAAATCAATCTTGATCGCTTCGAGACGCTTCGCCTGTCCGGATGTACCTGCCTGCATATCATTCGTTACCCAGTCCATCCAGCCGTAGGTCTGGCAATGAACGGAATAGGTAATACCACCTGTACAGCTTGTATTGGGCACATCAATCTTAATTGCCTCCAGACGTTTGCCCTCACCAGTTGTACCTGACTGCTTACCATCTACTACATAATCCAGCCATCCATGTGTCTGTACATGTGTCGTATACTTGAGGTCTGCATCATCGGCGCCATTTTTACGAACGAGCTTGATCTGGATTGCTTCAAGACGCTTCGCCTGTCCGGTCGTTCCACACTCAGTACCATTCTTTACCCAGTCTGTCCAGCCGTAAGTCTGTCTGTGTACACGATATACAACGTCATACACCTCAGCAAGCTGTCCGGTCAGACGGATCTTGATCGCTTCGAGACGTTTTGCCTCTCCGGTCGTTCCACACTCCTCACTGTCCTTCTTTGTCCCGATGCTCCAGCCATACGTCTGCACATGTGTCTCGTATTCCACACTACCGGAAAGCTCGGACTTTACCCAGATCTTGATGGACTCCAGACGTTTCGCCTGTCCTTGCGTACCAGTTACCTCGCCGTTTTTAGCAACGCCAAGTCCCCAGCCATACGTCTGACAATGTACTGCATAATAAATATCTGCATCTGTACTTGCCGCTTTCGCTGTGCCCGCTGTATTTCCTATCTGTACCAGTCCAAGCACCATCACACATATCAATATTCTCGCTAAAATCTTTTTCATCTGCTATTCCTCTTCTTTGTTTTGTAACAATTTTGTAACATTATCGCACATGTATAGGAAAAAATCAACAGGCTCTTCCTATTTTTCACAAAAAGATGTATAATCCCTTCAAATGTATATACAATATGAAAGGATTATATTACCATGGCTGGTTCAATATACGGAAAATTATTTACAGTCACTACATGGGGTGAATCACACGGCAAAGGACTCGGCGTTGTCATCGACGGCTGTCCGGCTGGGATTGCGCTTTCTGAGGAGGATATCCAGATCTATCTCGATCGCAGAAAGCCAGGTCAGAACGAATTTACGACCAAGCGAAATGAAAGCGACAAGGTCTCTATCTTGTCCGGCGTCTTTGAAGGAAAAACAACCGGAACGCCGATCTCCCTCGTTGTCATGAATGAAGATCAGAAATCAAAAGATTACGGTTCGATTGCAGAAAGCTATCGTCCGGGGCATGCGGACTACTGCTTTGATGAGAAGTATGGATTCCGCGACTACCGGGGCGGC
>ERZ779671.1121-NODE-1121-length-12075-cov-1.604742_pt1 | contig 12075 bp, 12 predicted proteins | sample MGYA00511074_ERZ779671 | MGnify/ENA primary metagenome ERZ779671 (study PRJEB29588, sample SAMEA2158454) | human gut metagenome | biome: human gut; feature: human-associated habitat; material: faeces | place: Denmark | collected 2008/2010 ... | reverse complement strand
TTTTTTAAGAGATGGGCATTGCCTATCTCTTTTTATGCTTTTAACCATATCGGGCAATAAAAAAATTTGTCTTTTATTTTAGAATGCTTTTTGCAGAGCAGTCTGCAGAAAGGCGGATAAAATGAGTTTTAATCCATTAAAAGAAAAGGGCATTCCAGTTGAAAAACAAGTCAGAAACTGGCACCAGATAGTAGGTAAGCCTTATAACAAAACAGATGTTGATTGTTATACAAGAACAAGACAAATTTTGATGAATGGTATAGAAATAGAGGCGTGGGGCCTCAAACACCAGCTTAATCGATTTGTTCCTGATACTAAAGATAAACAGCTTATTGCACTGATTAGCAGAATAGAAGATTCTCAACAGACGACTGCAAACTGGATGGGACCTGCAGATCAGTCTGTTTTAGAAACGACTCTGGGGTATGAACAAGTTGCTGTTGATTTGACTGCGTGGATGGCGCAAAATGAGCCGGATCCTTATGTAAAAGAAACCTGTGACTTCGGGCTTCTGGAAGATTTTGACCACCTGTATAGATACAGTCAATTTGCATATATGACTGAAGGTATTGAACCTAATGATATTGTACAAGGTAAGACTGATGTTATTGTGGGAAGACCAACTCAGCATCACCACAATGATAATGGCTTGAGAATAAGAAAACATTATGATAAAAATACAGCACATCCTCAGACAAAGGTTAATATTTTAACTCTTCTTTCCGGTGAACAGCAAACTCATAATTACTATGCTGAACACGGTTTTATGTACGGTGACCACGTATTAAGAGAAACTTATGCGGAGATAAAGGATGTTGAGGAAGAACATGTAACCATGTATGAATCTTTAATTGATCCGACCGAATCCATGTGGGAAAAATTCCTTATACACGAATTTACCGAGGTATGTAATTATTATACCTGCATGGAAGATGAACCGGATGATAGAATCAAAAAGATTTGGGAATTGTTTGTTGATATAGAACTTGGACACCTTCAAGCTGCAGCAAGTTTGTTCTGCAAGTATGAAAATCGTGATCCAGAGGAAGTTATCGGCAGCGAAATCGTTATTCCTTGCAGATTCAAGAGTCAGAAGGCTTATGTACAAAAAGTTCTTGAAAAAGAAGTTGATAAACGTCTGGAATCTCAGGGTGAGTTTACTACAATAAAGGCTCTTCCGGAAGATTGGCCTAGCTATGATGTTCAGATGAAACAAAATGAAATCAGCTCTCCTTCGGAAAATGCAGTTAGACTTGCAGGGACATATCATGATAGAGATATTGTTGCAGCAGACGAACAACTTAAAGACAAAGAAGTCGCTATATTGAAAAAAGGTCTTCAAAAAGATGGCGTTGCCTGGAATACGGTAACTCCAGAAGAGTTAGAAAAAATGATTAAAAAGCACGAAAAAAGAGAAGACGAGAAAGAAAAGTTAATATAATTTATTAAAAAAGAGTCCTATTTATTAGGACTCTTTTAAATGTTTAACGTGTTTGTAGATGTATAAAATACCAAGTATACCCACTACAACAACGATTAAAATATCAAACTTATGCCAGAGATGCTTAAACATTTCCATATTCTGTCAGAATTTTACCCCGACATAAACAAGCAGATAACTCCAAACAAGCGAGCCCAGGAATGTAAGTGTAAAAAATATTCTTTTTCTTGCCCTCAAAATGCCGGCAGGAAGTGAAATAAAAGTTCTTATTACAGGCAGCATTCTGCATATGAAGAATGCCCAGTCACCATATTTTTCTACCCATTTATCAGCATCATCAAGATCTTTATGGGAAATGAGAAAATATTTTCCATATTTTTCAATAAACTTACGTCCGCCGAAATAGCCAAGGGAGTAAGAAGGAATTGAACCCAATACGCATCCGAATGCACCTGCCCAGGCAGCTACGTGAAAATTCATTTCACCTTTGCTTACAATATAGCCCGCAAAAGGAAGTATGGCTTCACTCGGAAGCGGTATATTGCAAGATTCTATTGCCATAAGCAAACTTATACCGAACGGACCCATTACGGTGATAATGTGTTCTATAAATTTAACAAGAACAGCAAGTACAGTATTAATTAATTCCATAAATTTCTCCCATCATTTATATTTAACTTTGTTTATCAAGCAGGCTGTTAATTGCGTCGTAAATTCTTTGGAAATCATGATTAGGCGCCAATTTAGGACAGCGTCTTAGTTTATTCCCTTTGAAATATGATTCAAGAACATCAATCAACTCCGCGAGAGGTTTAATAAGATTAGTAGTTAAAGTTTTTATTAGTATTAATCCAAGACCCCAGGTAATAAGAGTTAGGAATCCAATAACCCAGGCACCTGCAGAACTTAATTTTTTTGCCCGCAAAGCTGCGTTCTGCATCCCGACTCTGTTTATCCTTGACAATTCTATTATATTATTAACGGTTGTTTCTTTATATCCGGCATTATTTTTAAAAGCAGATTTATAACTCTTTTCGATTTTGTTGATTACTTCTGCTTCTCCCTTTTCTGTAACATTTGTTTTTCCTTTGGTTAAAGCTTCTTCAAAGGATTTTATATCTTTGTTCACAGTGAGAGCTGACATCATACTTTCTGCGATATAAAGTGATTGAGTGTTGTGTTTATTTATCTGCTCAATTGATGGGGCTAGTCTTAAAAATCCGCGAATGCCCGCTGCTGCAAGCAGTGTAGAAAATACAAGAAGTAAAATAAACGATAAATAAAAAGATTTTGAAAAATTCATTATTTATTCTCCTCAATCATTTTTGCGATTGCGTCTTCTGTACATACTAACAGCAATTTATCTTTTGTATTTAAAATTTCATTTGGAAATGGTCTTGCAAGTTTATTCCCTTTTTTGATTGCCGCAACAATAATTCCATATTTGTTAGGAAGTGCGAGTTCAATCAGGTTTTTACCTTCCATAAACGGCTGTACATTTATTTCAAGAAGCTGGATATCTTCTGATGTTTCATCTGCGATAATATTCTGGAACAGAATTTTGTATGCGAATTTTTTCCCATATTCTGCATCAGGGTTAATAACGTTCTTAGCACCTACTGCTTTTAAAATACGCTCATGAATTTTATCGGTAGCTCTTGCAATAACGTTGTCACATCCCATCTGTCTTAAAATTGCTGTTGTAAGTATAGCCGGTTCTCTTGCACCGATTGCACAAATTACAACATCGCGCTCCTTGGGGCATAATTTTCCGAGAGCCGTTTCATCTGTAGCATCAAGACAGAGTGCGTCATCTAAAAATCCTGCGGCTTCGTCAACAAGCTCTTTATCTTGATCGACTGCTATAACCTCTGTGCCTTTTTCTGATAGAGTTCTTGCAAGCGACATACCGAACTGTCCCAAACCTATTATTAAAACCTGTATAGACATATTTTTCTCCTATGTTAGTGAAATTTTTGCATCAGGATAACTAATCCTTGAATCTATATTTTTAGTATTTAAGTAGCAAATCAGTGTTGCAGGAGCAACCCTTCCAAGAAACATTGCTGCAATAATGATAACTTTCCCAACTCCGTCAAGCTGGCTTGTAGCTCCCATTGATAAACCAACTGTACCAAGTGCTGATGCTGCTTCAAAAATTAGCTGCTCTGCACCGGCGGTTTGGGTTGTCAGAAGCATCAAAACTATTGTAACAAGTATTGACAGGTATACTACTGTTAATGTTATTGCTTTTTTTATTGTATCAAGCTTAATAACTCTATTTCTTACAACATTATCTTTTATGCGGATTGCATTGTAGCAGGTTAAAAATAAAACACTAATCGTTGTCGTCTTTAAGCCTCCAGCAGTACCTCCCGGAGAGCCTCCGGCTATCATAAGTGCAACCATAAGCAGGAATGTTCCAGGATTTATACTGCTCAAATCTACTGAATTAAATCCTGCTGTTCTTGAAGTTGCTGATTGAAACCAGGCGTTATGAATTTTATCTGCAATGCTCATTCCGCTTAAAACACCATTATATTCTGAAAGGAAGAAAAACAGTGTTCCTCCGATTAAAAGTGCTAAAGTTGTATAGAAAACCAGTACTGCAACCGGAGGGAGTTTTTTCCCTTTGAAAATATTTTGCAGCATAAGGCAGATTGCCGGTGACATACCGCCAAGAATTATTAAAAATGAAACAGTATAGGTTAAAAGAGGAAAACTGTTATAACCTATAAGGTTGTCATTTTTTAGGAAAAATCCGGCATTACAGAACGCTGATATAGAAGTAAAGAACCCGAATTTAAGCCCTGTAAGCAGACTGTGTTCGCTAAATGTAAAACAGGCAGAAAGGATAATTGCTCCTGTTAGTTCCACAATAAATGTATATTTAAAAATACGTATTAGGGATTTTTTTATTTCTTCTTTGCTTTCCGCTTCAAAGATGTTTCTGGCATTTTTTTCATGTGTAAGCGACATTCTTTTGCCCAGAAGTATAAATATAATAGAGCTGATACTCATTATTCCCAATCCGCCGGCTTGTATTAACAGCAATAAAACAAGCTGTCCTACGCCAGTAAATTTATCACTTACGCTCACAACAGAAAGGCCTGTTACGCATACTGCACTTACAGCTGTAAACATTGCATCCAGAAATGATACACCATGCGGAGAACAGAATGGTAAATATAGTATTATGCCTCCGGTCAGGCAAAGCAGGAAAAAGGTTGCGGGAAGTATTCTCTCCGGAGTTTTTGTAATAAATTCAAATCTGTTTTTTCGTTTTGCCATTAAATTTATCATCCACTTTTGAAAAAAGTATAACATAAAATTTTTTATAAAAAATTCTTATGATATGATATAGAAAAAAGGAGAGTTAATATGTTAACTAAAAATTCATCATTAAAAACAATGTTTTCAGGTGTTGATTTCTCTAAATATTCTTCTAAAACATCTGATTTTGTAAACGAGTTTTCATCACGTGCTAATCAGCCGGGCAAGTTCCTTAACTGGGTAAATCTCCCTCAGGAACAAGCTAAAAGATTAGATGACATCTATTCTTTAGCTTCAAAATTAAAATCTCAGACCGGTGTTGAAAAATTAAGCGTAATGGGTATTGGCGGTTCAAAACACACTGTTGAGCATATGCTTGGTATTAACGGGTTGAACATCAATTCTGATAAAATTTATTTCTATTCTGATGTTGATTCAATCAGCTTCGCCAGATTTTTAGAAAAACTGGGTAATGATGTATTGTCATCAAGCTATATGATTGCATCAAAATCAGGTTCAACATTTGAAACTAAAGATGGTTTCTTGAGAATACAAAAAATGCTTGAAGATGCATATATTGCTAAAGGACAATCTTTAGAAGAGGCAAAAAAATCTGCAGCAAAACATTTTATTGCAGTAACAGATAAGAATGCTGAGAAGAGCGAGCTTAGAAGAACATCTAATGAAAACGGCTGGCTCGGCGATTTGTATATTCACGATGATGTAGGCGGAAGATTTTCTGCTTTTGATGATCACGCTTTATTCACATTAGCATTTGCAGGTATGAGCAAAGAAGATATGAAAACAATGTTAATGTCAGCACAAGAAATTTCTTCACTTTCTTTATCTGCTGATTTAGAACTGAATGATGCATTAAAAGAAGGTATTTTCTGGGCTGATGCTAAACTTAACGGGATTGAAGCTTCTGTTCATCAGTATATGGGTTCTATGTTTGAAAACACTGTTTACTGGCATGCACAAATGCAGAATGAATCTGTAAAAGATACTCTTAAACAGATTGCAAAAGTTCCTGATGCAATGCACCACTCTGCAGAAGCACACTTTAACCCTGCAAATAAACTTGTATTTGCGCTTACTGTTCCTGTAGATAAAGGTGTTTGTGCTGAAAATGCTGAAGCATATATAGGTGCTTTGACAAAATCTTATGAATCATCAGGTGCTTTCTTCAAAGAATATGTTGAAACTTCAAAGCTTGGCTTGACTCCGGAAGCAGCAGGGGCTGTAACTCAATTGAGGGCATTTGCAACCTGCTATCAGGAAATAGTAGAAGCTGTTATGCAGAATAAAGCTCTTCCTGAAGTATTAGACAGCGTACTCCAGCCGCACGTAGAATTTTATAAAAAGAATTTGAAGGGCGGAGTTGTTGTTCCGGGAAGAATTTCAGGTTAAATATTTTGATAAGGCCTCCGTGCAAACGGAGGCCTTATTTGTTATAATAGATTTATGGAACTTATAAAAACAGATGAATTTAATATAATTTATAAGGATATGCTGGCTCAATTCCCGAAGTCAGAGCTGAAATCATATGAAAAATTCTTGAAGCTATTCGGTGAAAATTATATTCTCTACAAGGTTGTTGATGGAGAATTTGCAGGTTATATAATTCTTTTTGAGTATGGTGATTTCATTTTTATAGATTATATTGCGGTTTTGAAACAATTTCATTCAAAGGGGTTAGGCAGAAAAATTTTATCTCTTTTGAAAGATATTTATCCTGAAAAGAAAGGGTGTTTTTTAGAGGTAGAACCGCCTGATATTTCTAACCCTGATACAATAAGAAGAATTAATTTTTATACGAAAAACGGAGCACAGAAACTTGATGTAAATTATTTGTACCCTAATGAACAGGGGTGTATACCGCTGGATTTATATTATATAAAATATAAAGATTTACCCTCTGATGAGGATATCAGAGTATTTATAACAGAGTTGTTCAAGCAGGTTCATGGTGATTTAGCGCATTCTATGGAAGTTTTGCAAAAAATTTTTTGTTAGAAAACATAACAAGTGTGGTATTAATTAAATAGAGGTGTTTATATGAAATACATTTGGCTTTACATTGTTGCAATAGTCGCATCTTTGGGCGGTTTATTGTCAGGGTATGATACCGGCGTAATTTCCGGCGCACTTTTATTTATTAACGAAACCTGGGTTCTGCCGGACACGTTGCAGGGTTTTCTTGTAAGCTCTGTTTTGATAGGTGCGGTAATCGGGGCTGCAACAAATGGTATTCTTGCAGATATTTTTGGACGTAAGAAAATCATCATGGCAACAGCTGTAATATTTATATTAGGTTCAATATTGTGTGCTTTTGCTCCAAATGTATATGTGTTAATACTTTCGAGAATTTTTGTAGGCTTTGCAGTTGGAATTGTTAACTTTGTTGTTCCTTTGTATCTGTCAGAAGTTTCACCTAAAAACTTAAGAGGAACGCTTGTTTCATTGTACCAGTGGGCAATTACTGCAGGTATTCTTTTCTCTTATTTTATTAACGCTGTTTTTGCTCAAGCAGTTTACAACTGGAGGTGGATGCTGTTTGCGGGCGTTGTTCCTGAACTCGTATTATTTATAGGAATGTGCTTTATGTCCGATACTCCCAGATGGCTTGTTTCTAAAAACAGAGATGATGAGGCAAAGAAAGTTTTTTCCAAAATAGAACCGGATATTGAGCCTGAAAAAGAAATTGCGGAGATTAAGGAAACACTTGTTGATAACAGGCAGGAAAAGGCTTTCAGGTTAAAAAAATGGATGATAATGCCTTTTGTCGTTGGTATCGGAATTATGTTTGCGCAGATTTGTACAGGCATTAACACGATAATTTATTATGCTCCTACAATATTTAAGACAGCAGGATTTGACAGCAACCTTACTGCCATTTACGCAACAACAGGTATAGGCGTTGTAAACTTTATTATGACTATTGTAGCTGTATTCTTTACAGACAGGATTGGACGTAAACCGCTTCTATATTTTGGACTTACCGGTGTAATGTTAAGCTTGTTTGCTCTTGGCACATCTTTTGCATTTGCCGGGGTTTTGGGTTCAAGCTTGAAATGGGTTGCTGTAGGAAGTCTGGTAACTTATATAATTTGTTTTGCAATGAGCCTCGGACCAATCGGCTGGATACTAGTTTCGGAAGTTTTTCCGCTCAGAATAAGAGGTATTGCAATGAGTGTGTGTACCGTTTCGAACTTTGCATTTAATTTCTTTGTCGTCGGGAGTTTCCCTGTGTTGCTGCACAGAATCGGCGGGGCTTGGACATTCTGGATATTTGGTATTGTTTCTATTCTTTGCATAATTTTTGTTTACTTCTTCGTTCCTGAAACAAAGGGAATTTCGCTTGAAGAAATTGAATCAAACTGGAGGCGCGGTGTCAACCCGAGGGATTTTTGAATTAGCATAAATAATGCCTGACTGCCTAATACAAAAGCGAAGCCTTTAAAAAATAATTAAAATATGAAGAAACTTTTGATTTTAATATTAGGAGCAGCGCTCGGTATTGCAGGATTTATTTTTGTTGTTCACAGTTTTTATAACATCCATATAACTGCGGTTTTTGAAGAGTTAGAACCGTTTCCGAGAAATCTTAATGTATATTACAAAGGTTTCAAACTAGGGCGTTCTGTTAGAGTTCGTCCATCCAAGGATTTTACTAATACGCGGGTTGATATGATTTTGAACGCGAAAGGTATAAGCTTGCCTGATAATATTACTGCAAAGGTTAAAAGAAAAGATAAAAAAGACTATATAGAGCTTGAATATCCTGATGCACCGTCGATTACGGATATAAAAAATCATTCTGTTATACAGGGTAAAAAAAGTTTTGATATTTCAGGATATATTGATGAGCAGGCAGAGGGCGGCGGTTTGGATGAGATAAAAGATAATTTGAATGATACTGTCGAATCTGCGGGCGATACGCTTGACGCGCTTACAGAACTAATTGGAACTGCAAATGATATATTAAAAGACTTAAGACCGTCACTAAAAATAACAGGAGAAAATCTTGCTGTAATGAGCCAAAATCTATCGGATGTGACAGGTGAGTTAAGCCGCTCTGCAAAACCTAAGCGCCTTGATAATACTTTTGCGAACATCGAACAGACAACCAAAAATATAGAACGTGCTACAAAGAATTTGGAGAATGCCAGCCTCAATGTTTCCAATATAACAAAACACGCGGACAGCCAAACCATTTCACTTGTGGATTGCGTTATTCAAAATACAAATGCGGTTATTGAAAATGTAAATGTCGTAGTATCAAATGTTAATGATATTGTAAAAGGTTTTAAAGCAACTTTATCAAAACGTTTCGCCGGTATGAAGATAATGTTCGGCAAACCAATCGGGTAAAAACTCTAACTTTACATTGCGTCACACTTTATTGAATTGGAATAACATTTAAGATATCCTTAAATCAGTTGTAGATTATTTGGGAATTATACATGGAAAAAGGTTTTGTAGAGAACGGATTTATTATTGATTTGAGCGATGCTAAAAATACAACACAGCTTGTGTTTGAACTTAGTTCAATAATGGAGCATCCTGATGTAAAAAGAAAAAATGTTTGTTTAAAATTAGGCAGTCTTGATTTGAAACAATCCCAGCTATTGAGTATCAAAGCTTTGATAGAATCAATGGATGCAAGTATTGCTTTTATTGATACGAATTCTGAACAAACTGAAGCGTCAGCAGTAAGCCTTGGAATAATCGTTTCAGAAATCAGCGACAGCTCTGTTCCTTCTGTGGGCTGTACTGCTTCAGAAGAAATTAAGGAAGAAGCTGTGGTTGTAAAAACAGAAGATGAAGCTGTTGAAGAAATTAATAAAACTGTTGAAATTCACGCAGATCCTGCAGCTAATTCTAATCCAATAGAAACTGCTGAAGGTATTGAAGATATTTATGATGAAGAATCAACGGAAGAATTGTCGGAGATAATTCCTTCAGAAGCATTTACTCCTGATTTTGAGGCGCTTGCTGCAAACGAAGGTTTGATAAAAACAGAAGAAACAAGTAAGTATATTCTTCTTGATACCGGTGATGTGCTTCCGGAAGGTGCAGAAGAAAATAGCGTAAACACTGAAACTCTTCCGACTCTTTATATAAACCAAACATTGCGTTCCGGACAAACTGTAAGCTATGAAGGAAATATCCTTATAATCGGGGATGCACATCCGGGAAGCGAAATTGTAGCCGGCGGAGATATTACTGTATGGGGTATTCTTGGCGGCATTGCACATGCTGGTTCACAGGGCAATATAACATCAAAAGTAAGAGCATTAAAATTAAATGCGATTCAATTAAGAATAGCAGGTTTATATGCAAGACGTAATGATACATTAAATGTACCATACGTTCAAAAAACTAACGAGTTTACCCCGGAGGAAGCTCAAGTTGAAGATGGAAAGATAGTAATTTATAAAAAGTTAAGGAGAGATTAATGACTGGTCGCGTAATAGTAATCACATCCGGAAAAGGCGGAGTAGGTAAAACCACTACCAGCGCAAATATAGGTACTGCGCTTGCAAAAGCCGGATATAAAGTTGTCCTTATAGATACTGATTTAGGTTTAAGAAACCTCGATTTGCTCTTAGGACTTGAAAATAGAATTGTATACACAATTGTTGACGTTATAGAAGAACGCTGCAAACTTAAACAAGCACTTGTTAAGGATAAGAAAAATCCAAACCTTTCACTTCTTGCAGCGGCGCAGACAAGAGATAAAACAGCTGTAAATGCAGAACAGCTGAAAGAAATCTGTGATACTTTAAAAGAAGAAAATGATTTCGTTCTGGTAGACTGCCCTGCAGGTATAGAACAAGGATTCCAGAATGCAGTTGCAGGAGCAAGCGAGGCTATTGTTGTTACAACTCCTGAAATGTCAGCAATAAGAGATGCAGATAGAATTGTAGGACTTTTGGAAGCGTCAGAAATAAAAAATCCAGAATTAGTAGTAAATAGATTAAGACCAGCAATGGTAAGAAAAGGCGAAATGATGGATGTAGAAGATATTGTAGACTTGCTATCAATAGACCTAATTGGAGTTGTACCTGATGATGAATATATAATTACGCAAACTAATAAAGGTGAACCAGTAGTATCTAACCATAAGGCTCCATCTGGAAAAGCATATATAGAAATAGCTAGAAAAACAAAAATTCATGTAATGAAGTTAGCATACATACCTAGAAATTTAGAATATGTGAAAGCTGATATGGGAGAAACAAGAGCAGTAATATATTTTAGATATGGAAAATATAAAGTAAAGTTGGTACAACAAATAGGAGATGTAGGGAACTCGATGAGTGTTGTATCTGATAGGAAAAAAGAGACACATGTATACAATGAGCTTTTGAGAGAAAATATCAATATAGACAGAGCAAGTATAGAAAATGGGAAAATAGAATATAGCTCTTATTATGTAAAAGGTAATTCCTATTATCAAATTTCTGGAGTAATGCCACAGCGAGAATTTTGTAAAATCATTAAAAATCTTTATTTAGAAGAGTATTAAGGGAGGATTTATGAGGAAAAAAATTTATTCTTTAATTTGTGCTGGATTTATTATGACAATGGCTGCAATGCAGGTTCAGGCGGCGGAAATAAAAAACATTGCTGGATTTTCTATTGAAACGGCAGATTATAATACAACTACGGTGTTGGATGAAAATTCTGCGGAGGGAGTAGCTGTAGGAATAGAACCGAGAGGCAGTATTATTGATACGGCAACAACACGCATTAGTAATTTGGGAAAGGGAGATATTGGAATTATTATCGAAACATTAGCTCATGTAGAATGTGATAAGATAAAAAATATTGCAATATTGCAGCGAGAAGAAGATGGTAAATGGGTGGAGGTTTCTAGATATACATATGATGCCAAAAAGGAAGATTTTCCGACAGAGGATTTATCGGGAATGACAAATGAATTTACTGTGAAGAATCAGAAAACAGGTTATAAATATCGAGTGGTAGGAATTCATTATGTCGAGGCAAATGGAAAGGGACAGTCGTTTATGACAAAAACAGGAGGGATTAATATCACCGAATACGGCGACTAATTAAAACGGGGACAGTGTTACGAAATCTATATTTGCAACACGAAATAGTATGAAAAAAGCGATCACATAAATACCCCCACCTGCAACCATCCAGGAATTTTTGGATTCAAAATTCCAGATGTTTTCAGGTGGGGGTTTTAAAATGGTTTTTCACTATGCCGGCGGGTCTGAAAGAATCTACCAAAAGATACTTATTTCACGTTCGCCTTATACTCCTTCAACGCCTGTGCCAGCTGATCCGGGCAGGAAGTTGGGCGGAAGCCGCACTGGATGCCCTCC
>ERZ779671.1119-NODE-1119-length-12093-cov-2.658166_pt1 | contig 12093 bp, 10 predicted proteins | sample MGYA00511074_ERZ779671 | MGnify/ENA primary metagenome ERZ779671 (study PRJEB29588, sample SAMEA2158454) | human gut metagenome | biome: human gut; feature: human-associated habitat; material: faeces | place: Denmark | collected 2008/2010 ... | reverse complement strand
GCCGTAATAATATCTGTTATTTCCACTCCGCTGCCATTGGCAAAACTTTCATCAAAAACTGCCATACTTATTTTGCGGCTGTTATTTAATGTTTTTTTGTTTTCAAACGAATAATTTTTGTTTTGCGCATTCTGCAAGGCAAAATAATACGGCAAAGTATTACCCAGCATAAACGCGCCTGCCCCGGCTGCCATAAGCACGCTGCTTAAAACCTGCCACGAAGCAGCCGCGCCAAGCCCGTAAAACCACCAGCTTAACGCCGCTGCAAGTGCAAGGGCAAATACCGCTGGCAGCACAAACGCCGCTGTTTTATCGGCTGTAATGCCGTCATCAGGCTCTGCAGCACTAAAATTTAAACGGTTTTGCTTAAAATAACAATTTACCAAAACGGTAAACAGTAAAACGGCAAGCGGTGCAAAACCTGCCGCTGCGGAACTGATAAAACCGTGTACCGCATTTACGCTTACAATTACACTGCTGATTATTCCAGCCACGCAGCAAACAAACACCAGCCCTTCCATTGCCGGTACGCCGCCGAACAAACTTTTTCTACCGCTTTGCAAAACAGGCTGCGAATAATAAACCAGCGGCAGCAGCAAATACATCAAAATCAGAAAGCGAGGATTACAATATGACTACGATCAGTAAAAACTGCGCCGCAGCAAGAGCTGCCGTAAAACGCCAGTCCGCAGGCGTTACAAAAAGCGGCACCGCCGCTAAAGCGCATAAGGCAAGTGTCAGCAGCAGGCAAATTTGCAGTTCTTTTTTAGTTAAATTTTTATTTGCAGCCATTTTCATCATGCCGTTTAACACTTACCTCTATTTTCATTAAATAATCATCGGCATAACGCTCCGATAAATAATTGGTTATATCATTCTGATAAATACTGCCGTTTGGTTCATAGCCAAGTTCATGCAGCTCGCAGCAAAACTTGCGGTATTCCTCCTGCAAGGCATAGTATGATGAACGTATATATTTAACGGCATAGCATCCTGCCGGTTTAACGTGCAAATAGCGGCTTTTTGCTTTTTTATCAACTCGCGAGGAGAACCATCCCGTAGCAAAACTGCCGTCTACAATATTTTCGTAAGGAATTATCTCGCCAGTAACAAAATCATCATACGCATTATGCTTTGTACAGTAATCCCATAAGCGCGAAACAACAGCAAATAATTCTTTTTCACTGTTATTTTTTGGTCTGTCGCTAATTATAAAATATTCTTCTCCGGCATCTTCAATGCTTATGGTATTTTCTTCCACATCGAACGCTTCTTTTGTCATTTTTAATGTATTGCGCAAAAGGCGGCGGCGGCGCGTCAGCACCTCAATTTTCTGCTTCAGCAGCTTGTCCTGCTCTTTTAAAAGCTCCATAAAGGCATCTGTATCGCGCTCATCCATATATTTTTTTATTTCTTCCAGCGAAAGCCCCACTTCTTTTAAAGTAGTTATAAGGTCAAACATATAAATCTGGTTCAGCGAATAATAACGGTAACCGTTTGCCGCTGTTTTTACCGGTTTTAAAAGCCCAATATCATCATAATGGAATAAAGTATCTTTGGTTGTATTGCAAAAGGCGGCAAATTCGCCCGTTTTTAAAAGCCTCTGCGAAATTTTAAAAACCCCCTTGACTATGGTGCTGCACCATACTTTACTATTATTATAGCGGCAAAATTACTTTGCTGCAAGTGAAAGGGTGAATTATTATGAAACATGTTTATATGCTCTTTGCGGCCATTGCACTGGAAGTTACAGGCACAACTTTTATGAAGTTTTCCGTAACGCACGAATGGCTTATCGGCTACCCCGTAATGCTGGCGGCCATGGCCTGTTCGTACTTCTGCTTAAGCAAGGCTGTTAAAAAAATCCCCATCAGCGTCGCCTACGCCGTTTGGGAAGGGCTTGGCCTTGCGGGCACGGCTTTAATGGCCTGGCTGATTTTTAACGAAAGCATGCCGCCCATTAAACTTTTAGCCTTCGGCGTCATCATAGCCGGGCTGATAATGATTAAAAAAGGCACTTTTAAAGTAGGATGTGATTGAAATGCAGATGACAGGACTTTTTTATATAATTCTCGCCGTTATCGCGGACGTAATTGCCAACGTCTGCCTCAAAAAATCGAACGGATTTGCCAACAAAAAGTACGGATTTGCCTCACTGGCACTTATCGGCGTTGCCTTTTTGCTCATGGCGCAGGCGTTGGTAACGCTGGACTTAAGCATCGCTTACGCCGTCTGGGGCGCTTTGGGCATACTTTTAACCACTTGCGTGGATAAAGCCTTTTTCGGCCTGCGGATTAAACCGCTCGGTTTTGTCGGCATCACCACCATGATCAGCGGCATAGTGCTTTTAAAAATGGTATAACAACCCCCTCCCTGCTCTGCCGGAGCAGCTGCCCTCAAAGTTTAAGCTTTGGGGGCTTTTTTATAAATTTCATATAAAATTTTAAACTTACTTAATGCAAAACGCATAAAACTATGATACAATGAGTAATATAGAATTATTATTGATTATGAAAGGGTGGTAACGTATGAAAAAATCCTTATTAACCCTCGCACTCGCCTTTGGCCTTGTTGCTGCACCTTTTACTACCGATATTTTAAGCAGCACCGCCGAAGCAAAACCGCTGCCGCCGCGCTCCGCTGCACGCGAAGGGCTTGTGCCGCATCAGGTACGCATTGATAACGAAATTAATTCCATCAGCGCGCGCTTTGGCATAGCTGAAAGCACCGTTAAAAAATTTTATAACCAGGGCTGGGGCTTTAAGGAACTGCGCCACGCCGCTTTTTTAAGCTATGCCACCGCTAGGGACATGGGCGCCGTGCTTGATTTAAAAACCGAATACAACAGATGGCCGCGCGTTGAATATATGCTGGGCCTGACCCCTAACGACATTAAAGCCGCACACGATAAAAACGACGCCGAATATTTAAGCACCGTGCTTGGCGTTGACACCGCCGTAAGCCTGCCGCTGTTTGAACAGAACTTTGGCATGGGCGACATTGCACACGCAGTGCTGATGGCTAAATATTGCAGCAGCACCCCGGCGCAGATTGTTGAAATGCACAACCCGCCCGCAACTGATTGGGACGCAGTTGCCACGCAGCTTGGCATTACCGAAGACCAGATGTACCAGGTACGTCTGGACATGGAAAAGCTGAGGCCTTGATGGGTGGAAGTTGGAAGTTATTATAAATAAGCAGTTATAAGCAAAAAATAAAAGCAAAAACAGACGAAAGGGAGGAGATTTTCCTCCTTTTTCCTTATCAGATACAGGAAAATTTCTGTGGATAAGTTGAAATCTTATCCACATTTTGTGGATAACTTGTGGATATTTTATGGATAATCCACGGATAATCTGTTTATAAACAGGATAATCCCTTATATTTAGCGGTCTATAACTTTTTTCGACTTATTCACACATATTTTTTCCCTTCATGCAAATTTTTATTATTCAGGCTCTCTATTTTGCCCAAATTGGGGTTTTTTTGCATTCACCCTAACTTAAAATACCCTGTACAAACTTTTCATTGATAAAAGCAAAAAAATAGTGTAGGATAGAACTATGTAGAATTTTTTATCAGGAGCGTACAAATTTGGGCGTAAGCTCATATTTGTTATGCGCAAAATACAGCGCAAAAATGAGGATTAAAATGGATAAAATTTTAGAAAAATGGGACGAGATTCTCTCAACCGTCAAACATGAGCATGATATCAGTGATATTTCTTTTGATACCTGGATTCGCCCGCTCGAAGTTTACGGCGTCGAGGGCAGCACTTTATATATACTGGTTCCATCGGAACAGATGACCCTAAGCTATATTTCAAAAAAATATTATCTTCCTTTAAAGGTAACGATTGCAGAACTTACGGGGACAGAATACGAAATCAAGTTCATCCTGCCGGAACAGACAAAAAATATCCGCACCGGCAATAGCGGCGTACCGAAAAAAAATGCACTTTCCGAAAAGGCGGACAGATCAAATCTGAATCCGAACTATACATTCGACACGTTCGTCGTCGGCAGCAATAACCGTTTTGCACAGTCGGCGTCACTTGCCGTTGCTGAATCTCCGGGTGAAGCATACAATCCTCTCTATATTTATGGAGGACCGGGACTTGGAAAAACTCACCTTATGCATTCCATCGGTCATTTTATATTAGAGAGAAACCCAAACGCAAAAGTACTTTATGTTACATCCGAAGAATTTACCAACGAAGTAATCGAGTCGATTCGAAGTGGTAATGCTTCCGCTATGAACAAACTTCGTGAAAAGTATCGTACGATTGATGTATTAATGGTCGATGACGTTCAGTTTATCATCGGTAAGGAAAGTACACAGGAAGAATTTTTCCATACATTTAATGCACTCCACTCTGCCGGCAAGCAGATTATTTTAACATCCGATAAACCGCCAAAAGACATGGAAACCTTAGAAGACCGGATTCGTTCACGTTTCGAATGGGGTCTTATTGCTGATATCGGAACTCCAGACTACGAAACACGAATGGCTATCCTGCGAAGAAAAGTTGAAGCAGACGACATGAAACTCAGCGATGAGATTCTTAATTATATTGCAACTAACATTAAATCCAACATTCGTGAACTTGAAGGAGCTTTAAACAAACTTCTGGCATATTCCAATCTTGAAAAAACAGATATCACAATGGAAATTGCCATGAAAGAACTTCAGAATATTATTACACCGGACAAGCCAAGAGAGATCACGCCACAGCTTGTAATTGAAGTTGTCACCGAACATTTCAATATTTCGCTGGATCAGATGATCTCAAAAAACAGAAGTAACGAAATTGCCAGACCAAGACAGATTGCAATGTACCTCTGTAAGAATATGACAGATATACCGCTTGACTCGATCGGACAGTTACTTGGGGGAAGAGACCATTCCACCATCATTCATGGTATCAAAAAAATTGCCGATGAATACGAATCAAACGAAAATACACGCAATTTAATAGAAACTATCAAGAAAAAAATCAATCCTAACTAAAGTTATCAAGGTTTTTCGAAGTTATACACAAAAAATTGTTGATATCTTGTTAAATTAACGTGAATTCCGTATGGACAAGTCTCATTTTCATGTTTAAAACCTGTTTAAGGCATTTATGAGCCTCATCCTCAATTCACATCATTTCAAGATAATTTCCGCATGGTTTTCACAGGGTTATACCACCTCAAATTTTTTTTAACCCCTTGAAAATTAAGGCTTTCTGCGGTTATCAACTTATTAACAGCCTCTAAGACGACTACGGCGGATTTCTATTTATTTTTTTATGAACACGTTTTGGCGAGCCACTACGTTTCATCAGGAAGGAGTTATCTACAACATGAAATTAATTTGTTCTAAATCTAATCTGTTACATGGTGTTAATATTGTTTCAAAAGCAGTTCCAACCAGAACTACCATGGCGATCTTAGAATGTATTCTGATCGATGCTTCTGCAAACGAAATTAAACTTACTGCAAATGATATGGAACTTGGGATCGAAACAAAGATCGAAGGCGAGATTGCAGAACGTGGTGTAATCGCACTGGATGCAAAAATCTTTTCAGAGATTGTCCGTAAACTTCCAGACAGTGATGTTACGATCGAAACTGACGCATCCTTTAAAACAACTATTACATGTGAAAAAGCAAAATTTAACATTGTCGGTAAATCCGGTGATGATTTTTCCTATATTCCGTACATTGAACGTAACGAACCAATCGTTATGTCCCAGTTCACCTTAAAAGAAGTCATTCGCCAGACTATTTTCTCCATCGCTGACAATGACAACAACAAATTAATGACAGGTGAGTTGTTCGAGATCGAAGAAAACGATCTTAAGGTTGTCTCCCTCGACGGACACCGTATTTCGATTCGCAACATTGAATTAAAAAATAATTATTCTCACAAAAAAGTTGTCGTTCCCGGAAAAACACTTCAGGAAGTCAGCAAAATCCTTCCGGGTAGTGCAGAAGATGAAGTATCTATTTTCCTGACAGACAATCACATCGTTTTTGAGTTTGAAAATACGACAGTCGTTTCCCGTCTGATCGAAGGTGAATACTTCAAGATTGAACAGATGTTATCTTCTGATTACGAAACAAAAGTAAAAATAAACAAACGTGAGCTGTTAGACTGTATTGACCGTGCAACACTTCTTGTCAAAGAAGGTGATAAGAAACCGATCATCATGAACATCACAGATGGAACGATGGAATTAAAAATCAATTCCTTTATTGGTTCCATGAATGAAGATATCGATATTGCCAAAGAAGGAAAAGATATTTTAATTGGCTTTAATCCAAAGTTTTTCATTGATGCGCTGCGAGTAATCGATGAAGAAGAAGTAACACTTTACATGGTCAATCCGAAAGCACCATGTTTTATCAAGGATGATGAAGGTACATTTATTTATCTGATTCTTCCGGTTAACTTTAATGCAGCTGCAAACTAATTATTTTTATAGAATTTGAAATCTATGATTGATATTGCCCAAAGGGCGATAGAAAGGAATTCCATGATAGAGATTCAGATTAGAGAAACAGATGAATTTATAAAACTTGGACAGGCTTTGAAAAAAGCCGGACTTGTGGAATCCGGTGTTGATGCAAAATTTGTCATCCAGGATGGTCTGGTAAAAGTCAATGGTGAAACAGAACTTCAGCGTGGAAAAAAAATCCATGATGGTGATTTGATTTCCTATAACGGGGAAACGGTGAAAGTCTCAAAATGATCATTCAGTCCATTGAATTGAACAATTTCCGCAACTATGAAAATCTCCAGATTTCATTTGATGAGGGAACCAATATTTTATTTGGCGATAATGCACAGGGAAAGACCAATATCCTGGAAGCTGCTTACTTAAGTGGAACTACAAAGTCCCACAAGGGAAGCAAAGACAAAGAGATGATCCGTTTTGGAACAAACGAAGCGCATCTTCGTACCATGGTTTTAAAAAACGGCAAACAATATCAGATCGACATGCATTTAAAACATAACCGTTCTAAGGGAATTGCCGTAAATAAGATACCGATGAAAAAAGCAAGTGAGCTTTTTGGAATTTTAAACATTGTATTTTTTTCGCCGGAAGATTTGAATATTATCAAAAACGGACCGTCCGAACGCAGACATTTTCTGGATGCAGAGTTATGTCAGCTAGATAAAATTTATTTATCTGACCTGTCAAATTACAATAAAATCTTAAATCAGCGCAATAAACTGTTGAAAGATATGGTTTACCGGCCTGAATTATCGGATACACTCCCGGTATGGGATATGCAGCTTATTGATACCGGGAAAAAAATTATCAGACGGAGAGAACAGTTTGTAAAAGAACTGAATGAGCTTGTTCATGAAATACACTATCGGATATCCGGCGGGAGAGAAGAACTTTTTCTTTCGTATGAGCCAAGTGTTTCTGCGGATCTGTTGGAACAGGAGTTAGAACGAGTAAAACCGCGCGACCTGAAACAGTGCCAGACATCTGTAGGGCCACACCGTGATGATCTGCTTTTTTCCATTGCAGGTGTTGATATCCGTAAATTTGGTTCACAGGGGCAGCAGAGAACCTCTGCACTCTCTTTGAAGTTATCCGAGATAGAGCTGGTGAGAAAATCAATTCATGATACTCCGGTACTTTTACTGGATGATGTTTTATCAGAGTTGGACAGCAATCGTCAGAATTATTTGTTAAACAGTATATGTGATACCCAGACAATTATTACCTGTACCGGTTTGGATGAATTTATCCGTAACAGGTTCGAAATCAATAAGGTTTTTGAGGTAATAAGTGGTCAGGTATTTGAAAAAGGTCAAGTTATAGAAAGGCAAGGTTAGCAGAATGGCAACAGAAAAAATTGAAAATCCAAATGAATACGGAGCTGACCAGATCCAGATTCTGGAAGGACTTGAAGCAGTTCGTAAAAGACCAGGTATGTATATCGGCAGTACATCGGCGAGAGGACTCCATCATTTGGTCTATGAGATTGTAGATAATGCCGTGGATGAGGCACTTGCCGGATATTGCAAAAACATAGAGGTTACCATCAACCCGGACAATTCCATTACAGTTGAAGATGACGGGCGTGGTATTCCGGTTGGAATGAATCATAAAGCTGGAAAATCAGCACTTGAGGTTGTATATACGGTTCTTCATGCAGGCGGAAAATTCGGCGGTGGAGGATATAAAGTATCCGGTGGCCTGCACGGAGTAGGTGCGTCAGTTGTAAATGCGCTTTCCACCAAACTTTGTGTTGAAGTATACAAAGAGGGACAGGTTTATTTCCAAAGTTACCATATCGGAAAACCGGACGAACCGGTAAAAGTAATCGGAACCTGTGATTCGGAAAAACACGGCACGAAGGTTACATTCCATCCGGATCCTGAGATTTTCGAGGAGACCGTTTATGATTACGACACTTTAAAACAGCGTCTTCGTGAAACAGCATTTTTAACAAAAGGACTTCGCATTGTACTTACGGATACCAGAGAAGAATCGCATCATTGTCATGAGTTCCATTATGCCGGTGGTATCAAGGAATTTGTCACTTACTTAAACCGCAGCAAAGAGGCATTGTACCCGGATGTCATTTACTGTGAGGGAACCAGGGATGGTGTGTATGTCGAAGTTGCCATGCAGCACAATGATTCCTACAATGATGCGACCTACAGTTTTGTAAATAACATCATTACGCCGGAAGGTGGTACGCACCTCGCCGGATTCCGTAATGCGCTGACGAAAACATTTAATACTTACGCGAGAGCAAATAAGATTTTAAAAGATTCGGAACCAGCACTGACAGGTGACGATATCCGAGAGGGACTGACTGCGATCATCAGTATCAAGATTGAGGAGCCGCAGTTTGAGGGACAGACAAAACAGAAACTCGGAAACAGCGAGGCGCGTGGAGCAGTGGATTCCGTGGTAAGTGAACAGCTCACTTATTTCTTAGAGCAGAATCCGACGGTCGCAAAGAGTATCTGTGAAAAATCTCTGCTTGCGCAGCGTGCGAGAGAGGCAGCGAGAAAAGCGCGTGACCTGACCAGAAGAAAAACAGCCTTGGAAGGTACTTCCTTACCTGGAAAACTTGCAGACTGTTCGGACAAAGATCCGAAAAACTGTGAGATCTTTATCGTCGAGGGAGATTCCGCGGGTGGTTCTGCAAAGACAGCAAGAAGCCGTGCAACACAGGCAATTCTTCCTTTGCGTGGTAAAATTCTGAATGTGGAAAAAGCGAGACTGGATAAAATTTACGGCAATGCCGAGATCAAAGCAATGATCACTGCATTTGGTACCGGAATTCATGAAGACTTTGATATTTCCAAGCTGCGTTATGACAAGATCATTATTATGACGGATGCCGATGTCGATGGTGCTCATATTGCGACACTGATGCTGACATTTTTATACCGTTTTATGCCGGAACTCATCAAGCAGGGGCATGTATATCTTGCAACTCCGCCGCTTTACAAGATTGAGAAAAATAAAAATATCTGGTATGCGTACGATGACGCTGAATTAAACAATATCCTGATTGAGATCGGACGTGACGGCAATAACAAGATCCAGCGATATAAAGGACTTGGAGAGATGGATGCCGAGCAGCTCTGGGAGACGACTATGGATCCGGAAAAACGTATTTTAAAACGTGTCATGATCGATGAGGAAAATTCTTCGGAGATTGATGTGACATTTACGACTTTGATGGGTGACAAGGTAGAACCGAGACGTGAGTTTATCGAGGAAAATGCAAAGTATGTACAGAATCTGGATATTTAACAGATAGGTGCAGCCGGATTTTTAGAAGATGTGATCCGTTTGCAGAAGTTCGGATGAGAGAGACGAGTTAGAAATGGAGAAGAAATCAGATGGATGATAAAATTTTTGATCAGATTCATGACGTCGATTTGAAAAAAACGATGGAAACATCCTATATCGATTATGCCATGAGTGTTATCGCGCAGCGTGCGCTCCCGGATGTAAGGGATGGTTTAAAACCGGTACAGCGCCGTGTACTTTACTCAATGATAGAGCTGAACAATGGTCCGGATAAGCCGCATCGTAAATGTGCGCGTATCGTCGGTGATACGATGGGTAAATATCATCCCCACGGCGACAGCTCTATCTACGGAGCGCTCGTCAACATGGCACAGGACTGGGCAACCCGTTATCCGATGGTGGACGGCCATGGAAACTTTGGTTCCGTCGACGGCGACCCCGCTGCGGCTTACCGTTATACTGAGGCGAGACTCGCGAAGATTTCAAACGAGATGGTTCAGGATATCGGCAAGAAGGTCGTTGATTTTACAACGAACTACGATGATAAGCTCCAGGAGCCTGTAGTGCTTCCGTCGCGTTTCCCGAACCTGCTCGTAAACGGCAGTAACGGTATCGCGGTTGGTATGGCTACGAATATCCCGCCGCACAACCTCGGTGAGGTCATTGACGCGCTCATGCTGATGATCGACAATCCCGATGTATCCATTGAGGAGCTCATGACCCAGATACAGGGTCCTGATTTCCCGACCGGCGGTATCATCATGGGCTACAGCGGAATACGCTCCGCTTACTATACCGGACGCGGCAAGATAATCCTGCGCGGCCGTGCTAACATCGTCGAGGAGAACAATCAGACTCGCATTATCATAGACGAGATACCCTACATGGTAAACAAGGCTCGTCTGCTGATGAGCATAGGCGACCTTGTACGCGACAAGCGTATTGAGGGCATAAGCGTTGTCCGCGATGAATCCGACCGCAACGGTATGCGTGTCGTTATTGAGCTCAAGCGCGACGCTAACGCAAACGTAGTGCTCAATAAGCTGTACTCCTATACTCAGCTTCAGGATACCGTCGGCGTTATCATGCTGGCTCTGGTTAACGGTCAGCCTAAGATACTTACTCTGAAAGAGTGCCTTGAGTATTACCTTGATTTCCAGGTTGACGTTATCACACGACGTACTAAGTATGATCTTGAAAAGGCTCTGGAAAGGGAACATATCCTCGAGGGCTTCATTATTGCCATCGACTTCATTGACGAGGTCATCGCGATACTCCGTTCCAGCAAGAATATTCAGGAAGGCAAGGAGCGCCTTATTGAGCGCTTTAAGGATATCGACGTATCCTCTACCGGATTCTTTGATAAGGGCACCTACTCGCTGTCTGAGGCTCAGGCGGACGCTATCGTTCAGATGAGGCTCGGCGCTCTCACCGGCATGGAGAAGTCCAAGGTGATTGATGAGCTCCAGGAAAAGCGCGCACTCATTAAGGAAATGCGAGAGATACTTGCAGATCACAATAAGCTGCTGCACGTTATCGGCGACGAACTCTCCGTTATCAAGAAGAAGTACAACGACGCACGACGCACAAAGATCGAACCGGTCAGCGGCGAGGTCGATATTGAGGACCTTATCCCCGAGGAGGACTGCGTTGTTACCTACACAAATATAGGTTACATCAAGCGCCAGCCCGTGGAACTTTACAATATTCAGAAGCGCGGCGGCAAGGGCGTTTCCGGCATGAAGCAGCGGGACGAGGACTTCGTTGAGAACATGTTCATTTCGTCCAGTCATGAAAATATACTGTTCATTACGAATCAGGGCAACATGTACCGCCTGAAATGCTACGAGATTCCCGAGGGAAGCAAGCAGTCACGTGGTATGAACATTGTGAATCTTCTTCAGCTCAACGAGGGCGAGAGAGTTGCCGCGATGATGACAACGCATGATTTCGCAGACAACAAGTACTTCATCTGCGTTACCAAGAACGGCATCGTAAAGCGCACCAACCTGTCCGAGTACAGAAATGTACGCAAGAAGGGTCTGCGCGCTGTAACTCTGGCAGAAGGCGATGAGATCGCGTCTGCGTTCCTTACCGAGGGCGACTGCAAGATACTGACTGCTACCAGAAACGGCGCCGCAATCTGCTTTGATGAGAATGACTGCCGCCCGATGAGCAGACAGGCACGCGGCGTAAAGGCTATCAAACTTCGCGACGAGGACTATGTTGTCGGCGCTACGAAGGTGTTTGATCCTACCGCGACCATTCTTACTGTTACTGACAAGGGTATGGGACGCCGCTGTGCTGTT
>ERZ779671.1107-NODE-1107-length-12197-cov-1.562675_pt1 | contig 12197 bp, 13 predicted proteins | sample MGYA00511074_ERZ779671 | MGnify/ENA primary metagenome ERZ779671 (study PRJEB29588, sample SAMEA2158454) | human gut metagenome | biome: human gut; feature: human-associated habitat; material: faeces | place: Denmark | collected 2008/2010 ... | reverse complement strand
TGGATTAACGGCGATTATGACTGTTGGGGTTTGGTTCGGGATGTTTATAAAAATGAACTTCGGATAGAGTTGTCGCCAATTGTTGCCGATGCAACAAGTCTGCGCGATGTTTTATCAGAGTTCAGAAAATCATCCAATTATAACCATTTAAAAGAAACTTCTGATTTTAAGGATAAAAATATTGTCATTTTAACCCAGAATAAATATCCTTGCCATGTCGGTGTATACTGCGAAGCTGACGGCGGCGGTGTTTTGCATAATATGCAGGGTGTCGGCGTGGTATTTCAAAAACTGCCGGAACTTAAAATGAACGGCTGGCAGATTATGGAGATTTTAGAGTATGAAGAAACCTAAAATCTTGACTTTCAACTCATTGTTTGCTAGGGACACAATAAAAGAGAGGTATCCAGATGACAACAGAAGTATCCACACAAAATACGCCGTTTTTTGCTGATATTGCAGAATTGCTGACCCAAGCCCGTTCCAATGCTTATCGCACCGTCAATTCTATTATGGTTGAAACTTATTGGAAAATCGGTCGTCGAATTGTTGAAGAAGAACAAAATGGCAAAACTCGAGCGGAATATGGTGAAAAACTCATAGAAAATTTGTCACGTTATTTAACTGATACATTTGGCAAGGGATTTTCTGAGGCCAATATTAAAGATATGCGATCATTTTATTTAACATTTCCAGAATTCGCCAGACAGTGTCTGACGAATCTTTCATGGTCGAATATTTGCCTTATTCTTCGGATAGATAATAAGGAAGAGCGTGATTATTATATGCGGGAAGCTGCTGAACAAAATTGGTCTTATCGATTGCTAAAACGTAATATTAAATCCGGTTATTATCATCGGTTACTGTCTACACAGAAAACCATTGATGTTTCAAACAATCTTCCTGTATGTCAGTCCACTGAAAATTTTATTAAAGATCCGTATGTTCTGGAATTTTTGAATGTCCCAGAAAATCTGGAGGGTAAGGAAAGCCTGCTTGAAAAAGAGCTGATTACACATTTGCAGAAATTTTTGCTGGAATTAGGCAAAGGCTTTTCTTTTGTGGCCAGACAGCAACGTATCAGTACGGAAACCGACCATTTTTACGCTGATTTGGTTTTCTACAACTATATTTTGAAGTGTTTTGTCGTGGTTGATCTGAAGACAACCAAGCTCACGCATGCGGATATCGGACAGATGGATATGTATGTCAGAATGTTTGATAGTCTCAAACGTGGCGTGGATGATAATCCGACAATCGGAATTATTCTCTGCACCGATAAGAGTGAAACGATGGTCAAGTATTCGGTTCTTAATGAAAGCAAGCAGATTTTTGCCAGCAAATATAAAACTGTTTTACCGACAGAAGAAGAATTGGCGGAAATGATTGCTAAAGAAAATTCTTTGCTTTTAGAGGAACATTCTTAACAAATGAACACAGATGCAAATAGTTAAAATACAAAATCCTTTCAACCTCGCAGATAGCGAGGTTTTTTATTGTCCAAAACGGATGAGTGTGGCGGAAATTGTTGCCGAATATAACGTCAGTCCGCAAAATTTACCGTTTATCTGTTTTTTTAATGGTGAGCCTTTGTTGCGGCAATATTGGAATATCAACCCCAGAATGACTGACCACCTTGCTTTTCTCTGCTTGCCGCAAGGTGGTGGCGGAGGAGGTTCTTCTTCATCCGGTGGTATTTCTGGGGATGTAGGATTAAGTAAGGATATTCGTGTAAATGCACCCAAAACAGGTTATGTGAATCCGGGAGATGTCTTGAGAAAAGGTATGGGATATGAGCAGATATTCAGAAAGATGCTTTATGCTCCGATGCCGGCTACTCTTGTCGGGAAAATATCGACGGCTAATGACGTTGAATTTGGTTCTAAAAAAGGAGTTTTAACCTATACTGCTACCCGTAATGATAACGGAGCGATGACTAAGGCCTTCTACGACAATAATGAAGAAAATATCCTGGATTTTTCTGAAGAGGACAATAATGGCGTACAGATTGCGACAAGAGAATTGGAAGGAAACTATACAAAAGGAGAAACATACTTTGCTACAGTCATGTACGCTGCCGGAGAGGATGAAGATATTAAGGATCTGACATTGACAAATAAGATAAGTGTCAATGTTTACCGTAAGTGGTTTGCCGGGCTGTGTGATTCTGTGCCTCAAACCTCTGATGAGGTACGTAATTTGAAATCAAGTGGCTTATATATAAAGGCGGGAACGTATAAGTTCCCGGTAGATAAATGGAAGAAAATAGCGGTTTGTATCCCTGCTGATGTGGTTACTGAATTGACGCTGACTGCTTATCCAGGTAATTTTATAGAGGATACAGGGATCACTACTGGTCCAATAACAATATCTGTTGAAGGAGACAATAAGAGTGCCGCGATTGATTATAAAATGTGGGTTGTTCAAACTTCGGGATTGAATGATGCCGATACATTTACTTTTAAAACCGCAAAGAAATGGTAAAGATAAACGGAAGTAGCTTTGCATTACAATACAAAAGAACGACAGGGAGACCTATTGATTCTACGGCAACTTTCAAAACATTGGAGGATGTGACATCGTATGCCCGCAATACGGATGCGGAAGAATACTTTCCTTATCCAGCCCAGATAGTTTCTGTAGAGTCGGATGGGAGTGTATATAAATTATTGAAAGATGAAACCATATCGGAAGCGGATGGCCGGAAGCATTATAAATTGTCTCCAATAATGACTGGGGATGATGCTGATGACAAATATCTCAGCAAAGTAGAAGACGATTCAGCTAAAGGTCTTATTACCTTCTTGGCCGGCATTGATGTAAAAATCAAAGCCGTTGTTCAGAAGTTAGTTGCTGAAGACGCAACTTTCTCAAAGGAAATATCATCAAAAGACTATGTACAGAATCTCATTGGATGGATGATTACTCCCGATGGGCATATCGATGCGAAATCGCTTCATCTCCGAGACTTTCTTGAGGTTCCGGAGCTTCGCTATAACCGCGTATCAATAACTTCGGGAGAAGATTGGCTTGCTCCCGGTGGTGGCATTATTGAATCCGTAAATGAATCCTCTCAGACTCTGACTTTGAAGCTGGAACCGGGAGAAGTTGCAAACCTTGCGGTGGATGACATTTGCAAGGGTATATTCAACAACAGCACAGGATTCCAGACTTCTTATTTCCGCATAACTCAAAAGATAAGCAATTCGGAGTTTAAATATACTCTTAGAAGCGGCTATTCATATCATCCTCAGAAGGCTATGCATTTTGTGGCATATGGCAATTTCACGAATGCGGAACGCCAGAAATCTGCTTATTCTACAAAGGACTATAAACGCTATCTCGCAGGAGTAAATAACTGGGAGATTACCTCTTCTATGGTTATGATGCAGCTAGGGGACCTGTCTAATCTGGTCATCTCAGGATTGGATTTGTCCGGATACAGCGCATACCTTCGCAATGTATATATGACCGGTACGATTAAACAGCTTTCGCAGGATGGTACTACAGAAGTCCTTGTCCCCGCATTTAAGGGGGAATGGAAAGCGGGAAAGTATTGGTATTACGATGAAGTTACCCATAACGGCAGCACATGGATATGTATTGAACCTAGTACTACGCAGGAACCGTCTGACTCTTCTACGGATTGGCTGAAAGAAGTATCTAAGGGAGACCCGGGTATTCCGGGAAAAGATGGAATTCCGGGAAAGGATGGTGCGGACGGTCGTACTTCGTATTTTCACGTTAAGTATTCTCCTGTACAAAATCCTACTTCATCTCAAATGAAGGATACTCCTGATGTATATATTGGAACATATGTAGATTTTGTACAAGCAAATAGTACTGATCCATCCAAATATACGTGGGCTAGATTTCAAGGAATCCAGGGAAAAGATGGAAGTCAGGGTATCCCTGGAGTAAATGGCGAGGATGGCCGTACCAGCTATTTGCATATAAAATACTCTAATGATGGAAAGACATTTACTGCAAATAATGGTGAGACTCCTGGTGCATGGATAGGTCAATATGTTGACTTTGTTCAGTCGGATAGTAGTGTTTTTTCTGACTATAAATGGCAAAAGATTAAAGGCGAAGATGGAGCAGATGGTAAAGATGGTGTAGGGGTACAAGATGTGGATGTGCTTTACTATCTTTCGACTTCCTCTAGCACCTTAACAGGTGGTCAACTACCGCTCCGGCATGGGTAAATGGGAAATACATGTGGAGTAAAACGAGAGTGATTTATACTGATGGTTCGACAACGGAAACAGATCCTGCTTGTATTACCGGTTCAAAGGGGGCTAATGGAACCAATGGAAGTAACGGAGAAGATGGAAGGGGGGTAACTAGTATCGTTGAACAATACTATCTCTCGACTTCCTCTAGTTCTTTGGTTGGCGGATCGTGGTCGACTACTGCTCCGGCATGGGTAAACGGAAAGTATATATGGACCAGATCAGTAATCACCTATACAGATGGTTCATCGACTACTACGGACGCTATTTGCGTCACAGGAGCGAAGGGAGAAACGGGTATAGGAGTAAAGAGTTACAGAGAACAATATTACCTGTCTACGTCCTATAGTACGCCGGCAGGCGGATCATGGTCGTATAATGTACCAAGCTGGACAGATGGTAAATTCATGTGGACGCGAACTGTTGTCACTTATACCGATAATACAACTTGGACGAGTGATCCGGTCTGTGTGACAGGGAGTGCCGGACCTTCCGGTAAGGGGGTAAAATCTTTTGAGGTTCTGTATTATCTCTCAACTTCTTCCAGCACCTTAACAGGTGGGTCGTGGTCTACGACTGCTCCTAAGTGGGAGGATGGCAAATACATATGGACTAAAACTAAGGTTACTTATACTGACAATACGACATATGAAAGCAGTCCGGCTTGCTTGACGGGCGGACAAGGAAAGACCGGCCTTCCGGGAGCTATACTTCGTCCTCGTGGCGAATGGAAGCCAAATACTGAATATTACCATAATGATGCGTTTGTCGATACTGTCATCTATAATGGTAATAACAAACTCTGTAAGGTAACTCATACATCTACTTCTACGTTTGATTCTACTAAATGGGATGAATTCAATGAATTTATTAATGTTGCGACAAACGTATTGCTGGCCCAGAATGCGACTATAGATGTGCTTGGTACTTCCGGGATATTTGTTGGAAATCTTGAAAAGACGCAGGGATGGTTGTTGACGGAGGGTGCTATAAGACATAATCAGACGAGCGTTGAATTAACAAACGATGGAAGAATATCACTCCCAGAGACAGGAGGAATGATTGTAGGCGGTAAGACATTTATTGAAGCTGGTAAAATCAAGACAGAATTTATTGATGTGGATAATTTGAAAGTAAAACATCTTGATGGTGCTACAGGAACATTTAAGGAGCTTCAAGCTGTTGATATTAATGGAAAAGTTCAAGGAAAAATATCTTTTAGTACTACTGGTGCTGGTGAGGATGTTGAATCATCTCTTAATATTAATTTTTTAAGAACGTGGATCTCAGGCGATCTATATCAACAAGGATATAACTCTGCTGACAAAAGATCATGGCGTTTTTATACATCAGACTTATGGTGCCGTGGCGAGTTTGGTCATAGTAAAATGACAACAATGGAGTATTATGGTTACGATACTGGTGAGGTATACTTTCACACATATGGCATGGGAAATGCAGGAGTCAGACATGTATATCCAAAAGATAATGGACAACCTGTAGACTGTATCATATTATCCGGAAATACTAATTATATCGCTTGTGTCTGCGATGCTAGTCCACAAAAAATGATAGTATTGATCAATAATTCGGATTATACTAAAAGAATAAGTGTCAATTATGCTAGTCAAGCTAAAACTGAAATTTCTCCTTGGTCTTTTAAGATCTTTATAACAGGAGCTATGCAAAGCGGAGTGAATAATTTATTTGGTATGGGTTAATAACAAAATATTATGAAAATAGACTTTAGAACAATCGAAGTAGAGGATATCGAAGGGAATAAGAGTACCGTCGATTACAGCAAAGTTTTTGGCAATGCAATATTTCAAAAAACAGGTGATATTGGTGAGTTAGAAATAGCAAGAAAAATCTATCTTAATGGCGTGGTCGATTTAACTCCAGAACAAGCGGAACCTTTAAAGAAATATGCAGAGCTTTTTGTTCGGGCTATTGATCGTTTGTCGGTTATTAATGCTCTATCGCAGTAATAGTAATTATTTTAATTATAAACAACAAAGTTATGATTTTGACACTACTATCATTATTGGTTTTCGCATCTTATGTTGGTGTGATGATTTACAAGACAAAGGGTATCCCTTATTCTATTTCCGATACCTATTACATTCTGAGTAACAGGTATTGGTTCGGTATATGCATGATTCTCCTGTCTTTGCTTTTGCTTCCGGCCGCACTGGATGCAAGTACAGAAAACAGTCAGTTTTTAATCTTTCTTTCTGTTGTCGGAATGATCGTGTTGGGAGTGTCCCCGAATTTTAAAGGAGCACACAAGAAAGCTCATATAGCCGGCGCGGTGATGTCTCTTGTATTCTCTCAATTATGGGTAGGATGCAATTCGTGGTATTGGCTGCTGCTATGGGATGCATTTCTAATCTACGCGATAACGTTTGTAATCAAGAACTGGTCTGGTAATCTTATATGGGACCTGACGGCATGCAAGTCTATGTTTTGGATTGAGGTAATCTCGTTGTTAACTGTTTATTTAACTTGTTTGGTATGAAAGAAGCAATAGTACATGCAACAACAGGAGGATTTGCGGCAATTGCAACCGCTTTCGTCATTGAGTCTCTTCAGAACATGATTCCTTGGCTAATCGTATCATGTGCGGTGATATTATGTGACCTTGCATTTGGAGTAAGGAAAAGCATGTTGATGGGTGAGAAAGTACGTTTCTCTCGTGCGATTCGTGCTACTATGGGAAAGATGGTTACTTATTTTGCTTTTGTCTGCATGGTCTGCATGATCACAGTAGCAAGTCATAGCGAATATCCTATTGATGTGTATTCCTGCTTATTGGTATGCTTCATCGAAGGGTGTTCGATTGTCGGAAATATATTGAAACCAAAGGGGATCAATATAAATGTAATTGGAGCTTTGGGAGTCTTTGGAAAGAAGGTATTCAAGGTTGACAAAGAAGATGTGAGAGACATAATTCAAGAAGAAAATCATGAATTGGATCAAAGAAAGTAACCGTCCTAAGCACCTGCTTTATGCTATCCCGGCAGGTGCATTGCTTACCATCTTGTTTGTCGCTGGGCTGGCGGCCGGCATGGAATTCAAGGACAGAGCTTGGGGTGGCAAATGGGACTGGCTTGATATTGCTGCAACATTGATTGGAGGTCTTATCGGTCAGGCTATTCAGATATTAATATTGATTTTAATTTTATAGGAGGAGAATATATGAGTTTACCAAGAGGCCTTAGAAATAATAATCCGGGAAACATCCGGATCACAAAAGACAAATGGCAAGGATTGAGAGACAAACAGGAAGATAAGTCCTTCTTCCAGTTTACGGAAATAAAGTGGGGATACCGGGCGTTGATCCGTACCTTGCAAAACTACCGTAAAAGACATGGTTGTCAAACCATTGCGGATTTCATCAAAAGATGGGCGCCGGAGTCCGAGAACAATACTGCCGGCTACATCAACCGTGTATGCAAGGAAATGCAGGTTCCAAACACATATATTCCCGACATCAACGACAAGGCAACGATGTGCGCTTTTGCAGCCGCTATCTCTCAGGTAGAAAATGGTGTCCCTGCGGTGATGTCCGATGTCGAAGCCGGATGGAATTTATTATAAACTAAAAATAGAGGAGAAATATCATGGACTTACAATTTACTAAAATAGAAGGGAAGGATTTGTATGCTGCCGAAGCAGTAGTGAATGCTGATTTCAATATCCATCTTGAACGAACCGCAGCAAGTCGTTTGAACATCCTCCAGCGTACTCCGACAGAAGGTGATTTTGAACCGGTATATCTGCCATCCAATGTGCAGAATAACACCGGAAAAACTTTTGACTGTGATTTCAGTGCCTTAGTCTATCCAAAGACAATCCGCATCGAGAGCTATACGGAAGTTACAACAGGTATCTTAACGGAGGCAGAGTAATGCTAAACAGGTTATCTTTAAATAAACTGAGTCTTAACCGGGTCGATTTGAATCGAATTGGTGGTCGTGATGTAGGGGTATCCGGCCGTCCCTACATCGACCCCGAATTACTGAGTCACGTCAAGATGGCCATCTCCACCTGGGGCAAGACCAACGACGACCCCGACCGGGCTGTTTTGAAGGACTTGTCCGGCAACGGGAACGACATGCGCCTGCTTAACTTCGGATTTGCGGAGAATAGTGGATATGGATTGCCGGGAACCGACTTCGAAGGTGCATTAATTACTGATGGGATTGACGACCAAATTGTTTCCACTAAGACTATTCAGGAGATGTTGGGAGGAAGCAATGATATTACGGTGGTGAGTATGATTTATCATATTAATTCACGTTTATCGGGTGGTAGCGGATATACGAATTATATAGATAATAATCTACCAACAGGTCAACAGTATTTCAGAAATAAAGTTATCTCCCAAGGTTTTGGTAAGTGGGGAATATATGGATATTCTTCCAAAAATAATGCAATTCCAGTACCAATTACAAATATATTAGGTGATAAAGCTGATTATAGTAGTGGTCAATCGGGAACGTATGACGGACTATTTAGTTCAAATGCTAAATTTTCACCTATTGGCAGAAGTCAGACAGCCGGTTCTGATACTAGTTCTTGTGCTTGGTACTGGACAATCCTAGCCGATAAAGTCCTGACCACCGACGAAATTAACCAAATTATCGCCTACTTCAACCTTGACCGTCCGGGACAGATCATCAAGCCTCAGTTGTACTGTAACATCAAGAAGCAGGGTATCACTAACGATAACCACGCAGAGTTTAGCGATCAGTTGATTGACTTTGTAGGAGGTCACAACATTCAGTTGAATAATATCAGTTGGGAAGGAGAGAGTGGTATCAATAGTTATCCTGTTGTGTTTGGTGCTAATAAAACTTGGTATTCACTAACTATAAAAAACTATGAATACACATTAAATCCAAATATAATTCATCTGACACATATAAATACTGCCACAGCTCTACAATATACTTATTTAAAAAATGATGGAGTTATTTCTAGTATTAATAGAGAAGCTCCTGCTTTTAAATTAAAAGTTACAGGTTTAAATAATAATATTTATGTATATTATAGATATCTTGCTACATCTGATGCTACCACCATAAGTGTGTATAATATAAAAGAAGATGGAATTTATGATATACCTAAATCATATAAAGTAACAAATGTTATGACATTGCCAACAGTATTTACTGGTTTAGGAATTGGTAATACTGATGGTGTTTTCGAACATGATTGTAATCTAACATTAGAAATACTCCCCACCATCGAAAACGCCCTCTGCTTGGACGGTATCTCCGACTTCGGCAAGGCTACCGGATTGCCTGTTTTGAAGGACTATACTATTTGTGCTCTTCGTAAATGGTTATATGGTGATTCTGTAACAAGTACTGAAACTGGCTCTATTGTTTCTAAATCTAAAGTTGGTAATGACGGTGCTTTTATTTTAGAGCAGACGTTTAATCGAAATCCTTCTCGCTCTAGCACCTTTTCTTTTGGCACAGTTAACTCGTTGATGAGTAACGATAAGTTGAACGAAGAATCATTTACTTATCAAACTAAATATAGTTATAACAGGGAGACTATAGTATCCGGTTCCGGCGTTGATACTGACTCTATGTGGCTAGGAACGATTAGAGACGGTGATTCTTGTTTCTCTAAAATCGCATTATGGTCTCTCATGCTCTTCCCCTACAGCCTCTCCGAGTTCCTGTTGGAGAGACAATTGAGAAAGTACAAGGCAGGCACTCTGTATCCGGATATGATTGAGTTTAGACCGATTGTAAAGAGTAACATCCCTTACTCTTCAATCTCCTACTCAGTTAATCCGGGAGTGTATGTAGCCGAAGGTAGCATGATAACTATCACCATAACATTGTCAAATGCTTCTGATAAACTGGTCGGTGTATCATCCAACGCCATCAGTGACATATCCGTCTCTGGGGATAACGGTGTCTATGAAGTAACCGGAAAGGTCACCAAATCTCCTCAGAAGATCAACATAGTTATCTCCAGCTACTTGACAATGCTGAATAACGAGACTTTAATAAGTAATGAAACATTAATTAAAAACGAATAATATGGAAAAGATATTTGATATAGCAAAAGACTCCGAGCAAAAGTGGGGAGTCATTGCGCAAGGGATAGATGGGAATTTTACTGAATTGGAAGAAAAAAGAATGTCGAATATTAATATATATGGAAATAATATTTGGCAGTCATTAGGGGATAAATCAAGATTAAATAATCTATATACTTCTGCTAGAAAAATTACGAGAGCGGAAGTATACAATGCGATTCGTTTTGCAAAATTCAAAGGATGTTCTCCTTCCGAAAAAAGAACTATATTTGTAATATGGAATAACGAGTCAGAAAATACTATAGGGAATATTCGCATAACCAAATATGATGAAGAATCATCATCTTGGGTAGTAGAGTTTAATTATACGGGTGTATTAAGTGAAAATGTAGGCAAGGATGGAAATGTTTATATAAAAATGGAAAAAGGATCTAAATCGTGTGAGCTACTTATCGACTTAACTAACATCCCTTCAGGAGTAACTCCTCAATTAAATCCTATAAACACAACGCCGGATTTTATATTTTCTGAAATATGTTACAGCTATGATAAAAATTATTGTAATCCTCAAAAAAATATAAGATTATTTCCGCAAACTAAATTGCCATGTTTGTCTTTTTCTTTTGATGATATAAATGTTAATGATAGACATATTGTTGAATTGTTTGACAAATATGGTGTCACTTGCGGTTTTGGCTATGTTGCAAGTTCTTCAAAATTAGAGACCAGTTCCGATAAATATCTTGAATATCAAAAAAGGGGGTATTCTATCTTAAATCACTCTGTAGATGGTCTTGCATTTAACAATACAAATTATACTTATGAAACAGCTTTAGCAACTATAATGGAGGCTAAAAATATTCTTGAAAAAAATGGATTTATAGTAAATGGCTTTGTAGCTCCATCTTCGGTGTTTGAAGGATCGTTCCTTCCTATACTGAAATTATCGCATGCATATGCATATACGAGCGCGGCGACTCAATCTACTCAAAATGGTAGGCAACAAGATACTTGCCAACTACACCGTTATGCTATTCATTCGCATACATTAGCTGAAATAAAAGCCTTTGTAGATGATTGTATCGAACACGATCAAATTACTACTTTTTATGGTCATTCTGCGGATTTTGGTAAAACCTTTAATGAGGAAGAATGGAATATCGAGAAAGTAGAAGCCATTTTGAATTATGTTATTCAAAAGCGAGATCAGGGAGTTTTATGGTTAGGAAATACGGATGAATGTGTAAAGTATTTCTTTGATCTTTAATATTGTCTCAATTAAAAACAGTAAAGCAATTATGAAATACATTGTATTCCCCACAGAGAAACTGAACGAGATACCGCAAGAGGTACTCGACGAACTATACCTGACCCCACGAAAGAACGTTGACGGTACTCAGGTGATCATGAAACTGGTTCATTACGAAGCTCTTTTTCCGTCTATTATGACCTTGCCATTACTGGACGACGAAGAGACTCCGCAGGAACCGGTCTATCCTTATCCTACCTACGCAGGTGCAGATCTGAATGTTTTGTTGTCGGGTCCGGCTTGGGCAAGTAAGGAGACACTATGAAATCTCTCCCTTGGATATTAGTCTGCCTGCTTGTAGGTGTGGTCGTGTGGATGCGTTGTAATCCGCACGATCCATCAACGGTGTACATCAAGGGAGATACTGTACGTATCCGGGATACAATAAGAGACACCATTCCCATACCGGTAAAGGAAACTCTGAAGCGTACCGATACAGTGTATTTGCCGATTATAGTAGATACCACTACCGACAGAACCGTAGAAGGCGATTCGGTCCCGGTGATTATACCGATCACAAGTAAGGAGTATAAGACTGATAATTACCGGGCAGTGGTTAGCGGTTATAAGCCCAGCCTTGACTTTATGG
>ERZ779671.1098-NODE-1098-length-12247-cov-4.238353_pt1 | contig 12247 bp, 9 predicted proteins | sample MGYA00511074_ERZ779671 | MGnify/ENA primary metagenome ERZ779671 (study PRJEB29588, sample SAMEA2158454) | human gut metagenome | biome: human gut; feature: human-associated habitat; material: faeces | place: Denmark | collected 2008/2010 ... | reverse complement strand
ATGGGTGGTCCTGCCGCTATCTTGGCACAGAACAACATCAAGAGCATTGAGTGCGTGGAATATCCCGAACTCGGTATGGAAGCTATCTGGAAGATTGAGGTGGAGAACTTCCCTGCATTCATCTTGGTGGACGATAAGGGCAACGACTTCTTCAAGCAACTGAAGCCCTGGAATTGCAGCAAGTAAAACAGAAGCCTTTTAGAAAGGCATAATATAAGGAAAGCCGTAACGGAGAAAATCTTGTTACGGCTTTTTTGTTTTGTAGAGGAAAACAAAGTGTTTCGCGGCATAGAACACTCTGTTTCATCAAGCAAAACAAACTGTTCCTTTATGTTGAAACAAATTGTTTCAATAGGAAGAAACAAACTGTTCTTTCATGTTGGAACAAAGTGTTCTTCCCTATTGGAACACTCTGTTCTGCCTTGATAAAACAGATTGTTCTCTATAGGAGAATAAAACTGAAACTCGTTTGTTGTCGTATTTTTGTTACATTCTCCTTTTCATTTCTCGGTTAACTTCTTTATCTTTAGCCCTCCAAACAACCAATTTAATAAAACATGGAACCAACTCTTACACGACAAACTCCGGCACAACACATCGTATGGCTGGATGTGGTACGCCTTGTTGCAATGTTTACAGTAGTTTGCTGCCATTGCACAGACCCTTTTAACTTCTATCCGGGCACATCGCCCGACATTGTTGACATCAAGTTCTGGGGAGCTGTCTACGGTGCGGCGCTCCGTCCTTGCGTACCGCTTTTTGTAATGATTACCGGTGCATTGCTGTTGCCGGTACGGGGTGACGCCTCGGCATTCTACAAGAAACGTATCCCCCGCGTATTCTTTCCTTTCCTCATCTGGTCTGTGATTTACAATCTGTTCCCCTGGATAACGGGACTGCTGGGAGTGGAGCCGAAAGTGATTCTGGATTTCTTCCCTTATTCGGGTGAGGAAGTGATGCGCCAGTCTCTGGCAGTGAGCCTGGGATATATTGCAGAAATGCCTTTTAATTTCTCTCTATTGGATGTACACATGTGGTATATCTATCTGCTGATAGGGCTTTATCTCTATCTTCCGATATTCTCGGCATGGGTGGAGAAGGCCTCGGAACGTGCCAAACTATGGTTTCTTGCAGCATGGGGAGTGACACTGCTGCTGCCTTATTATACCGAGTTTGCCGCTCCGTACCTTTGGGGGACTTGCTCGTGGAACTCGTTCGGTATGCTGTATTACTTTGCCGGTTTTAACGGCTACCTATTGTTGGGCCATTATCTGAGGAACCATAACTGGACGGGCCGGCAACTCTGTGGCATCGGCATTCCCATGTTTGCCATTGGCTATGCCGTAACATTCCTTGGTTTCCGTCGTATGACCTCCTTGCCGGATTTTACGGATGAGATGCTCGAACTCTTCTTCACCTACTGTTCGCTGAATGTAGTAATGATGACCATCCCCGTGTTTATGCTTTGCAAGCGGGCCAATTTCCGTTCGGAGCGCATCAAGAAAGCATTGGCAAACTTGACGCTCTGTGGTTTTGGAGTCTATATGATACACTATTTCTTTACCGGACCGAGCGTAGTCCTGATGCGTGCTATCCATGTTCCTATCTATCTTCAGATACCTTGTGCCGCAGTCGTCGCTTTCTGTACTTCCTGGTTTCTGGTGGCAATGGCATACCGTTGTTTCGGGAAGCGGACCAAGTGGGTGCTGGGGTAGTTTGGATGAAAGATTGTTTATCTTTAAAGGAGGAGATTTAGGGCTTATTATCTCCTCCAGATTCTCCACATATAGTAAGCGCAGTGCGTGAATGCGAAAACAAACGAGATAATCAGCAGCACTTTGCTTTCTCCCCATCCCACAGTCTGTTGGTGCCACAGTCCGGTGATGACACAAAGAACGGCAAGGATAAGTCCAATCATGTTCAAGGTCACCTGCCCGTGGCGGGTGTCGCCTCCATGCTCCAGCTTACTGTGCTTCATGCCGTAGCCCACGTAGATGTCCAGACCGATGAGCATCCACAGCACCAGGCGTATCCATGTATCGGCAGGAAGGAACAACATCATGCAAAGGCAAGTAAGAATACCCAGTATGGGGATAAGTGGAACAAGTGGGGTTTTAAAGGAACGGGGCACGTCAGGCATGGTTCTGCGTACTACCAGTACAGCGGCACAGACCAGCGTGAAGGCCATCAGCGTGCCGATGCTTGTCATCTCTCCGGCCAGCCGTGCGGGTACAAAAGCTGCCAGCAGGCCCACAAGTACCATGAAGAGCAGGTTGCTGCGTGCCGGAGTACGGAACTTTTCGTTGATATGCGAGAAAAAAGGAGGCAGCAGCCCGTCATGGCTCATGCTTAGGAATACGCGGCTCTGTCCCAGCAGTGTCACCATGATGACGGAGCAATATCCGAACAGAATGGACAGCACGATGGCACGGTTCAGCCAGGGATAGTCCGGCTGGATGATACCTGCAGCATCAGCCTGCCCCATGTGCTCTATGGCTATGGCAACGGGAGCAATGCCTTGCTGTCCGCTGAAGGCGGTGTAGTGTGCCACTCCCGTCATGACGTGGGCAAAAACCATATAGAGCACGGTGCATACCAGCAGGGAGACCAGAATGCCGATAGGCATGTTCCGCTTCGGGTTCTTCGTCTCTTGGGCAGCTGTGCTCACGGCGTCGAACCCGAGGAAGGCGAAGAATACGATGGCCGCCCCTCGCAGGATGCCGGAGAAGCCATATTCGCCCAGCACGCCCGTATTGGCAGGGATGTAAGGTGTATAGTTGTCGGTATTGATGTATTTCCAGCCGAGTATGACAAAAATCAGTATGACGGAAACCTTCAGGAATACAATGAAGCCGTTGAAGATGGAGCTGCCTTCCGTACCCCGTATCAGGAAGAGGCTCATCAGCACGACGATAAGGAAGGCGGGGATATTTACGACTCCACCATCCCAGGGACAGGCGGTGAGGGCTTGCGGTAGATGTATGTCCAGTCCCTCGAGAAAGACGACCAGATAGCGGCTCCAGCTGATGCTTACCGTGGTTGCGGCTACGGTGTATTCCAGTACCAGGTCCCACCCGATAATCCAGGCGATGAGTTCGCCCATCGTGGCATACGAGTAGGTGTATGCGCTGCCGGCTACGGGTATCATGGATGCAAATTCCGCATAACATAGTCCGGCGAAGCAGCATCCCAGTGCGGCAATGGCAAAGGACAGTGTGATGGCCGGTCCCGTATAGCCTGCCGCCACCGTTCCGGTGATGGAGAATAGACCCGCTCCGATGATGACTCCCACGCCCAGGGCAACAAGGCTCCACGGACCAAGTACACGTTTCAATGTTTTCTTTCCGGAGGCATTAGCCTCCGCTTGCAGTGCCTCGAATGGCTTTCTGATGAATAATCCCATTGTGCTTCAATTCTGATAAACCGGGCGCAAAGGTACGGATTATATTGCTTATTCCATATAGCGCGCTACTTTTCCACTGATTTGCAGTAGGGAGATTTCACATAATTTGGTATCATATTCCGCGGAGAGAATACGTTCTTCTGCATCCAGCAGACTCTTTTGGGCTTCGCGCATCTCGATTCCCGAGAGGTTGCCCAGCATATATCGTTCCATGGCAATCTCGTGGTTCTCCTTGGCAGCCACAAGGTTCTGGCGTTCCAGGTTCAGCATTTGCAGGTTGTTTTGGTAGGCCTGCCATAGGTTGCTGAGATCGGCGCGCAGGGCCTGCTCCAGTTGCTCCCGTTCCAGGCGAGCATTCTGTACGGCAATGCGGGCATTCTTGCGTTCGCGGCGCCGGTTGCCGTCGAACAGATTGAAGCCGACCGTGACGCCGAAGTTCAGACCGAGGTTGCTGCGGCGGCTGTTGGCAGAGATGTCATACTTGTTGAGGGTGTAGCCGTATCCGCCGTTCATCTTCACGTATGGGTAGTCGCGCGAGCAGACTTTCTTGTAGTCCAGACGAGCCAGGGTATTGTTCTGTTCGGCACGTAGCAGTGAGGCGTTGATGGTGAGGGTGGCGTTCCACAGCTCCTCGAAGTTCAGGGAGGCGGTCACGTTGATGAGGCTGTCTTGTATGATAAACGGCTGGTCTACATCTTTGTTTGCCATGAGTTCGTTCAGCTGGATACGTGAGGTGTGCAGCAGTTCCTGCTGTTTCATGTATTGGGCACTGTCGGCATTGAAGTCCACTTTGGCCTGCTGGTAGTCCAGGCGCGAGAAGTTACCGATGTGGTAACGCTCTTCCACAATGCGCAGGCGCTCTTTGGATAGCGATACGGCATAACGGAAGTTCTTCAAGCGGATTTTCTGCTGCACATAGTTATAGTATTCGGCGGCTATGTTGGCTATCAGGTCCTCGATGGCGATGCGCGTATTGGTCTCGCCTTGGCGTTCCAGCTCCTTGAGCCGTTGGTAGTTGGCGGTAATGTTGAAACCGTCGAAGATGGTCCAGTTCAGGTTGATGCCTGCATCGAGAGTTTGGTCAAACACTCCGTTGTCCTTGGTTGTCTCTCCGGTGGCTCGGGCTTTGGTCTCGGTATTGTCTATGGTTCCCTTGTAGCCGGCGGAGAGGTCCAGTGTGGGCAGGTAGCCCGCATTGCCCAGTGTGGCGTTGTTCTTGCTGACCTGCTCTTCATTGCGGACAATGCGCAGGGAGTAGTTGTTCAGCAATCCCTGCTCCAGGCAGGACTTCAAGGTGTAGGTAGGCGCAGGCTGTGCATAAAGGCCCAGCGCTGTGCAGGCAGTGGCTATGAAAATTAAAACAATGCGTTTCATTCGGTCTTCAGTTTACTTCGGTTCGTTGATACATAACTATATATGGCAGGCACGATGTACATCGTCAGCAGTGTGGAGATGAGCATGCCGCCTACGACGGCAGTACCCATGGCGATGCGCTGGTTGCAGCCTTCGCCGGTGGCGTAGGCAAGCGGTATCAATCCCAGGATGGTGGAGGCACTCGTCATCAGGATGGGGCGCAGACGTTGCAGGGAGGCGTCCTTGATGGCTCGCATCTTGTCTTCACCCGCTTCCTGCTTCTGATTGGCAAATTCCACAATCAGGATACCGTTCTTTGCCACTAGACCAATCAGCATGATAATACCAATCTGGCTGAATATATTCATCGTAATCCCCCCGAAATACATGAACACCAGTGCGCCGGCAATGGCGAGAGGCACCGTCAACATGATAATCAGCGGGTCCTTGAAGCTTTCGAACTGGGCGGCCAGAATCAGGTAAATCAGCACGATGGCCAGAATGAAGGCGAACATCAGACTGGAGGAACTCTCCCTATACTCTTTGGAGTCTCCGGTCAGTGCGGTGCGGAAGGTCTCGTCCAGCGTCTCCTTGGCAATCTTGTCCATTTCATCCAGACCTTGTCCGATGGTCTTGCCGTCCGCCAGTCCCGCGGAGATGGTGGCAGAAACGAAACGGTTGTAACGGTACAGTTTCGGAGGTGCGATGCCGCCGGTAAGCTCAATCAGGTTGTCCAGCTGTACCATGTTCCCGTTGTCGCTTCGGATATAGATGCCTTTCAGGTCGGCGGGCTTGTTGCGTTGCTGGCGGTTGATTTCGCCTAATATCTCGTATTGCTTTCCGTTCATGTAGAAGTAGCCCATGCGCTGTCCGCTCAAGCCGTATTGCAGGGTTTGGGCAATGTTCTTGGTGCTTACGCCCATGATGCTCGCCTTGTCACGGTTGATGTTGATGCGCGCTTCAGGCTTGCTGAACTTCAGGTTTACGTCTGCCATCTGGAATACCGGATTTTCGTAGACCTTCGTCATGAACTTGGGGAGCACCTCCTGCAATTTCTCGATATTGGTTGCCTGCAATACATACTGCACGGGCATACCGCCGCGCCGTCCTCCGAATGAGGAGGACTGCTGTACGAAAGAGCGTGCCATGGTCTTTTTCTGCACTGCCTTCGACAACTTTTCGGCAACTTCCATCTGGGTATAGTCACGGTCTTTCATGTCTTTCAGTGTGATACGTACGTTACCGCTACCACTGGACACACGCGCTGTTACCGCTTCTGCATCCGGGATAATGGAGTCCACCAGATGATTGATGTCTTCGGTATAGTCGCGGATATATTCGTAAGTCACTCCTTCGGCACCCATTGTATTGATACTGATTTGCGAACGGTCCTCCAATGGCGCCATTTCAGCCGGGATAGTATTCCAAAGGACTCCGATAAGCAGGATGGTGACGATGGTGAAGGGCAGGGCAATCCAGCGCCGTTTCAGGAAGGCGGCCAGTGACTGGCTGTATACCCGGTTCATCCCTTCGAAGAAAGGTTCGGTTTTGCGATAGAACCAGCTCTGCTGTTCCCTTTTGATTAAAAGTTTGGTGGCAAGCATCGGCGTAAAAGTCAATGCGGCGAAGGACGAGATAATCACCGAACCGGAGACCACGATACTGAATTCGCGGAACAGTCGTCCTGTCGTACCGTCCATGAATACAATAGGGAAGAATACCGCCACCAGCGTAATGGTAGTGGAGATGACGGCAAAGAAAATCTCCTTGGCTCCTTCTATGCCGGCTTCTTTCGGTGGCATCCCTTTCTCGATGCGGACATAAATGTTCTCCGTCATCACGATGGCGTCGTCCACCACCAAGCCCACGGCAAGCACCACGGCAAGCATGGAGAGCACATTGATGGAGAAACCGGCCAGATACATGACGAAGAAAGCTCCAATCAGCGAAACGGGGATTACAATACATGGCACAAGCGTCACACGCCAATCGCGCAAGAAGAGGAAAATGATGATGATAACCAGTACAAAGGCCTCATACACCGTCTGCTTCACCTCGTCGATAGAAGCGCGGATAAACTTGGTATTGTCAAAACCGTAGTTGTAATGAACATCTTCGGGAAGGTCTTTCTTCATCTTCTCCATGCGGTCATATACGGCGTTGGCTATTTCAATGTGGTTGGCACCCGGCTGCGGAATTACTACGACACCTACCATGGGCACACCGTTCATCTTCATATAACTTTTGATGTCGGCTGGTCCCAGTTCGGCACGTCCAATGTCGCTGAAGCGGACAATACGGTTACCGTCTTCCTTCAGGATAAGATTGTTGAACTCTTCGGCTGTATGCATCAGACCCAACGTACGGATGGTGAGCTCGGTAGTGTTTCCTTCGATACTTCCGGAAGGGAGCTCTACGTTTTCGTTGTCCACCGCATTCTTTACATCCAGAGGAGTGATTCCATAGCCGGACATCTTGATGGGGTCCAGCCAAAGCCGCATGGAATAGCGCTTTTCTCCCCAGATACTTACACTACTTACATCTGAAATAGTCTGAAGCTGCTCCTTGACAGTCAGGTCGGCTATTTCACTGAGCTCCAGTAGGGAACGTTTGTCACTTTGGAGGGCAACCATCAGGATAGGGGTGGCGTCCGCATCGGCTTTTGATACGGTAGGAGGGTCACAGTCACGAGGCAGATAGCGCTGTGCACGCGACACTTTATCACGTACGTCGTTGGCGGCGGTTTCCAGGTCAACGGAAAGCTCAAATTCTACTGTAATGCGTGATGAGCCTTGCTGGCTGACACTGGAGAGGGAGCGTATGCCGGGAATACCGTTGATGTTCTGCTCCAGAGGCTCCGTTATCTGGTTCTCGATGACATCGGCGTTGGCACCCGGATAGGAGCAGGATACTGATATGATGGGATTGTCTACAGATGGGTACTCGCGTACACCCAGATAATTGTAGCCGATGAAGCCAAACAGCAGGATTATCAGGGTAAGTACTGTCGAGAGTACCGGTCGCCGTATACTTAATTCGGATATATTCATTCTTTACAATTGATAATTAACGGTTGATAATTGACAGTTGTCAATTGATATTGTCCAGTGTTACCGGTAGTCCGGTACGGAGTTGCAGGGTTCCCGAGGTGATGATGGTATCTCCTGCCTGCAAGCCTTGCAATACTTGTACTTCCGCTTCCGTACGGATTCCCGTAGTAATCTCTACCGGCTGGGCTTTTCCCGACTTATAGAGGAATATCTTGTCTTTTCCCATTTCCGGCACAATGGCTTCGGACGGTACGGCAAGGGCGTCCTGAATTTCATCCTTGTTCAGCTTGATGCTGGCATAGCGGCCCGGAAGCACAGCTCCGTTGGCATTGGGATAAAGTGCACGGATTGTCAGGGTATGGGTAGTAGGGTCTATCTTTGATTCGCGTGCATAAACCGTGGCGTGGAAGGTATTTAGCTTTCCTTCGAGAGTGAAGTCCAGTCCGGCGCCGGTCTTTACGTCATTGGCATACCGCTCGGGTACGGCAAATTCCACCTTCAACGGCGAAATCTTGGTGAGTTTGGCTACAATGGTTGTAGGGGAAGCGTAAGTACCCACACTGACTTGGCGCAGACCGATGACACCGTCGAAAGGAGCACGCAGCTCAGTTTGTGCGATGTTCGATTCTATCAGGTCAATGTCGGCATTCAGGGTGGCCAGCTCGGTCTTTACTTGTTCGTAGGCTTCTTTACTGACCGCATCCCTTTCCAGCAGGGCGTTCTGGCGAAACACGCGGTCTTCTGCCAACTTTAATTGGGAGACGAGGCGTTGCAATTGTGCTTGCAGCGGCCGGTCATTAACTTTGGCAAGTAATTGTCCTTTCTTGACGAAGCTGCCTTCTTCAAAATTTATCTCTATGATTTTGCCGGATGTCTCGAAAGAAAGGTCCACTTCCTCATCCGGCAGCAGGCTGCCGCTGATTTGTATTTCATCCTTCAGCAGTTGCGGTTTGATTATTTTTGCGTTTACGTTTAGAATTTTCTTACCGCTACGTTGACCGGTCATCACCTTGTCTGCAGCGGCTAATTCTTCATTCTCTTTAGGTAATTGGGAGTAGATTCCTCCTCCAATCAGTCCGGCACCAATCACGATAATGATGCCCCATTTAACTCTCTTATTCATGTTGTAGTATTAGTAGTAATAAAATCAGCCTTAGATTAGACTACGGGAAAAGAGAATAGTTTAAAAGATAAAGAGTTAAAAAGTGTAAGAATATGGATTGGAAAGGTGATAAAATGACAAATCAGTAAGCAGCCCGGTATTTTCCCTCCTCCTTGTCCTCCAGCATGTTCAGATAAGAAGCGTAACGGGATTCGCTGATATAGTGCTTCTCGACAGCCTCGCGTACAGCGCATCCGGGTTCGTGGCGGTGGGTACAGTTGCCGTAACGGCAGTCGGCAGATACCTTGAATATTTCCGGGAAGTAGTGGCCTATCTCTTCTTCTTCCATATCGAATGTTCCGAAACCTTTGATGCCCGGAGTGTCAATGATATATCCGTTGCCCGGAACCGGGAACATTTCTGAGAAGGTAGTGGTGTGCATACCTTTATTATGATAGGTGGATATCTCTCCGGTTTTAATCTCTATATCGGGCAGTATTGCCTTGATGAGTGTCGATTTCCCTACTCCGGAATGTCCGGAAAAGAGGGTTATGCGTCCTTTGAGTTCTTTCTCGATAGTGTCGATGCCTTCCCCTTTTCTGGCAGAAACCTTGAAACAAGGATAGCCGATGGTGGTGTAAAGGTTGATGAGACTGTCCAGATAGTGCAGTTCCTCTTCATTGTAGGCATCCACTTTGTTGAATATAATCTTGACGGGAACACGGTATGCCTCGGCAGAGGCGAGAAAACGGTCTATAAAGGTAGTGGAGGTCTCGGGATAGTTCACCGTCACTATGAGCATGCACTGGTCGAGGTTGGCAGCAAGAATGTGCGATTGCTTGGAAAGGTTGGAGGCGCGGCGGATGATGTAATTCTTCCGGTCCTCTATCTCGCTGATAAAGGCCGTACCTTCTTGGTTCAGTATGATGTTCACATAATCGCCTACAGCCACGGGATTAGTGCTTCGTATGCCTTTCAGCCGGAAGTTCCCTTTGATTTTACATTCAATCTCCCTTCCGTCGTCAGTCCGTACCAAGTACCAACTTCCGGTGTTTTTTATAACGAGTCCCCTCAAAATAATTGAAAGTTGAAAGTTGAAAGTTGAAAATGGAAGGTTGAAAGGCTTCTATACTTGGTATATCGGTTTATTTTCAACTTTCCATTTTCCGTTTTCAACTTAATTAAACGGTCATGATTTCTTTATCCTTTGCAGCCAGCATGTCATCAATCTGCTTGATGAACTTGTCGTGAATCTTCTGCAGCTTTTCTTCACCGCCTTTCTGGGCGTCTTCGGCCAGTCCGTCCTTTACGGATTTCTTCAAGGCGTCGATGGCATCACGGCGTGCATTACGTACACTTACCTTGGCAGTTTCTCCTTCTCCCTTACACTGTTTGGCAAGTTGTTTACGGCGTTCTTCCGTCAGTGGCGGGATGCCGATACGGATAATCTCACCATTGTTTTCGGGCATGATGCCGAGACTGGAGTCAATGATTGCTTTCTCAATTACCCGGAACATGCTTTTGTCCCACGGTTTAATAGCGATACTACGGGCATCCGGAGTATTTACGGCAGCTACATTGTTGATAGGAACCATGCTTCCGTAAGAATCCACACGGATACCGTCCAGCAAACGGATATCGGCTTTTCCGGCGCGGATATGAGCCAGTGCCTCGTCCAGATACATGATGGCCATGTCCATACTTTCTTGCGCTTCGTCTAAGATGTCTTTTACGTCTCTCATATTATTTTCGTTTTGAAATAGCTTTGATTTGAAACTTTGCAAATATAATTATTAAATTGAAAATTGAGAATTAAGAATTAAATAACATTCATTTTTTATTCTCCATTTTCCATTCAATTGTGCACCAGTGTACCGATTTCTTCTCCTTGCATCACTTTTTTCAGATTACCCACTGTGTCCATGTCAAAAACGATGATGGGCAGGTTATTCTCTTTGCACATGCAGGTGGCAGTGAGGTCCATCACTTTCAGACCGCGTTTCAGTACTTCATCGTATGTGATGTCACTGAATTTTGTAGCTGTAGGGTCTTTCTCCGGGTCGGCTGTGTAGATGCCGTCTACGCGGGTACCTTTCAGCATTACGTCTGCTTCGATTTCGATGCCGCGCAGTGAAGAGCCAGTGTCTGTGGTAAAGAAAGGATTTCCCGTACCGCCGGACATGATAACGATTTCACCGTTTTCCATGCATTCAATCGCTTTCCATTTGCTGTAGAATTCACCGATCGGCTCCATGCGGACTGCTGTAAGTACACGGGCCTTTACTCCGGCTGCTACTAATGCGGAACTTAATGCAAGGCTGTTGATGACAGTTGCCAGCATACCCATCTGATCACCTTTCACACGGTCGAAGCCCTTGTTGGCTCCGCTTAGTCCACGGAAGATATTTCCGCCGCCAACGATGCCGATTTGTACTCCCTGTTCATGGATTTCTTTGATTTGTGCGGCATATTCCGCCAGTCTTTTTTCGTCAATGCCGTATTGTTTTTCCCCCATCAGGCTTTCTCCGCTGAGCTTCAGCAGAATTCTTTTATACTTTGCCATATCTTTTTACATTTAGTTTAGCGCAAATATAGAGATAATTTGTTGGATAGACCTCATAGTTGCGCGATAACTTTTATATCGCTTTCTTCACTATTTCTCTTCCGATGAAGGTCTGCACGATTCCCCTCAATGAAAGGTAAGTGATGAAAGCCAGCCATAAAGCGTGATTTCCCAAGAGATTGTGGAAGGCATAGTAGATCATAAAAAAGCTGACGGAGCAAACAACATCGAATAAAGCATCTGGCGGGTGGCGGTGGCGCCGATAAACACACCATCCCATAAGAAAGCGGAGAAACCTGTCAATGGGATGGCGAGTGCCCAATAAAAGTAAGTGTCTGAGGAGCTTATTACCGAAACATCATTTGTCAGTAACCCGAGAAATTCTTTTCCGCCTATTGCATATAAAAGGGTGAATGCTGCCGAAAGTCCGATGCCCCAATAGAAAAGGTGATTGACCGTATTGCGGAGAGCCGTTTTATTTCTTGCGCCGATATAGCGTCCGGCTAACGCTTCCCCTGCATAGGCGAATCCATCCATAATATAAGAGAAGAGCGTGAACAATTGCATCAGCAGTGTATTTACTGCCAGAACGACTTCTCCCTGTGCAGCTCCTGCAGAGGTGAAGAACATCGTTACGATTACCAGGCAGAGGGTACGGAAAAAGATGTCACGGTTTACCCGGAAGAAACGGTACATTGCCTGCTTCTGTATGATATCTTTCCATACAATACGTTTTCGGAGCGTGCTGTAATAACGCATATACAATAGTATGGCCA
>ERZ779671.1089-NODE-1089-length-12307-cov-2.507101_pt1 | contig 12307 bp, 10 predicted proteins | sample MGYA00511074_ERZ779671 | MGnify/ENA primary metagenome ERZ779671 (study PRJEB29588, sample SAMEA2158454) | human gut metagenome | biome: human gut; feature: human-associated habitat; material: faeces | place: Denmark | collected 2008/2010 ... | reverse complement strand
CCGTAAGGCGGGAATTGTGCGGTGTTGCCTTTATTCTAACGATAAAAACTCAGAATCGATTGAACCATTCAAAACCTGTTCAATGGAAGCCCTGCTCAATGCAAAGTTGCCATGTGCAGCGCCCAGTTCATCCGTATAGTCTTTATACAGGTAAACCCGAATGTTTGCATAATGCGGCTCATACTGGGTGATCACCGGGTGCAGTACCGGGTTTTGAATTTTCACGGTAACGGTACCATCTGCTGCGGTTGTTTTCTGAAACGTCACATCCAGAATGGCACCGATCATATTGTCCGGCATATCCTGCGCATTGATAAAGTTCCCCAGCGAATAGGCAACAAACGACTTATTCTCATTCGTTCCTGTCAGCCACTGCGCCGTCTGCGTCACATGCGGGTGGGTGCCAATGATTAGGTCTGCACCCTGGTCAGCCAGCCATTGGGCTGTTTCGCGCTGTGCATCCGTAACTGTATGGCTGCCTTCAACACCCCAGTGGCAGCTGACGACCAGAACGTCACAGTTGGGGCGCATATCCGTGATCTGCTTTTCAATCACATTCCTCTGGTCCAGATAAACCACGCCGTATTCACTGCCGGACGGCGTTGGCAGGCCGTTGGTCATCTCCGTATAAGAAAGATAGCCGATGGTAACGCCGTTTACTGTCTGGTACACATAGTCATCATAGGTTTCCAGATTATAAAACCCCATGGACACCACATCATCCGGCATAGCCGCCCAGTGTGCCATCGAAGAGGCAATGCCGCCAGCGCCTTTATCATAGCTGTGGTTGTTGGAAAGGCTGAACACCCGGAAGCCAACATTATACAGCGCATTGGTAATATCCCCAGGCGTAGAGAACATCGGGTAACCGGAAGGTTCATAATCATCATTGACCAGCGTTTCCTGGTTGAGCCAGTTCACATCAAACTGGTCGTAGTAGCCCTGCATCGCGGCATAGGCGGCGTCAAAATCGTAGTGGTCGCCGGATAAAGTCATAGTGGCCATCACTGCCGCGTGCCCTGGCCTGGTTGTAAATGCCCTCGTGGATCAGGTTATCCCCGGTTGCAGAAAAGTGTACTGTCTGTACGACCGGTTCCGGTTCAGGTGTTGGCGCGGGCGTCTGTGTCGGTTCTGTCTGTGCCTGGACTTCTTCGGTGCTTTGTGCTGTGCTTACCGTGGCTTTTGCACTACTTTGACCGTTCCGCATGGATTCTACCAGCAGGGAACCAACCAACACACCGCACACGCCAATTGCAATTACTGCGCACGCAGCAGCTTCATGGGACCTTAAAGACATTGCATTTTACCCTTGAGCATATCCGTCATGGTGTAGTAACCCGGCTCACACCCATCCAGGAAGAGTGCTGCCTGTACAGCGCCATCGGCAAACACACCGCGGCTCTGGGCCACATGGCTGATGGTCACAACCTCTTCCGGGCCGCAGAACAGCACATCATGGTCGCCCACAATGCTGACTTTGATATGAGCTTTATAAAGCGAAACTGCGCGCTGCTTGGCATGGAGTGTAATCCTACAATTGTGGACACGGTGGCTCTTGCGAGAGTGCTTCTGCCACAGCTAAACAGATTTAAGCTGGATACAGTGGCCAAGGCTCTAAACATCTCGCTTGACCATCATCACAGAGCGGTGGATGATGCCGCATGTACCGCAGAGATATTTGTCAAATTCATAGAAAAGCTAAAGGACAGGGGCATATCAAGCTTAGATGAGGTAAATGCCCTGGCAAAATCATCTGTTGAGATGATAAGGAAGATGCCTACATACCATGCCATCATTCTTGCAACCTGTGACCAGGGGCGTACCAATCTCTACAGGCTTATCTCGCTGTCACACATCAAGTATTATAATAAGAGACCGCGAATACCAAAATCAGAGTTTAACAAGTATCGTGATGGGCTTTTAATAGGCTCAGCCTGTGAGGCAGGAGAGCTTTACAGGGCCATTTTAAACGGAAGACCACAGGAGGAAATCACAAGACTTGTGAATTTCTATGATTACCTGGAGATACAGCCTCTTGGCAACAACGCATTTATGATACGTGACGAGGATTCCGATATTGCTTCAAACGATGACCTTATCGATATAAATAAGCGAATCGTAAAGCTTGGAGAGGAATTTGGAAAGCTGGTTGTTGCAACCTGTGACGTACATTTCTTAAATCCCGAGGACGAGATATACCGTCGTATTATCATGGCCGGTAAGGGCTTTAAGGATGCAGATGAGCAGGCTCCGCTTTATTTAAGGACCACAGAGGAAATGCTAAAGGAGTTTGAATATCTCGGAAGCAAAAAGGCTGAGGAGGTAGTCATCACCAATACCAATAAGATAGCAGACATGTGTGAGCGTATCTCACCGGTCAGACCTGATAAATGTCCGCCGGTTATTGAAAACTCTGACGGTATGCTTCGTGAAATCTGCTATAACAAGGCAAACAGGATGTACGGTGATCCGCTGCCGCCGATAGTTAAGGAGCGTCTTGACAGAGAGCTTAACTCTATTATTTCAAACGGCTATGCCGTAATGTACATCATCGCACAGAAGCTTGTGTGGAAATCAAATGAGGACGGCTACCTGGTTGGCTCACGAGGCTCCGTAGGAAGCTCATTTGTCGCAACCATGTCAGGTATCACAGAGGTTAATCCGCTGCATGCTCACTATTTGTGTACTCACTGCAAATACAGTGATTTTGATTCACCAGAGGTACAGGCATTTTCAGGCCGTGGTGGCTGTGATATGCCGGATAAGCTCTGTCCAAAGTGCGGCAGACCGTTAAGCAAGGAGGGCTTTGATATTCCGTTTGAGACTTTCCTCGGTTTCAAGGGAAACAAGGAGCCGGATATCGATCTGAACTTCTCCGGTGAGTACCAGTCAAAGGCACACAAATATACCGAGGTTATTTTCGGTGAGGGCCAGACCTTTAAAGCCGGAACCATAGGTACACTTGCTGACAAGACCGCATTTGGATACATTAAAAACTATTATGAGGAGCGCGGTGTCAGAAAGCGAAACTGCGAGATAGACAGGATAGTGCAGGGCTGCGTTGGTGTTCGACGTACTACGGGACAGCATCCGGGTGGTATAGTCGTGCTGCCGATGGGTGAGGAGATTAATACCTTTACTCCTGTACAGCATCCTGCGAATGATATGACCGTTGACATCACGACAACGCATTTTGACTACCATTCAATCGACCACAACCTGTTAAAGCTCGATATACTTGGACACGATGATCCTACCATGATTCGTATGCTGCAGGATCTGACAGGTGTTGACCCGACAAAGATTCCGCTTGACGACAAAGCTGTCATGTCACTGTTTCAGAACACCTCCGCTTTGGGCATAGAGCCTGAGGATATCGATGGATGTCCGCTTGGAGCTTTAGGTATACCGGAGTTTGGTACCGATTTTGCCATGGGCATGCTCCTTGATACAAAGCCAAAGGAGTTTTCTGACCTCATTCGTATCGCCGGATTATCACACGGTACCGACGTATGGCTTGGCAATGCACAGACTCTTATCGAGGAAGGCACAGCTACCATTTCAACCTGTATCTGTACCAGAGATGATATTATGACATATCTGATTTCCATGGGACTTGAATCTGAGGAGGCCTTCAACATCATGGAGAAGGTGCGAAAGGGCATTATTGCCAAGGGCAAATGCCCTCAGTGGCCACAGTGGAAGGAGGATATGAAGGCACATGGTGTGCCTGACTGGTATATCTGGTCATGCGAGAAAATCAAGTACATGTTCCCTAAGGCCCATGCTGCGGCATACGTTATGATGGCATGGAGAATCGCCTACTGTAAGGTTTTCTATCCGCTTGCATACTACGCAGCATACTTTTCAATCCGTGCTACAGGCTTTTCATATGAGCTTATGTGTCAGGGAAAGGACCGACTCGAAAACTACATGAAGGACTATAAGAAAAGAAAAGACACGCTGTCAAACAAGGAGCAGGATGTATTTAAGGACATGCGTATCGTACAGGAGATGTATGCCAGAGGCTTTGATTTCATGCCTCTTGATATATACAGGGCTCACCCTAACCGTTTCCAGATAATTGACGGTAAGCTCATGCCGGCCATAAACAGTATTGACGGACTGGGCGACAATGCCGCTATTTATATTTCGGAAGCGGCAAAGGACGGACCATTCCTCTCAAAGGACGATTTCAGGGAGAGAACTCATGTATCGCGAACAGCCGTAGACCTCATGTCAGATTTGGGACTGCTTGGTTCACTGCCGGAGTCAAACCAGCTTTCACTTTTCGATTTCGGAGCATAATCCGGCAGTTTGGCATAAAACATATACTTTAACAATAATAAAAATCCACTACCCATTGACAGACTCATAAATCTGTAAATAGGGTAGTGGATTTTTCGTATAATATGTATTGATTTTAAATATTAAATCTTATTTTAATTTTCTTCGATAAAATCTATCTGATATTCATCCATGTACTTGATACGTGCAAGTGAGTAAACCTCATAGCCCTGCTCGTTGAGCTTTCTTCTGCCAGGCTGGAATGACTTCTCAATAAGGATTCCTATACCGGCAACTGTAGCGTGAGCCATGCGAAGAAGTCTGATGGCACCTGTAGCAGCCTCTCCGTCAGCCATGAAATCATCAATCAAAAGAATATTGTCATCCTCTGAGATAACATCGCGTGAGAGTGTAAGCTCATAGCTCTTCTCTGTTGTAAATGAAGTAACCTGTGTCTGATATAAATCATTATGTAATGTCTTTGAAGGCTGCTTCTTTAAAATAACAAGCGGTACATTCATCTTGGCTGCTGCCATAAGTGCAGGAGCAATTCCTGAGCTCTCTATTGTGACAACCTTTGTGATTCCCTTATCGGCAAAGTGATTTGCGAAATCCTCACCGATGTGCTCCATAAGCACCGGATCTACCTGATGGTTGATAAATTTGTTGACCTTTAAGATGTTTGTGCCAATTACCTGGCCATCCTTGAGAATTCGATCTTGCAGTTCTTTCATTTTGTTCACCTCATAAAAAATAAATTGTTATTATTATAGCACTATTCTTCGACAATATCACTATAAATTTTAGAATAAATTTCTTCAACCATATGATCGAGGAAGCTTTCCTCAAGCAGGCTGTATTTTTCAGTAATGACTGATGTGATAAGCTCAGCTCTTTTGTAGTATAAATCACCTGAGCAGGCATCTCCTTTTTCACCCGATGACGCTAAAGTCATAAGCTCGTCCCTATGAGTGACGGTCACGTATTCCATTATTTCCTCTTCGAGGGAATTATTCCGGTCAATTTTTTTTGAAATGTCCTTTAACTCCATAAATGACTTCATTCCTATGATAAAAAATATCAAGAAAACAAGCCCCATTACGATAGAAACCATGAGCTTGTTTACCGAGTCTAAAGCGGCAAGTTTTATAACGCCTGTATCAAGCAGCACAATAGCAATAAGCCCTATCGCACCGACTGCGGTGAAGCACTGTCCGGTTGCTTTTGTATCCTCGTATCGTTTTTGTTCATCAACGTATATTTTCATACGGCCTCCATATTGTTTAATTATAGTTATATGTTATAATGAAACGATGAAAATTACAATATTATGTGTAGGAAAAGTTAAAGAAAAATTTTACAGAGATGCGATTGCTGAGTACTCAAAGCGCCTAAGCCGTTACTGTAAGCTTGAAATCACTGAGGTTTCCGATGAAAAGACAAGCGAACAGGCCACACAGACAGAGATAGATATCGTAAAAAATAAAGAAGGTGAGAGGCTTCTTAAAAATATAAAAGACGATGCATATGTATTTTGTCTGGCGATAGATGGAAAACAGCTTGATTCGGTTGAGCTGTCACAGAAGATGGATAAGCTTATGACGGGCGGCAAAAGTCATCTTGTTTTTGTAATAGGAGGCTCTCTGGGGCTGTCCGATGATGTATTGAAGTGTGCTGACTATAAGCTTTCATTTTCTAAAATGACATTTCCCCATCAGCTCATGCGCGTAATTTTACTGGAGCAGATTTACAGGTCATTTCGCATCAGCAATAATGAGCCGTACCACAAATAACCGGCATAATTCAGCCTAAATAAACATATGTTAATATATGAAGATGCAAAAAGTAACTGATTCGTTCGAGCTTCCAAAGGACATAGTGCTAGGGCTTCCAATTGTAACAGCATATGGTTATAATGAGTTGACTATAGAAAACCACAAGGGTATTCTGTCATTTTCGGACAAGGCCGTAACTGTAAGGGCAGCAGACAGTACCATAAAAATATCCGGCAGCCGCCTTGAAATCAAGGAATTTACAAAGGATTTAATAATAATAGCCGGTCATTTAAAGGGTGTTATATATGAGTATTAAAGCTTATGCAACAGTAAGGCTAACAGGCTGCAATATCAGGCGCTTCATAAATCTGTGCACGGCAAACCATATAAAAATATGGAACCTTAAATATGTAAGTCCAAAGGAATATGAGGCCTGCTGCAGTACAGAAGATATTTTTCTAATGAAGCCGCACCTGAAAAAGACGCATACAAGGCTTCTCGTGGTAAAAAGACAGGGATACTTTGCAATAAGAGCATTTCTATATAAAATACGTATTATTACGGCTGCAATTACCGGCGTTTTTTGTATACATGCACTCATCTGCACAAGAATCTGGCACATTGTGCCTGAAGGAAACCGTTTCACGTATGATGAGTCGGTCATCTCCTTTATGGAGAGTGAAAATGTAACAATAGGCAGCCACAAGAGAGCAGATTACAGCCTCCTTGAAAAGAAGCTTGAGGAAAAATATCCCGATATCACGTGGTGCAGTATATACATAGAAAAAAATACCATGAAAATTGATATATCAGAGGGAATTAATTATAGGTAAATTATGACAAATCTTATTTTTATGTTATAATGAAAAATATTTTGATTGAAAGGCACATGAGCTAATGAGTTTAAATGAAGTATCTATAAAAATACCGGGTGAATATATTCCAAATGTCTTTGGACAGTTTGATGCATTCGCCAAGAAAATAGAGCGTACACTGCACGTAACGCTTGTCTTAAGAGATGATTCCTTAAAGATTATCGGAGCGCAGGGAAATATTGATGGGGCAAAAGAGGTGTTCGAGCAGCTCATTGCACTGGCTGAGAGAGGCAACGTCATTACAGAGCAGAACGTAAACTATGCACTTGCACTTTTAGAAGAGCATAAAGGCAGTGAGATTGTTGAGATTGACAAGGATATCATTTGTCACACAATAAATGGCAAGCCTGTAAAGCCAAAAACCATAGGCCAGAAGGAATATGTCGATGCAATCAGGAAAAAGATGATTGTGTTTGGCATGGGTCCTGCCGGAACAGGAAAGACCTATCTTGCCATGGCAATGGCTATAACAGCTTTTAAAAATGAGCAGGTGGGCCGTATTATTCTGACACGCCCTGCGATTGAAGCAGGCGAGAAGCTTGGCTTTCTGCCGGGAGATCTGCAGAGCAAGATTGACCCATATTTGAGACCGTTGTACGATGCTCTTTATCAGATAATGGGAGCTGAGAGCTTTCAGCGCAACATGGAAAAGGGCCTTATTGAGGTGGCTCCTCTTGCATACATGAGAGGCCGTACACTTGACAATGCATTTATCATACTTGATGAGGCACAGAATACAACTCCTGCACAGATGAAGATGTTTCTTACACGAATCGGCTTTGGCTCAAAGGTTGTCGTGACAGGTGATGCGACACAAAAGGATCTTGCACCGGGAGCAAAATCAGGGCTTGATGTGGCACTTAGGGTGCTTAAAAAAATAGATGATATAGGCATATGCAATCTGACAAGCAAGGATGTCGTGCGTCATCCGCTTGTACAAAAAATTGTTCAGGCTTATGATGATTATGAAAATAAGCAGACTGCAAAGACTGCAAGAAAGCAGAGGAAGAGCAATTGAGAAGGGTTGTATCACTAATATCAATTTTTATATCAATCTTAGCTCTTTCATTTGTGCTGTGTCTGCTTGGTGATGTATATCCGGATGAGTGGATATGCATGGGTTTTTTAGATATCATATTTTATATGCTGCTTTTATTTGAGCTTGAGTACGAGCGGAACACACTGCAGCTGTCGAACAACTCAAGAACCGATTATCTTAGGTTTACGTTTGCGTTTATCATTTGCTCTATAGTGTGTATCATAAGCGGTTTTATGCCACTGTACAGCAGGCCGGTGATGATTTTTCCTATATTGCTTTGTCTGATTGGCAATGAGTTTCTGGCATTTATAAGCGGTACTTATTTTTGTATATTGCTTTCAATCACTGTATCCGGCGACTGCTTTGAGCTCGTATGTGAGCTGCTTCTTGTAATCACAGGTGCTATCCTTGCAAAGATGCTAAAGGAGGACAAGCTTCAGATATGTATATATCTGATCATAATCAGTATGAGCATTGTGACACCGGGCATATTCTATTATATGTCAACAAAGGAGTTTTCTGTTTCCGTTATTATTGCCGGAGCTGTAAGCGGCATGATTGTTTCGCTTATCGGCATCATTTGTGCCAGGGTATTTAAGCCACTTAGCGCTGATGAAACAAATGACAGGCTTATAGCAATAATAGAGGAGGATTTTCCTGCTGTAAAGCAGCTTAAAAAGCACAATTTCTCTGAATACAATCATGGCAATTTCGTATCGACGATTGCCATAAAGGCTGCAAAGGCTGCAGGACTGGATACAGCGCTATGTGCAGCAGGAGGCTTTTATTACCGCATAGGGCAGTGGCAGAAGCATAAAAGCGTCATGGAAGGAGTGGAACAGGCATTAGCCATGCATTTTCCTGAAAAGCTGACCAATATACTCTATGAGTACTATGGCAAGCTAAGACATCCACAGACCCCTGAATCCGCACTCATCCATATGGTCGATGCTTTAATAGTAAGGCTTGATCATATCAAAAACGATGTGGCAGACAGTGAATGGAATCACGAGATACTTATTATCCAGACATTAAATGAGCTGTCAAGCTCAGGAATGTATGATGAATCAGGGCTTTCCATGAATCACTTTTTAAAAATACGAGACTATCTTACAAAGGAGGAGCTGCTTAAATGAGTTTTTTTATCGAAAAAAAAGTAGAATGCAATTTTAATTTTGATTATGAAAAGGTCGCAGAAGCTGTTGTTTCTGCTTCACTTGAGCAGGAGAGCTTTCCGTATGAGGCGGAGGTTAATTTGACACTGACAGACAATAAAGGGATACATGCCATCAATAAGGAGTACAGACAGATAGACAGGCCTACAGATGTATTATCTTTTCCGATGCTTTCATATGAAACACCCGGAGATTTTTCTTTCCTTTCAGATGAGAATGAGGATGATTTCAATCCTGATACAGGAGAGGTCATGCTGGGCGACATTATCATATCCGTCGACAAAGTAAAGGAGCAGGCATTAGAATACGGACACAGCGAAAAAAGAGAGTTTGCCTTTCTGATTACACACAGCATGCTTCATCTGTTCGGATATGACCACATGGAGGCTGATGAGGCAGCCGGAATGGGAGAGCACCAGAGAAAAATACTTGACGCTTTAGGTATAACACGCTAATATTTAAGCTGGTTATCAATTGAAACAGAGGATTTTATAAATGTCTAAAAAAAACAATGGGGCAAGTAATGCCTTAGTACAGGGCTCCATACTTGCCGTAGCATCTATTATAAGCAGAATAATAGGACTCATATATCGTATTCCGATGCAGCGTATATTGGGCGATATCGGAATCGGCTATTATTCCACAGCCTTTGAAATATATAATGTCATGCTTATTATATCATCATACAGCTTACCACTTGCCGTATCAAAGATGGTTTCAGCCCAGATGGCAAAAAAGAGGCGGACTGCGACCTATCAGATACTTAAGTGCGCTCTGCTTTTTGCAACCATCAGTGGAACAACGGTGGCACTCATACTGTTTTTTGGTGGCAATTTTTTTGCAACAACGCTTCTTAACACACCATACAGTATTTTTGCTTTAAGAGTACTGGCTCCGGGGCTTTTGGTAGTTGCAGTGCTCGGCGTCATCAGAGGCTTTTTCCAGGGACTGGGTACTATGATGCCGAGTGCCGTCTCACAGATAATAGAGCAGATAGTAAATGCCATAGTCAGTGTATGGGCTGCATATGTGCTATACCGTACAGGTACAAGGATTGGTGCAGTGCTTGGTGACAAGGAACACTATGCCGCAGCATATGGTGCAGCCGGCGGTACACTTGGAACAGTGCTTGGCTCTGTAGCGGCTCTTTTATTTGTAGTATTTATCTTTGCCATCTATATGAAGGTGTTTAAGAGGCAGATGAAAAGAGAACGAAATGTTAGGGTGAGCTCATTTGGCTACACAATGAAGATTCTTGTAATCACGGTTATTCCTGTGCTTTTAAGTACTACTATATACAATATCAGTGGTATTATCGACCAGGGTATTTTCAAGCAGGTTGCACTGCTTCAGGGATACACTCAGAATGATATAGACGTATGGTGGGGTGTATACACCGGAAAGTACAAGCTTTTAATCAATGTGCCTATATCCATAGCATCAGCTATGGCAGCATCCTTCGTGCCGGTGCTTACAGGCGCATATCACAGGGACGATATGGAAGCAGTGAGAGGACAGATTAATCTTTCCACACGCTTTATCATGGTTGTCGCATTCCCATGTGCAGTAGGGCTTGCCGTGTTTGGACTGCCAATATTTAATATACTGTTCTCAAGCACCCGTGCAACAAATGCTGAGGCATCACTTATGATGTATGTCGGTGCGGTTGCGGTAGTATTTTACTCTCTTTCCACTCTGTCCAACGGACTGCTGCAGGGCATTGACAGGCTCAAAGTTCCGGTAATCAACGCTGCGATATCGATTGTAGCGCATGTCATAGTACTCATACTGCTTATGCTCATATTCAGGCTCAATATACATGCAGTTGTGCTTGCCAATACGTTTTTTGCATTGCTCATGTGCTTTATGAACAGCATGGCTTTAAAGAAGTACAGCGGCTTTAAGCAGGAAATAAAAAAGACCTTTATCATACCGGCCATCAGCTCGCTCATAATGGGAGTTATTTCGTATATAGTATACTTTATACTTTACAAGGCCTGTCATATTGAGATTATCGCCTTCATTCTTGCTGCAATCATTGCGGTTATCTCATATGCTGTGGCGCTGCTTTTACTCAAGGGACTGACTGAGGATGAGCTTAGACATTTTCCAAAGGGCACACTTATCATAAAAGTGGCAAAAAAATGTCATTTATTATAAAATTGAATAAATAACAAAAATTTACAGATACTGATTTTGAGGTGATAATATGAAAAGCAAAATCAGTATCTGTTTTTTAACTATTGTTGTAATTCTTCTTGCACTTGTTATGATAGAAAAAATCAATACGCAAAGAGCAGCAGACAAGGCTGCGATAATTGCACAAAGCAATGAAAATGATAAAAAAGAAAAAAATGAAAAAGAAAGCCTTCTGACATCAAATGAGGCTAAGAATGCAAAATACTGTATCAAAAACGACTCCGGAATGCTGTCTGTATACAACGCCACTGCAAGTGAAAAATACTTTGACACAGGCGTGTATTTTGAAGAACTGCCAGATGAAGCAAAAAATAAGGTTACAAACGGACTCTACTTTTTTAACGAAACTGATTTGTACGATTTTCTTGAAAGCTATTCAAGTTAATGTTAAAATAAATCAGTTAGGGGAAAGAATATGTACGATGTAATTATAATAGGTGCCGGTGCATCCGGGCTGATGGCGGCAGCTGCTGCTGCATCAAAGGGAGCACGCGTGGCACTTTTAGAGCACAAGGATGATATAGGAAAGAAAATACTTGCAACAGGAAACGGCCGATGTAATTTCACAAACACTGATATGTCTGTAAATAAGTTTCATGGCAGTAAAGCGCTGATTAAAAACGGGTTGTCGCAATTTAATTATGCAGACACAATACGTTTTTTTAAAGAACTTGGAATACCTGCATATGACAATGCAGGCTACATTTATCCAAATTCAAGACAGGCTGCATCTGTTGTGGCAGCCTTTCGCATGGAGCTTATGAGGCTTCATGTGGATGTGAAAACAGGCATAAGTATTACAGAAATCAAGGCTGCAGGGATTACGACTAAAGACACAAATTCTGCTGCTAATCCGGCAACTAATAAGAATACAGATGACCGGACCGTTTATTGCATCCAAACAGACAAGGGCAGCTTTAAGTCCAAAAGGCTTATCATAGCGTGTGGCCTTACGGC
>ERZ779671.1083-NODE-1083-length-12371-cov-2.848327_pt1 | contig 12371 bp, 9 predicted proteins | sample MGYA00511074_ERZ779671 | MGnify/ENA primary metagenome ERZ779671 (study PRJEB29588, sample SAMEA2158454) | human gut metagenome | biome: human gut; feature: human-associated habitat; material: faeces | place: Denmark | collected 2008/2010 ... | reverse complement strand
CTTTCTTCAAATGACTTTACTGACTTGCTATATGCCAAGTTGGATGGCATCGAAGAACATGCAAATTATATCACTAAGGTATCTGAGTTATTAAACGATTCAGATTTCCAGAGTGCTGAACAAGTAGAGGCAGCTATCCAAAAGATTATTGGCTCTGCTCCAGAGGTACTTGATACTTTGGCCGAGATTGCTAAGGCTCTCGGTGATGATCCCAACTTTGCAGCAACTATGACTGCTAAGCTTACTGAGTTGGAGAATAAGCTTGAAGCTGAAAAGAATCTGCGTGAACAAGGAGATAATACTCTGCAACAGACTTTCACTAACTTAAGTAATACTCTTACTACTACGGTAAATGAGTTGAGAACTTTCGTAACTGAAACTCGTACGGAGCTGTTAACTTCCTTGAATGCTACCAATGCTCTGGTAACTCAGAATGCTGCCAATATTCAACGTAATCTGGAATTGATTCAGGGTATTCAGGATAACATTAATGGTAACTATACTGCCATTACCGATTTGCTGAATAATGAAATCGCTGCTCGTAAGGCTGAGGATATTCGATTAGAAGCAAAGATTGACCAGAATACTTCTGACTTAAATACAGAGAGAGAGGAAAGAAAGGCCGCAGATAAAGTTCTCCAGGATAACATCGATGCAGAAGAAGCTGCCCGTATTGCTGCCGATACAGCTTTGGGTAAACGTATCGATAAAGAAATTCAGGACAGAACCGATGCTGATACTGCCTTAGATAATAAATTCACTAACATTACCGATGACCATGAAGAAAGACTGGTAGCTGAAGAAGGTACTTCTGATGCTTTGCCTGATACCATGGTTACCGATGTTAGTACTGTAACCCGAACAGGTACTCAGCTTTCTTTCAAAGTAAAGACTTCAACCAAGGATAAGGCAAATAACCAATATGGTGAAGAAGTAGAAGCTACCAAGAACTTACTCCCGGTAACTCAAACTCTTGCAGGAGTTATGTCTGCTGCAGACAAGGTTAAGTTAGATGGGTTAGACCCAAATTCTTTAACTGATATCTCTGCAGCTTCTGATGCTAATAAGGTAACAGTAACCGTAACTAAGGATAACGGTTTGAATGCTGATACTACCGAAACTTTCGATTTGCCTCAGGTATCGGCTACTAAGGCTGGTACGATGACTGCTAAGGATAAGGTTGAGTTAGATAGAATCTCTACGGCTAACTTTGCTCTTGGTGCAGTAACTCCCCATGAAACTACTGTTGGCATAGCTGCTACTAAGACCGTAGTTGAAGATGGTACAGTAGAACAGAATCCTATTACATTGCCTGCCTCTACTGCAGAGAAAGCTGGTGTACAAACTGCAGCAGATAAGAAGCTGTTTGATTCTATACCAGATAATATTATTATCTTATCTGGTGATAAACCAGTTGAGGTAGGTCAACAAAGCAGTCATGTTACTTTAACTCATAATTTCTCTTCTAAAAAAGAAGAGGGTATTTATACTCATGAGCCTGAAGATTATAAGACTACTTATATCCCAGCAGCTACTACAGAGAAAGCTGGTGTAATGACCGCCCAAGATAAAGTTAATCTGGATGAGACATTACCCAATGCTATTGCTCAAGAGGTTCAGGACCGTAAAGATGCTATCGAAGCTTTGGACGGTAAATCAGAAGCCGCTCTTGCTCAAGAAGTAGCTGATAGAAAAGCTGCAGATACTGCTTTAGATACCAAGTTTACTAAAGCTGTAAACGATGAAGCAACTGCTCGTACTTCTGCTGATACTGCATTGGGTGCAAGGGTTGATAAAGAGATTGCTGATAGAACTGCGGCAGACACTGCCCTTGATAATAAACTGCAGAATAACATTAACACTCTAGAAGCTAAGCATGATGCCTTTGTAGCAACTAAGGGTAAGGCTGATGGCTTTGCTCCATTGGATGGGAAGGGGTTAGTACCTGCTAACCATTTGCCTTCATATGTAGATGATGTACTTGAAGTATATGCTACCTATGATGTAAGCCCCACTGGAGGTCTTACTAATGTTCAATTGTATACGGATGCAGGTCACCAAACTCCCGTAGTTGGAGAATCTGGTAAGATTTATATAAATGTTGCCGATGGTGAACCTCCATACCAATTCCGTTGGTCAGGTACTAAATTCGTAGACAGTAATACTTCGTCTCTTATCATTGGGGAAATTGCAGGTACTGCTTTCGAAGGTAGTAGAGGTAAGCATCTTGAGGATGTGGTATCTAGCATGCCTAAAAATTTAATTAGTAAGGTTTCAATAGTTAACAAAAATAAGCGTAATATTATTATCTTATGTAACTATTCTGCTACGGATGGTCAAGGGCATTACATTGATAAACCCGATGGGATGGTAATCCCTCTAACTTCAGCCACTACTCGAGAAGCTGGTCTGATGGATGCCGATAGTGTAATAATGCTTAATCAAACCTTACCAGATGCTATTGAAGCTGAACAAGAGGCCCGTATTGCAAAAGATAATGCTCATGATAAGCTGATTAATAGTTTACCGAATGAAATAATGACGGTAATTAACTCTATTAATCCAGCTGCGGGTTATCTCATTCTAAAATACTTTAGATGGGTAAAGAATACTGAAGAAGGTTCATATGCTAAAGGTACTGATGTAGATGTTAATATCCCTGCAGCAACCAAAACTGCTGCTGGTGTAATGACGGCATCCGATAAAACTAACCTGGATAATACGGTACAAGGCTTGGCAAATGAGATTACGGATAGAACCAATGCTATCAATTCTCTTCGTACAGAATTAAAAACTTACGTAGATGGATTGATTGCCGATAATGGTTCAGATATAACTGCCCTGGAAACTAAGGTAAATAACCACATTGCCAATAAATCTAATCCCCATGGAGTTACTAAGGTTCAAGTTGGTTTGGGTAATGTTAACAATACATCGGATGCAGATAAACCAGTATCTACTGCTCAGGCTGCTGCTATTGCCGATGCTAAGGCTGCAGGTACTGCTGCTCAAACTTCTATCAATAGCCATGCAGGTAGAAAGGATAATCCTCATACAGTAACTAGAGCTCAATTGGGATTGGCAACTACTGACCAGGTAGTATTTGCTAAGACTACTGCTCCTTCCGGTTTCTTCAAAGAGTCTTCAGATGTTCGACTCAAATCTAATATTAAGGATTTGAATCATACTCTGGAACAGATTTGCCAGATACCAACTAAGTCATTCGAAATGCTTGGTAAGGAGGATGAGGGAACTATTGCTCAGAACCTCGAAGGCTTAGGATTTGGTAAATATGTGGAAGAAGTTCCAGTAGAGAAATCTACGGTACCTAATCCAGAGGAATTCGAAACCTTGGAAATCAACGGAGAAGAATACGTACTCGTAAAACAAGTTAAATATCACAAGATGTCAACCTTGGCAATCGAGGGTGTTAAACTTCTCTATGATGAAATCAAGGCTTTGAAGGCAGAGATTCAGGAACTTAAAAACAAATAAATCTTATGGGAGAGATAGCAACCTGGAGTGCTGTCAAAAGTAAAGTAGGCCTTGGTAAGGATGGCAATGACTGTCCTACCAAGGCTGAATTGTTAGCACTCTCCCCTACAGGAACAGGGGAAAATTATGTGGGGTTGGAACTATCCAATGCCGGTTCCTATGGAAATAACGAAACAGTAAAGTTAGAGGATATTCATAAGGTAACTTGGAAATATACTTTTACTCTTTGGACAGATACTTTGAATTTCTCGGCTTTAGGCGGAAAACCTACTAATGAGAAGCCTGAGGAGCCTTGGTTTGGGAATACTTCTACTAGAACTAAATATTTGGATGGTGTAGCTACTAGTACTGTAGAGAGTGTTGAATATAGTTGTTCGGGCAGACCTTCTTGGGTAACTTGGGTAGAAGGTACAGGTTGGAGAGCTACCGAGAATCTTGAGTTAACTGCCAGGTCTAAAACTGACGGTACTCTCATACAACAAGGTTCAGGTAAAACCTATACTGTCAAATGGTATCAAGCAGCAGCCTCTCAATCTTGGAGTTATGGTTGGAGTTTATCACCTACCTCTATTTCTTTTGGGGCTACAGGAGGTACTAAAACCTTTACCGTTACTTCTTACAAGCAAGAATTAAGGAATGGTCATAACTATGGTAACCGAATTTCTTTAACTTATACTAGAGCCAACTCTGGTAGTGTATCTGGAAGTGGTACTTCTGTAACTATGGGTAATAATACTTCTACCAGTACACGAAGTGGTACGGTAACCTTAACCCAAGCTGAAACAGGGAAGAAGTTAACCCTATCTTGTTCTCAGTCGGCAGGTTATAGGACTTACAGTGAGATTACAGCAAGTGGAGGAAGTGTATCCGATATACCTGCAAGTGGAGGAAGTAGAAGTTCATTCTCAAGTATGCCATCATATTCTCAGACTTGGGGATGGAATGGTTCTACAACTGGAGGTGGCACAATTACAAGCGGTGCTAGCATTAGTTATGGTACTGCAGTTAGTGCAGGTTCTTTGGGTATTACCGTTAAATCTAGAACCCGAGTAGGAGCCCTTACTGGTACCTTATCACTAAATGGTAAAACCAAATCTGTAAGTGTACCAGTATACCAGGCAGCAAATGAAATTACTGGATACGATTATGGCCCTTGGAGTGTAAGCTTAACTGCAAGTTCTTATACCATCGGTAATACTGGAGGTAGTGTAACTTTGTACCCAAGTGCTAGTAGACCAAGATATGCCAATTATACTTCGGGTTTAAGTACAAGGGATGGTTCTGATAGTGCTACCCCAAGTTTAAGTACCAATGGTACCTCAGGATTTAGCTTATCAGGTACTACTCTTAGTGCTTCTGAGAATACCAGTACTGGTAGTAGGTCCATTAGAGTTACGGCTTCTTATGGAGGTGCTTCCGATTATGTGGATATCACTCAGGGCGGTGCAAGTGTATCTTATAATTATTATTTTAATTGGGGGAGTGCTCCTGGAAGTCAGACTTCTAAGTCTATTACTCATCCAGCTTTGGGAAAAACTGAAGAGGTTCCATTCATCTCTTATAAAAAGAAAGTGATAAATGGTACAGAAACCTCTGATATATATCCGGTAGGAGCAAGTCGAAATGTACCGAGTTGGACTACTGTTAATATAGTAGATAATGGGCTCTCAGTTAAAACTTATGAGAACACTGCTGAATCCTCAAGGTCTGCTACAGTAACAGTAACTCAATCAGAATCTGGTAAGAAGATAACACTTAATATTAACCAGAGTGCTGCAACTATAACCTATGATTATGTATTTAGGATATCATAGGTTATATACAACACCAGTATTTATTATATGAGAGACCCTAAAAACTTAATTTTTAATTTGCCGGGATGACTAAAAAGGAGTGCATCTATTTTAGGTGTACTCCTTTTTTCGTTTTAACACATTAACTAAGGAATTATGGAACAACAAGAACAACTCACCGAATTTAAGATACAACTAGCATTACCTGCTCCAAATATAGAGGTTGCTCAAGAAGTAGCAAACAAAGCTCAGGTACTCATTAATCAATTTGGATACTATCAATTTCTAAAACTGGTAGACTTCATGCAGAAGAATCCAGGTGCAGTATCATTCAGTTTAAACTTAATAAATAGAAAATGATTATGGAAGAATTGATTTTTCAGAAAGTACAAAAGGGTGATATGATTTTCACCTTAGAGAAAGATCGTCGGTCTGGTTATCCAATCTTTGACCAAGCAAGAGTTTTAAAAGTTGGCGAAAGTAAACCAATGGCCTCAAATGGTAAAGAAGGTTTTGTTAACAGTATCGAATTAGTGATACAAGATTCAATATCTCAAATTATCATTTATTTACCAACTAATGTAAATGAAGGTATTTATAATGGTACCTATTATACGACCAATCTCGATAATATCATTAATGAGGTATCAATGCAGAAACAGAATGCTTTAAATATTTTAAATAACAAAGCCAAATTTGAGGCAGTTGTTTCTGAATGCGATAATATTCTTGGTTTAATTAATAATCGTTCAGAATCACCTCGTAATCCTGCTCCAGATTTCGAAGAATTTAAGTTATCTATGAATGAGAGGTTAACTAACCAAGAAACCCTTTTATTAAGGATTGCTCAAGAATTGGGATTAGATAAACCTAAACAATAATAAGAATTATGCCAAGTAAGTCGGTTAATATTACACTATCGACTCCAATTGGTCCTCTAGAAATATACGTAGATAAACGAGAACAAGCTCGTGCAGAAAGGTTGATTGCTAAAACTCCAAGTATCTTAACTAAGGGTTATGCGAAAGGTACAGAAAAGTTTGGTAATCAACTTCTTCGTATAGTAAGACGAAGTTTGAATACTGGTGTACCTCCAAGGGGTTCCGGAGTATCTTGGCCACCCCATGCTCCTGGTACCATAAAGAAATATGGAGACCATACCATGCTAAATCTTACAGGGCAATATGCCAGGTCAGTTACTTTAGTAAAGGGTAAGAAAAGAACTTTCGTTGGTTTACCAATTGGAATCAAGAAGATTACTTATACTGGTAAGACTTCAAGAAAAACTTTGAATCAGGTAGCTATCATGTTAGAGTATGGTAGTAGAGATGGTAATTTACCACCTCGTCCTCTCTGGGCTCCTGCATTTAAGGCTGCTGGTGGAAAAGCTGCCTTACAAAAGGAAATACGTAATGAAGTTAGAAAAGAAATAAGGAGGATTATATAATGGCAGTAGATTTTGAAATATCTTCACTATCAGGAACTGGTACTGCTACCATTCGTGTAAAACCGAAAGCAGTAAATACAGAACAGACCTTAAAAGAGCAGGTTCTCAAGGTAGTAGTTCAGGGTGTAGAAAGGGAAGTAACTCTGGTACAAAAGGCCGCTCCTAAAATAGTAGAGACCTGGGGAACTTATTTTAGTATCACTCCGGAAACTACTTCCCATACTTTCGATGGTACTAAAAAGGGTGAGACTCTAGAAATAGGGGTATATAGTTACCAACAGAAGTTTATAAATAATGAGCCTCAAGATGAATACCGTGCTATAGGTTGGAAATTAGAAAGCTCATCCGATTGGTTAGAGGTAACCCAAGAAATTGGGGAAGCTAATAATGCTGCAGGTAAGCTTATTATCAAAACTAAATCTACTAATCAAGATCACAACCCAAGTAACTATGACCCATTAGAAAGAACTACTACGGTTAAGATTATCTCACAGCAAGAACCTAACCCAGAGATAGTTTTAAATATAACTCAATCTCCAGGTATTAGAACTACTAAGTATGGCTTTGAACCAACTCCGAATATACCATTCCCAGACCTTGGTCAAAATACTAGTACTGCTCAGATTAGTAATGTAAAGGGTTATCAGTACTACCTTATCAACGGTATTCAAGTTGCTAAATTTATAAAACAATTTAAGATAACCGATATAAGTAAGACAATAGAGGGTCAATTCCCTGGTATTGGTTCTGAACCAATACCCTTTAAAGTATGGCTTACCGATTATCCTTCAAATATTGCTACTCAATGGGTTAGTGAATTAAATTGTGTTGGTCATTTACAAACCATAATGAGTGGTTTTGGAGGTATTCAGGTAACTTATAATGGGTATATTAATGACAATGGCAATCAAAGTGTTCAATTAAATATTAGATTAGGACTTTAATGGTAAACTCAGAAGAAATAGTAGAAAGAACTTTTTATATCTCTCTACTTAGTACAATGTTGGAAATGGGTCTTACCTTAAACCCAGAAGACTTCTTACCTTTGTCTCAAGAAAACGAAAAAAGATTTCAAGAGGCAATCAAAGGTATGAAGAAGTTTATACCACTTTTTGGTATAGGGAATAATCAAGTAAAAGGCCCAAAGACTCTCCCAAGAATAACCATAGAACTACAGGGTTATTATGCTGGAGATATTGGTGTGAATAAATACATCATTGGTGATAAACTTGAGGATGGTAATTACCAAGCTTCAGAGTTTCCTTATGAAACTAAGGATATTACCATAGATGTACATCTGGTTTCTCAAACACAAGCAGATATGAGATTGCTACATACAATCTTATATACCGGCTTACCTGCTAGAGGATACGTGAGACCATACTTCAATGACTTAGAGGAATGGGAAAAGGGCAGGCTTGCTCCTACCGGAAACCTATTCATTGAGATTGGTAATTATTATGACCATCCAGATGTAGAGCATGGTATACTTGAGAAGGTATACACCTATGTATGTAAGGACGGTATTCTTCCAGAAAAAGCTTTGGGAGAAGGTACTCTTACACCTATCAAGGATATATCGGTTCTTATTGGATTGTTAGAACAAAACGAAAATGAGATGTTAGAGTTAAAAGTACCTAAGGTATAGGTACAATACTCTAGGGTATAAATTAAACAAGTAATTAACTTTAATCACAATAGAATTATGCCAACTTCACCTCACATTGACTTTAAGTTTAAGAACAACAATGTTCTTCAAACTACTCCCATGTTAGGAGTTTCTTGTGTATTGGCTAGAACTACTAAAGGTCCATACGATGACCCATCAGAAATCATCTCTACATTCTCTCAGTTCCAAAGAATCTATGGTTCTGAAATTGTACCCGATGGTTCTGTATCAAATATCGAAAAGGCTTTGCAAGGTGGTTCTAAGCTTCGTGTTATTCGAGTACTTGGCAAAGGAGCTACTCAAGGTACAGTAACTGCTTCTCCGGCTGCGGCAAGAAAAGCTAAAGATTCAGAAGATGGGATTTCAGTTGCTTCTGCTGTACCCGACTCGGCTAAACCCTCTGCTCTGATTACTTTCAAATCAGGTAGTACTACCTATAGTTTTGGATTAGTAACCAAGGGATATGGAGATCCAATTGGTAGTGCAGATACTTTCCAGGTTGGTTTTTATAAGCAAGCTAATACCTTGTATTATAAAATCTATTCGGCTAATGGGCAAGTACTTGAACAGGGTCCAGTAATAACCTACAAAACTGCCGATGGTAACAATAATACTTCGGTAGATTACCTTGCTCTTAGTGCATTTGCTAAGAACTCGGAATATATTAAGCCGGTAATTACTGCAGGTTCCTCTTTTGAAAACCTAATTAAGTGGCTTACCAATGATATCGACGGTACTAAGAATGCTATCACTATTACCGTGGGAGATGCTGCACCTTCCGAAACAGAGAAACTGTTTAATGGTACGGTAGGTAGTGCTGGAACTACACCTACTGCTGACGAATGGATTACTTCCTTGGATTTGGTAAAAGATTACACCGACTTCTACCAGTTATTTATCTCACATATCTCTCAACACCTTACTACCGATTCAGATGTACTCAAGGTATATAAGGCTGCTGCAGATATGGCAAAAGAGTTGATGGAATGGGTACTGTATATCGAAGTTCCCAAACACTTAACCCATTATACTCAAGGTACTCAGGCAAGAGATTACAAAGCTCAGGTTACTTGGGTACAGACTTGCCTTGGTACTGTAGGTAACTCTAAGTACATTGCCTACTTTGGTGGTGGACTTAAGTACTACAATGAAAATGGTAATCTTCAGGATTCCGATGTAGTGGGTACTATTGTTGGTTTGGGAGATGCCTCTGCTACTCAATATGGTCCTTGGAAATCCTTTGCAGGTATGAACCGAGGAGTTATTGGGGATGCAGTTGGTCCAGTATGCCCTAATTATGGTTCTCCTTCTCGATATAACGAACTGAACACCCTTGCTCAGAATTATATCAATGAGATGGTAATCAAAGATACTCCAGATGCAGGTAAGCAAACCATGCTATGGCATTGCTTCTCTTCTCAAGTGAAACAGGATTCTGAAAGATTCCTTTCAATTGTAAGATTGAATCTCTACTTGAAGAAGTTCCTTCGCCCGGTACTCAACAAGTATATCGAAGAACCAAACGTTTGGAGTACTTGGAAGAGAATCTGGTTGGAGGTTAAACCTACCTTGGATTCTTTGGTAGACGAAGATGCTATGACCGAGTATACCTGGATGGGTGACCAAGATGCAACTTCTTGGGATGACCTTTCGGTTAATAACGAAGCAGATGCTCGTCAGGGTAAGTACCGTGCTATCCTTAAGTATAAGGATGTAGTTCCTATGCAAGAGGTAACTATGGAGATTGTAATCGATGCAGCTTCTAAGGCAGTATCAATCGTAGAAACAAGTAATAACTTATAAACTCATAACACAATGGGAGCAAAAGTAAAAAACCCACGGAAGAAATTCTTGTGGAGCATCATGTTCCCCAAACACCCTATCAATACTTATCTATTCCAAAGTTGTACTTTGCCAGATATTGAAATTGACCAGGTTGCTCATGGGGACGTCAATAGAGACGTTAAAACTGCAGGTAGGGTTACTATAGGTAACCTTATTGTAGAGAAACTTATGACTACTGCAGGTTCAGACACATGGCTTCATGATTGGCTTTATGCTTGCCAAGACCACATAGTTGGTGGAGGTTTGGTACCAAGCCAATATTGGGAAACGGCTATTGTAAATGAACTTGCCGAAGATGGAGTCTCGGTTCTTAATACCCACGTCTTCGAAGAGGTATGGCCATGTAAGATTACCGGCTTAGACTTGGACAGAATGGCTTCAGAGAATACCATTGAGTCCATAGAGTTCTCAGTTGGTACTGCAGATAAATACTAATTCCTTAGTCTATTTTCACTAAGATTCGGTGGAGGGGTGGGATTCCTGTGATAGGAGCTCACCCCTTTCTTGTTGTTATACGGAGTACTATGAACATTTGTAAACATTAAATATATCAAATTATGGAATTTAGAACATTTAGATTTACCGGACCTTCTGGTTTCGAATATGAAATCAGAGAACAGAATGGTGCTGATGAAGATATTCTCAGTAACCTTTCAGACATGAAGACTTTGATGAACCTTACCAAGTTCATTGCAGCAATTGTAATTAGAACTACTGCTACCCCTAATGGGAAATTAACCGTAGATGATGCCCTTAACTTACCAGTCAATGACCGTTATGCTATTATCTTCAATTCTCGTATCTTCTCTTTGGGAGAGGAAGTAGAATTCGAATATGATTGGGGCAAAGAGAATGGTGGTAAGATTACTTATGGCCAAGACCTTCATGAGTTCCTTTTCGATTACGGTACTGCTCCAACTGAGGATGATTTGAATCAAAAGCCCGATGCTATCCCTTACTATCCAGAAGGGGTTCGATTGATAAACCATGAATATGTTCTCTCCTCTGGCAAGAAGATTAAATTCGATTGTATGACGGGTAAGGGGGAACAAGAGTTCATGAAGTTGCCTTTGGATAAACAAACTAAGAATGCTCCTCTTCTTTGCCGTAATCTTCACTTAGAGGTTGATGGTAGTTGGGAGAAGGTAGAAAACTTTACTCCGTTTACTGCAAAGGATATGGCTGAGATGAGAAAGCATATCTTATCTATGGACCCCATTTTCAAAGGTGAGTCTCACATCACTAATCCAACCACTGGAGAGGAAAGAACTTATCCTATAGTTTGGGCACCGAATTTTTTCTACCTGACGGAAGAGTAATGTTAGAGAGTGATTTTGTTTATATCACCAGAGCCGAGATAGCCTTAGACTATTTCGGCTTTTTACGTCTTCCGTATCGAATAAGGAAAATATTCAAGGAAATGGCCGAGCAATATTATAAACAATTAAAGAAAAGAAAATAAATTATGAATACCAGTAGGAGTATAGTAGAGGTCGGTGTTGCCATGGTTTTAAAAGACCGATTCTCTCAAGAAGCTGGCAAGATATCTGGGTCATTCAGAACAATGATGAATGATATGAATACCTGGAATAGAGGTATACAGATGTCAGCTTCTAATACAATGGACTTCGGAATGCAGCTCGTAGGGGGAATGGCAAGGGCCTATAAATACTCTGCGGGTGTTCAGAATGAAGTTTGGACTGCTTCGAAAATTGCTGGTGCTACCATTGCAGAACAAAGGGAGATGTTACAATTGGCAAAGGATGTCAATGAGATAACTCCTCTTACGGCTTCGGATGTTGCATCAGGACAAAGATACCTGGCTATGGCGGGTAATAAATTCGATGCTATTAAAGAGATGATTGGGCCAGCATCTAAGCTGGCTTCAATCTTTACAATGCCAGTGGGACAGAAAGGTGGTGTAGCTGACTTGATGACTAATATCATGTCAATGTACCAAATCCCAATGGGAGAAGCCGCTAGAGTAACCGATGATTTATATACTGCAGTTACTAATGCAAATATATCTTTAACAGACTTAGCCCAGTCCATATCTTATGCAGGAGCAGATATGGCAACTGCTGGAGTAGACCTTCGGCAAACGGCTGCTGCTATTGGTGTA
>ERZ779671.1075-NODE-1075-length-12428-cov-2.090762_pt1 | contig 12428 bp, 6 predicted proteins | sample MGYA00511074_ERZ779671 | MGnify/ENA primary metagenome ERZ779671 (study PRJEB29588, sample SAMEA2158454) | human gut metagenome | biome: human gut; feature: human-associated habitat; material: faeces | place: Denmark | collected 2008/2010 ... | reverse complement strand
GAGAAGTCTATGACGTGGCAGTGGATCTGCGGGAAGGTTCCAGGACTTTCGGCCAGTGGTACGGAGTGCTTTTGTCTGAAGAGAACAAGAAGCAGTTCTTTATCCCGAAGAATTTTGCACATGGTTTTCTGGTACTGTCGGATTATGCGGAATTCTGCTATAAATGTACGGATTTTTATCATCCCGATGATGAGGGCGGTATTGCTTACAATACACCGGATATCGGTGTAAAATGGCCGATTCCCGAAGGTATGGAACTGACGCTTTCCGAGAAGGATACCAAGTGGGGCACACTGGAACAGTACGTGAAGGAAAAAGAGAATGAAGGTAAGTAAAAAAGCGGGCATTGCCCTGTTTGTGACAACGGCAGTGATCATGGCAGTACTTATTGTATTCCATAAGAATCTGGGACCTGCGGCGGATCCGGGTCAGGAACTGGCCAAGAAGATCATTTCCTGTGTGGTGATTGCAGCGGCATGCTTTGCTTTTATTCACTGGTATGATAAATTCACCGGACTGCCGGTGGAGCTGTTCCAGAACCGGCATCTGATCTGGAAACTGGCCAAAAATGATTTCAAAAAAAGATATGCGGGATCTTATCTGGGTGCGGTATGGGCTATGGCACAGCCGGTGGTCACGGTGGCTATGTATTACATTGTTTTTGATAAGATCATGGGTAATACGAGTACTCCCCTGCGGGAGGGTGTGGAAGTACCCCTTGTATTGTTCCTGACGGCGGGACTGGTACCTTGGTTCTATTTCAGTGAGGCATTAAACAATGGAACCAATGCGCTGCTGGAATATAACTATCTGGTGAAAAAAGTAGTATTTAAGATCAGTATCCTGCCTATCATCAAGATTATTGCAGCCACCTTTATTCATGTATTTTTTGTGTGTCTGCTGTTGATTGTGGCAGCAATTTACGGGTATTATCCTACCATATATACGATACAGATCGTATACTATAGCTTCTGCCTGTTCATTTTTGTACTGGCACTCAGCTATACGACTTGTGCAGTAGTAGTATTTTTCCGGGATCTGTCTCAGATCATCAGTATCGGATTGCAGATCGGCATGTGGGCCACTCCTATTTTGTGGAATCTGGATTCCCTGTCCGGCAATTGGATCACGATCCTGAAGCTGAATCCGCTGGTGTATATTGTAAACGGTTATCGAAGTGCTATTTATGAGAAGGAATGGTTTTTCCAGGATTTCTTTTCCACCATGTATTTCTGGATTGTAACGGTAGTACTGGTCGGGTTGGGAGCCGTTATTTTCAAACGATTGAAGGTACATTTCGCAGACGTGCTATAATACGAATGATTGTTACGATTTCGAGAGTTCGAAGAACGGAGAAATCGTATTATAAAAAACAGAGCATAGCAAAACTTTTATAGATGAAGAACCTTGTGGGGAGGAGCTGCATTACAAAACTGTTGTGGGGAAAACAGAAAGGGTGAAAGTAATTGAAGGGTGCTCGTGAAAAATTTAGAAAATTTTGGTTATGGAAGCCGGGAAAGATCCTGCTGGCCGTGGGATGCTGCGGACTGCTGCTGTTGACGCTGATTCCATTGTTTCGTCTGACAGTCTATGCGGTTCCGTATTATGATGATTACAATTTCGGAAGATTTGCCAGAGCTGCCATGGAGCAGGAACAGTCAAAATGGGCTGCCATCTCCGGTGCACTGGATTGCTCCAGAACGCAGTGGTATGCGTGGCAGGGAACCTATTCTTCTATTTTCTTTATGGCATTGATGCCGGCAATCTGGGGAGAACAGTATTATTTCCTCGGTCCAGTGTTCATCCTGCTGCTATTGCTGGCGGGTACCATGACATTTACCCATGTGATCCTGCGGAAAGTACTGGGCATGGAAAAGTGGACCGGCCTGGCAGCACAGGCAGTGATTACAGTGGCAGTCTTTATGTTTATTTATTCCGCACAGAGTGGCTTCTACTGGTATAACGGCGGAGTTCATTACGTGGGAATGCACGGCTTTGGATTGTTGATGTTGTCTGTGGCAATCTGCCTGGAGAGAGCAGAAGGAAGAACTGCTACCGGGCTGCTATTTACGGCCTCGATCCTGCTTTCCATGATCACGGCCGGAAGCAATTTTGTCACGGCATTGCAGGGACTCTTATCGCTGTTGACGATTCTGTTTATAAGTGTGGTAGTGGAACACCGGAAAAAGGGACTGTGGCTGTTGCCTGCTACGCTGGTATACATTATAGGATTTGGGCTGAATGTAGCGGCACCGGGCAATTCCGTGCGAGCCCGCAGCTATGTCGGCTGGGGATACAGTCCCCTGGAGTCCATCGGCAGATCTTTTCTGGAAGGAGTAAAACATCTTCCAGAGTTTACGGGATCTATTGTTCTTATGGTAATGGTGATGCTGTTACCCCTGATCTGGCAGGCACTTAAGGAGACGGAGTATCGTTTCCGGTATCCGGGAGTCGTACTTCTGTGGTCCTTCTGCCTGTATGCCACCGGTTACACCCCAAGCCTGTATTCCCTCGGACATGCCGGATTGTCCAGAACTCTGAATGCGGTGAAGATCACATATTTATTGCTGTTGTTCCTGAACGAAATATACTGGTGTGGCTGGCTGCAGCAAAGACTGCAGAAGAAGGCATCAGGCAGCGCGGCAAGATGGCTGGCGAACTGGAACGGAGCCGCAGTGTGGTGGTTTTATGCGATTATGGGTCTGGAATTTATCATGATCTTTCAGGTGTCACCCAATCAGGCAGGACATTATTCGGCTTATGGGGCCTATTACTATGTGCATACCGGAGAAGCGTATAATTTCCATCAGGAATATCTGGAACGGGTGGAGAAGCTATTGGGAGATGAGGATGATGTACAGCTGCAACCTTATCACTACAAGCCCTGGTTTTTGTGCATGGGAGACCTCTCGGAGGATGAAAATAACGAGGCCAACCGTTCTCTGGCCATATGGTATGACAAAGACAGTGTAACGCTGATAAGCGAGGATTAAAATTGATGCAGGAAAAGAAAAAGCTGGCCATTGAAGTCGATAATGTCCAGAAGATCTATAAACTATATGATAAGCCCTCAGATCGGATGAAGGAGGCTTTCGGCTTCGGAAAAAAGACGAAGCATAAGCTTCACTATGCCCTGAAGGGTGTGGACATGAAGATCTATCAGGGAGAAACGGTGGGTATTATCGGTACCAACGGTTCCGGTAAATCCACGATCCTGAAGATCATCACCGGTGTATTGAATCCCACTTCGGGAAGAGTGCTGGTAAATGGCCGTATTTCCGCTCTGCTAGAGCTGGGTGCCGGATTCAATATGGAATATAACGGCATTGAAAATGTGTATCTGAACGGGACGATGATGGGATTTTCCGAGAAGGAGATCGAGGCAAAGCTTCCGGAGATCTTAAGTTTTGCGGATATCGGAGATTACGTCTATCAGCCGGTGAAGACTTATTCCAGCGGTATGTTCGTCCGGCTGGCCTTTGCGGTGGCCATCAATATCGAGCCGGAGATCCTGATCGTGGATGAGGCTCTGAGTGTCGGTGACGTATTTTTCCAGGCAAAATGTTATCATAAATTCGAAGAATTCAAGAAGATGGGCAAGACCATTGTGTTCGTCAGTCATGATCTGAGCAGTATCAGCAAATATTGTGACCGTGTATATCTGCTGAATCAGGGAAATATCCTGGGCGAAGGCAGTCCCAAGGCTATGATTGACACCTACAAGAGGGTATTGGTGGGACAGTATGACGGCCCAGAGAGTGTGGGAGAAGAGACTGCCAGTCTGCTGGATGATGAAGACCTGCAGAGAGCAGCTGCCCAAAAAGCAGATGAGAAGGGGACCGATGCTTCCCAGGCTTCCATGGAGGCCAAGGGGCAGAATCCCAATGCCCTGGAATACGGTACGAAGCAGGCACAGATTGAGGAATTTTACATTACGGATGACAGAGGGGTCCCCACCAATGCGATCCTGAAGGGCAGTATGTTTACCATCCATATGCGGGTTCGTTTTATGGATCATATTCCGGCCCCCATTTTTGCATTTTCTGTTAAAAACGTCATCGGTGTGGAGATCACCGGTACAAATACCATGATTGAAAAGGCTTTTCTGGACAGCGTGGAGCCGGGAGAGGTGAAAAATGTGACTTTTACCCAGAAGATGAACTTACAGGGTGGTGAGTATCTGCTGTCTCTGGGAGTGACCGGCTACAATCAGGATACCTTCGAGGTATATCACAGACTGTATGATGCCTTGAATATTACGGTGGTATCGGACAAGAACACCGTAGGATATTATGATATGGATTCCGAAACAAAAGTATGGGATGCGGAGGAGAAGTAAGGAATGACAGAGACCATCGGGAAGATCACACTGAATCTGGATAAATATCCCGGCGAGGATTATTATTGCGACGGCAGTGTGGAGGACGAGATCTTAGACATTGTAAAAAAATACAGTACGGTGGAATATGACAGGATCATTGCGGAGCGAAAGAGCTGGCCGATCCTGTATCATTTGTCTGCTCTCCGGGAAAATATCGTGGATTTCCTTCCCATACAGAAAACAGAGAAAGTGCTGGAAGTGGGCAGTGGATGCGGAGCCATCACGGGTGCACTGGCAAGAAAAGCCGGGGAAGTGACCTGTGTGGATCTCTCGAAGAAGCGCAGCCTGATCAACGCCTACCGCCACAGCGAATGTGAAAATGTGACGATCCATGTGGGCAATTTCACGGATGTGGAACCGGAACTTCCCGCAGACTATGACTATATCTGTCTGATCGGTGTTTTTGAGTACGGACAGGCTTACATAGGCGGCAAGACGCCTTACGAGGATTTCCTTAAGATCCTGCAGAAGCATCTGGCACCGGACGGCAGGATCGTGATTGCCATTGAGAACAAATACGGATTGAAATATTTTGCCGGATGCAAGGAAGATCATCTGGGCAGCTGGTTTTCCGGCATTGAAAATTATCCGGAGGGCGGTGTGGTACGCACGTTTTCCAGGAAAAAGCTGGAGCGCATTTTCGATGCCTGCGGTGTGGGAGAACGCAGTTTTTATTATCCGTATCCCGATTATAAATTTATGACCACAGTCTATTCCGATGCTTATCTTCCAGGACGTGGAGAGCTGTCCAACAATCTGCGGAATTTTGACCGGGACAGAATGCTGTTGTTCGATGAGAAGAGTGCTTTTGACGGAATTGTGGAGGAAGGATTGTTTTCCGTTTTTTCCAATTCCTATATGGCGGTGATCGGAGCACCTCTGGATCTGAAATATGCCAGATATTCCAATGACCGTGCGGAAAGCTTCCGGATCCGCACCGAGATCCTGCGGGACAAGGAAGGCTGTAAGACGGTCCGAAAATATCCGCTGACAAAAGAAGCGGAAGCCCATGTGCGTCATATGCCGGAGGCTTATGAAAAATTGAAGGAACGGTATGCGGGAAGCAGTCTGGATGTCAATGTCTGCCATCTGGGAGAAGAGAACGGCATACCTTATGCGGAATTTGAGTTCGTGCCGGGCAGACCGCTGTCGGAACTGATGGACGAATGCCTGGACAGACAGGATGTGGAGGGATTTCACAACCTGTTCGCAGAATATCTGGAGAGAGTGGGCTACAGGGAGGATGTGCCGGTGGCGGACTTTGATCTGATCTTTGCCAATATTCTGGTGGATGGTGACCACTGGACACTGATTGATTATGAATGGACTTTTGACCGCCCCATAGAGACCAGAGCTCTGGCCTTCCGGGCTGTATACTGTTATGTACTGGAAGATGAAAGACGTAATGCATTGGAACTGGATCGTATTCTGGATCGTCTGGGCATCACGGAAAACGAAGCCAGACAGTACAGAGAGCAGGAGATGGAATTTCAGAAATATGTGACCGGACAGAAATTGTCCATGGGTGAGATCCGCAATCTCTTAGGCGGCGAAATTTATAAGCCCACGGAATGGATCGGACGGTTCCGTCAGACGGAGGGAGAACTCAGGGTACAGATCTATGAGGACAAGGGACAGGGATTTTCCGAAGAAAATTCTTATTTCCCGGAGAACGTCTATGCAGAGGAAAAACAGGCGGAATTTACGGTGAATTTCGATGGAAATGTCCATTATTTACGGCTGGATCCGGCCATGTGCGCCTGCGTGTGTAAAATCCGGGAGCTTACCATGAACGGACAGCCGGTTCCTGTGCAGGACAAAAAGATCGTTACCACCAATGGAAAAATCTTAAAGTCCGCAGACGGTGCGGAGCATCCCAGCGTGGTATTTCCCACGGAGGATCCGAATCTGACGATCCGGGTGGATGCATTGGACAGAAAGGCAGAGAACATCCTGACTGTGAAAATGGAGATCGTGCAGATTCCCCTTGCTGTGGCAAGTGACATGGCGGGAGCGGTGAAAAAATTTTTCTAAGGAGACAGGAAACTTGAGCATTCGGACGTCAGTAAAGCAGATGCTTGTCAGACAACAGGATAAAAAGTATGAAGCAGAACTGGCAAAGCTGCGGGTGACCTACGCGCAATGGGCTGCGGAGCAGGAAAAAAAGATTGCGGAAACAGTGGTCACAGAGATCGGGGAAAGAGCCGGTCTTGCGGAATTCGTGATCTACAGGCAGCAGAAAGGACAGCTGGCGGAAAATGCTGTGGAGCGGATCAATGCGTATTTTGTGAAGCATCCGGAGGCAGAGATCGTCTATGGAGATGAAGATCTGCTGTCAGAGAACGGAGAGCGTGTGATCCCCTGGTTCAAGCCTTGCTGGGCTCCGGATACCTACCGGGCTTTCTTCTATGTGGGAAGCGTCGTGGCAGTGCGGAGCAGACTGTTGCAGAAACTGGGGGAGCCCGGGGCTGTGACAGAAGGAGAGAGCACCGGCAGGGAAATAGTATTTTCGAAAGCGGAAGAGATCCGTCCCCTGATGGACCGGCTGTTTCTGGCGGCCGGTGGATTTGAGAGAGGCTGTCATACCATTGGACATCTGGAAGAAGTGCTGTTTCACGGCACTTTTGGTACTGCTGGAATCGGATTGCAGGGACCGGCAGAAACCAGCCGGGAGAAAGCGGAAGATGAGCAGAACCCCTGGGAAGAGTACCGGACGGCAGCGGAATCCGCAAAACTGTCCGTGGAACTGGCGGCCAAAGCGGCAGAGGAAGCCAGAGAACTGTTCGCCAGAGAGCTTAGGGTCTCTGTGATCATTCCTTCCAAAGATAATCCTTCCGTACTGGGAAAATGTCTGCGGTCGCTGACGCAACGTCCGGAGGGCAGTGTTCCAGTGGAAATCCTGCTGATAGATAACGGAAGTAACGAGGAAAACAGGAAAAAAACAGAACAGCTGGTGGAAGAAATCCGGACAGCCGGAACACCGATCCGGTATGTATATGAGCCTGCGGAGTTCAATTTTTCCACCATGTGTAATCGTGGCGCAGAACTGGCAGATGGCAAGCTGCTGCTGTTCTTAAATGATGATATTGAATTATGTGAGAATGACTGGCTGGATAAAATGGTGTCCAGAGCCTTGCAGCCTTATGTGGGCAGTGTGGGACTGAAACTTTATTATCCGGATTCCGTGAAGATCCAGCATGACGGCATTGTCAATCTGCCGGTGGGACCGGTGCATAAGCTACAGTTTATGGAGGATGACAGAAGCTACTATTTTGGACGGAACCGTTTTACACAGGATTGTGTGGCCGTGACGGGAGCCTGTCTCCTGATCCGGACAGAGGTGTTCCGGGAGGCCGGAGGATTCCGGGAAGTGTTGCGGGTAGCCTATAATGATGTGGAACTGGGCTTTCGGCTTCTGGAAATGGGATACTACAATGTGGTGTGGAACGACCGCTTTGCATATCACCATGAATCTCTCAGCCGGGGAAGCGATGAAAGTCCTGAGAAAATGCAGCGTCTGGTACAGGAGAGAGAACTGCTCTACCAGATGCATCCACAGTTCCGGGGAGAGGATCCTTTTTACCCGAAGGGGCTGAACCGGGAGGGACTGGACAGCCGTGTGGTTCCGGCATATCTGACAGATCGGAATGTTTTACAGGAGCCTTTCTGGAAAAGGGGACTTCCTGGCGGAGAGGAATTACAGAAGATCCGCAGGGATAACTGCCTGATGGCCAGAGTAGAGACAGCGGGACCGGAGCGGATCCAGGGATACAGTGTAATTCTGGGAGACGATAATGCCTGCTATGAAAAACATCTGTTGCTGATTCCCTGTGGGGAAACAGAAGGACAGGGTGTGTGGTCCATGCAGTTGATGCCTGCCTACCGACAGGAACTGGAGGAAAATCTTCCGGATCAGAAAAATGTGGCATTGGGCGGCTTTTGTGTCCTCAGAGAAGGAGAACAACTGCCGGCGGGAAACTATACGATCGCTGTTCTTGTGGTGAATCGTGTCAGCAAGCTGAAACTTTGGAATACTACGGGAAAATATCTGACCGTAGAGCTTCCGGCAGCAAAAGAATAAAACAGATGCATGATCCGCTAAAATGCGGTGAAAGCATCACGGAGGAGACATATGTCAGAGAGCAACACCGAGATCAATTATAAGGAAGCCTACGAGAGAGAGCATGAAAAATGTGCGGATCTGGCGGACAAGATCGTAGTACTGGAATCGGAGAAGGAAGATCTGCAGTTCAAACTGGACCGAATCAAGAAAAATAAATTCTGGAAGGCTACAGGACCTGCCAGAAGTGTGATCCATTTTGCCCAGAGACAGAAGGAACGGCTGTCTCATTGCGGTGGTCCCAAAGATATTCTGCGGAAGATCCGTAACAAGAGTCACCAGAAGAGCCTGATGGAATCCTTCGGTACCGGAAGCTTTCCCGACGCGGAGCAGAGGAAGAAAGAGGAAGAAACGGTATTCCCCTATATGCCGAAGATCAGTATTCTCGTGCCGTTGTGGAATAACAAGAGAGAGTTCCAGATACAGATGCTGGACTGCGTCATGAACCAGACCTATCAGAACTGGGAACTGTGTCTGGCGGACGGTTCCGATGCGGAACATGCTTACATCGAAGAACTCTGCAAGGATTACGCGGCGAAATCAGATGGCCGTATTGTATATAAGCACCTGGACCATAACGGAGGTATTTCCTACAACACCAATGAGTGTTACAAGCTGGCCACCGGAGACTATATCGGACTGTTCGATCAGGATGACATTCTGCATCCTTCCGTATTGTATGCCTATGTCAAGGAAATCAATGAACAGGGTGCGGATTATCTGTACTGTGATGAGACCACCTTCCAGGAGGACAATATTAATAAAATGCTGACCATGCATTTTAAGCCGGATTATGCACCGGATAATCTGCGGGCCAACAATTATATCTGTCATTTCAGCGTCTTTTCCAGAAAACTTCTGGAAGGCGAGGAACTGTTCCGTACGGCTTTTGACGGTGCGCAGGACCACGATATGATCCTGCGTCTGACGGACAGAGCACAAAAGATCGTACATGTGCCCAGACTGATGTATTACTGGAGAAGCCATGCGGGCAGTACCGCCGCCAGTATTGACGCAAAGCCCTATGCCATCGAGGCGGCAAAGGGTGCCGTGGCGGATCATCTGAAAAAGCATGGATTCAAACATTTTCAGATCACCAGTACCAGAGCCTGTGCCACAATTTTCCGGATCCGCTATCAGATTCTGGGAGATCCGAAGATCTCCATCGTGATCGCCAACAAGGATCACGTGGAAGATCTGAAGAGATGTATTACTTCTATTCAGAAGAACAGCACCTGGAGCAACTACGAGATCATCGTGGTGGAGAACAACAGCACCACACCGGAAATCCGGGATTACTATTCCCAGCTGCTGGGATTGTCCGGCAATGATTCCTACGCAGAAAGATGCAAGCTGCATACCGTCTGCGCTCATGACGGCGGGATTCTGCACAGCGAGGACGGCCGGATCTCTGTGGTGACCTATCATGGTGACTTTAATTATTCTGCTGTAAATAATCTGGGAGTATCCTATGCCACCGGAGATTATATCCTTTTGCTGAACAATGATACGGAAGTGATTACTGCCAACTGGATGGAAGAGATGCTGATGTATGCACAGCGGGAAGATGTGGGTGCCGTAGGTGCAAAGCTGTATTATGCGGACAAGACGATCCAGCATGCCGGTGTAGTCATCGGACTGGGGGCACATCGCACCGCAGGACATACCCATTATCGTATTCCGGTACAGAACCTCGGCTACATGGGACGCCTGTGTTATACCCAGAATGCCACGGCAGTGACCGGAGCATGTCTGTTGGTGAAAAAGAGTCTGTATGAGCAGGTGGGAGGACTGGACGAGAGCTTTGTGATCTCTCTGAATGACGTGGATTTCTGCCTGAAACTGCGCAAACTGGGACTGCTGAATGTATGGACCCCTTTTGCGGAACTGTATCATTATGAATCTATTTCCAGAGGTCTGGATGATCAGGGAGAGAAGGCGGAGCGTTACAACAAAGAATCCGAGCATTTCCGTGAAAAATGGAAGGCAGAGCTGGAAGCAGGAGACCCCTATTACAACCCGAATTTCTCTCTGGATCGCAGTGACTACGCGCTGAGAGATCCGGTTAGCGGACGTTAAATTGCTCTTTTCAGTAAAGGTAATCTATGGTAAAATAATGGCGGAGAGCGTTTACTGAAGAAAGATAAAGATAGCGATAAAACAGGAGGATAGGAAAATGAGTTATATGGACGAACTGAATTTCTGGTTGAATGATGATTATTTTGACCAGAAGACCAAGGATGAACTTCTGGCAATCCGCAACAACGAGGCAGAAGTGGAAGATCGTTTTTACAAGGAACTGGAATTCGGTACCGGCGGTTTACGTGGCGTGATCGGTGCAGGAACCAACCGCATGAACGTATATACCGTTCGTAAGGCAACTCAGGGTCTTGCTAATTATATCATTAAGCGCGGCACCCAGAGCAAGGGTGTGGCTATCGTATTTGCCTCCCGCCGCATGTCTCCCGAGTTTTCCGATGAGGCAGCAAGATGTCTGGCAGCCAATGGCATCAAGGCATACATTTTTGAATCTTTAAGACCTACCCCGGAACTGTCCTTTGCCCTTCGTACGCTGGGATGTACCGCAGGTATCGTAGTGACTGCAAGCCACAACCCTCCTGAGTACAACGGCTACAAAGTATACTGGGAGGACGGCGCACAGGTAACCGCTCCTATCGATAAGGACATCATCACCGAAGTACAGGCCATCAAGGATTATCATACCGTGAAGACCATGAGCAGAGAAGATGCGGAAAAAGCAGGCCTCTATCAGGTGATCGGTAAAGAGATCGATGACAAGTACATGGCTGAGCTGAAGAAGCAGATCATTCATCCCGATGTTATTCAGGAAATGGCTGATGACATCAAGATCGTATATACTCCGTTATGCGGTACCGGTAACAAGCCGGTAAGACGTATCCTGTCCGAGCTGGGATTTAAGCACGTCTATGTAGTTCCCGAACAGGAGAATCCGGATCCAAACTTCACCACACTGGATTACCCGAACCCTGAGGATCCCAAGGCGTTTACATACGCACTGCGTCTGGCCAAGGAGAAGGATGCGGACATCGTTCTGGCAACCGATCCCGATGCAGACCGTCTGGGTGTGTATGCCAAGGATACCAAGACCGGCGAGTATGTGGCATTTACCGGTAACATGTCCGGTATGCTGATCGCAGAATATATCCTGAGAGAGAAGACTGCTACCGGCACTATGCCCGAGAATCCCGCACTGGTAACCACCATCGTTACCACCAATATGACCAAGCCCATCACCGAAGCTTATGGTGTAAAGCTGATCGAAGTACTGACCGGCTTCAAGTTCATCGGTGAGCAGATCAAGTTCTTCGAGCAGACCGGCAACAACAATTATGTATTCGGTCTGGAAGAGAGCTACGGCTGTCTGGCAGGTACTCATGCAAGAGATAAGGATGCAGTTGTAGCAGTTATGTGTCTGTGTGAAGTGGCGGCTTACTGCAAGAAGCACAACATGACTCTGTGGGATATGATGGTATCCATGTATGAGAAATACGGTTACTTCAAGGAGACCCAGTACACCATTACCATGAAGGGTATCGACGGTGCAAGACAGATCGCCGAGATCATGGATAAGCTTCGTAAGAATCCGCCCAAGGCATTCGGTGACCTGAAAGTGGAGAAATTCCGTGACTATCTGAACGATGTAGTCATCGACATGGAGAGCGGCGAGAAGACCACTACCGGACTTCCCAAGTCTAATGTCCTGTATTTTGAGCTTCCCGACAATGCATGGTGTTGCGCCCGTCCTTCCGGAACCGAGCCCAAGATCAAGTTCTACATGGGTGTTAAAGGTAACAGCATAGAGGATGCACAGGCCAAGGTAGAGAAGCTGACCGAGGATGTAAAGGCTGTACTGTAACCACCATGAGCAAATAGCATGATGTCGGG
>ERZ779671.1074-NODE-1074-length-12457-cov-2.647879_pt1 | contig 12457 bp, 10 predicted proteins | sample MGYA00511074_ERZ779671 | MGnify/ENA primary metagenome ERZ779671 (study PRJEB29588, sample SAMEA2158454) | human gut metagenome | biome: human gut; feature: human-associated habitat; material: faeces | place: Denmark | collected 2008/2010 ... | reverse complement strand
GGTAGAGCGCTGCGTTCGGGACGCAGAGGTCGCAGGTTCAAATCCTGTCGCGCCGACTATGAGATGGGAAGCCGTCAATCCTTGAGAGATCATGGGTTGGCGGTTTTTCTTTGTTTAAAATATATTCCCTATTTGTCATATCTATGTTATAATAAAAAATGTAACCGCTTACATAACGAGGAAAGAAGGAGGATTTCATAAATGAAGAAAAAAACAAGTCTTAGTGCGAAGCTGATCGCAGCGTTTATGGCTGCGATTCTTGGAAGTGTTTTGATCTGTGCACTTCTGACACACAGTAAAGTAGAGAGCGTGTTAAACAGTAACATGCAGCTTACGAGTGAGCAGACACTAAACAGTGCGATGACAAGTCTGCAGACATATGAGAAAACGATCAGTATACCGGTAGATCTTTTGACGAGAAAAGACAGTATCAAACAGCTTTTGCTTGAGCCGGAAAACTATGATAAATATATTGACAATGTAAACGACGAACTGGTTGCAGCCTGTAAAGTCGTAAATGGTTCGGTGCGTGCCTATTATGCTTTAAATGATGGCAGAACAATCACCGGATGGGTACAATACGAAGCTGACGGTTCAAAGACAGCGATGAACACGGTGGAAAATAAAGACCTTTCCGGGAAAGAATGGTACACCGCATGTCAGGGAAGAAAAGCAAAAGTAAATTCTATTTTCAGCTATATCACTGCGCCGTATGTGGATGAAGAAACCGGGGAGCAGATCATTACGGTATGTCAGGAAGTAAAATATAAAGATGTTGTCCAGGGCGTTGTTGCGATGGATATTGATGCATCTGCACTGGCAGACTATGTGGAAAATATCAGACTTTTAAATACGGGATTTGTTATGCTGGTAGATGAGCAGGGAAATATCGTGGTTGACAGCGAAAGTAATACTTTTGCAGATGGTACAGTTGCTGACCTCGAATTTTTTGCTCCGTTAACAGAAGAATTAGATAAACTCGAAGAACAGAAAGCACAGCTGGAGGAAAATGAAGATCCGGCAGCGGATGATATCGTATTGCAGGCATCTTATACCATGCGTGCAGAGGGAAGGGACTGTGCCATTACGGCGATGACAGACCGCATTACCGGATGGAGACTGCTCGGCTGTATCAGTGATCAGGAAAACCAGAAGAACCTGATCAACATTAACATAGGAACGTTGATGGCCGGTGTGATCGGTCTGATCTTTGGATGTGTGATCGCAGTCCTGACAGCGCTCAGTTTTAACCGCGAGATCAAAAAACTCCAGAATGCGACACATCGTGTGGCGGGCGGTGATTTTTCCGAGAAGATCAAAGTTACCAGAAGCGATGAGTTTGGCGTGCTTGAAACAAATTTTAACGGTATGATGGATGATGTGTCCGGACTGATCCATGCAGTCGAGGATAAATCAAACCATATTCTTGAAGTTGCAGGAGGCATCTCAGAAGTCGCTGGAAATACAAAAACAACGATCGAGCAGGTAACACAGGCAATCGACAGTGTGGCGCAGGGTGCGGTAAAACAGGCGGAAAGTACACAGGAAGCCAACACGGAAGTAGAGCATTTAAAGAACAGCTTAGATGAGACAAAAGAATATGTTTCCGGCATGAATGGAATGACAGAAAAGGCAAATGAAGTCAGCACCGAGGGAATTGAGAGTGTAAAAGATCTGATTGAAAAATCAGGAAAAACAGCTGAAAAATCAAAAGTTTCGTTAGAGGTTATGAATGAGATGGTTGAGAGTATTGATAAGATTTTTTACATATCGGATACGATCGCAGACATCACATCCCAGACGAACCTGTTGTCGTTAAATGCAAGTATTGAGGCAGCAAGAGCCGGAGAGATGGGAAAAGGTTTTGCAGTTGTTGCAGATGAGATCCGTAAACTGGCGGATGAGTCGAAAGAGTCAACGGATGAGATCAAGAAGATCATCACGGAAATCACGGAAAAATCAAAACTGGTTGAGTCCACGATGCAGGAAAATGAAGTACTGCAGACTGAGCAGCAGGAGGCGATCAACCGCACGGAAGAGATCTTTGGCGAGATTATGAAACAGATCGAAATGTTAGGCTCCGGTATGGAACGTATCAATGCCCTGAATGACACTATGTCTGCCAACAAAGATCTTGTTGTGGATAAGATGGGAACGATCGCATCGGTATCTGAGCAGTCCGCAGCGGCAACCGAGGAAGTCAATGCTTCCACCGAGCAGGTAAATGTTACAATGGAAGAGATCAGCGAACATACCGAGACGCTGCAGGCAATCGCAAAAGACCTGATGGAGACGATCAATCGTTTTAAGCTCGCTTAAGGCATGGAAATGACTTGCAAAACACCTGCTATACGGGTATAATTCTTGACGATAGATTGCATTTGACAATGGGAAAATAAACCGGATAGGGTAAAGCAGGAGGAAGATATGGGAAGAGACGTTATTATTGCATGTGATTTTAACAGCAAAGAAGAAGTGATCAATTTTCTTGGAAAATTCAAAGAGGAAAAACCTTTTGTAAAAATCGGCATGGAGCTGTTTTATGCAGAGGGACCGGAGATCGTCCGCACGATCAAACAGATGGGACACAAGATTTTCCTTGATTTAAAATTACATGACATTCCAAATACCGTTAAAAAAGCAATGTCCGTATTATCAGGACTGGACGTGGATATGTGTAACGTACATGCGGCAGGTACCAAGGCGATGATGCAGGCAGCCATCGAGGGACTCACGAGAGAAGATGGAACAAGACCACTGCTGATCGCAGTCACACAGCTTACTTCCACCAGTGAAGAGGTAATGCAGCAGGAACTGTGGATCGATAAACCGATCGACCAGACTGTTATGCATTATGCTAAGAATACGATGGAAGCCGGATTAGACGGCGTTGTATGTTCTCCGCTTGAAGCAGGAAAAGTACACGAGGTATGTGGAGACAAATTCCTTACCATTACACCGGGTGTCCGTTTTGCAGACGGCGATGTTGGCGATCAGAAACGTGTGACAACACCGGCAAAGGCAAAAGAACTTGGTTCTGACTATATCGTAGTCGGAAGACCGATTACTCAGGCAGATGATCCGGTAGCAGCATACCGCAGATGTGTAGAAGAATTTGTAGGCTAGTACCAGATGAAAACAGGAAAAGAGAAAGATGAACGGGTCTTTCTCTTTTTTCGGTTAAGAGAGAAATTTGAGACAGATAGGGGATTTCATGGAAAGAAAAGGACTCAGTGGAAGCGCATTAAAAATAATCGCGATCGTAACAATGCTGATCGATCATATTGCGGCAACCGTGATCATTCGTATATTAAAATTCGGAGGCTATAATGACGGCCTTTATCAGCTGTATCGTGTGATGCGGAATATCGGAAGAATTGCGTTTCCGATATTCTGTTTTCTTCTGGTAGAAGGATTTATGCATACAAGAGACCGGGAAAAATATGCACTGCGTCTGGGATGTTTTGCGGCAGTATCTGAGATCCCGTTTGATCTGGCATTCAACGGAAAAGTTTTGGAAGTCGGATATCAGAATGTGTTTTTTACATTATTGCTGGGTCTGCTTACCATGATGGCGTATGATGCGGTGATGAACCAGAGCCGCTGGAGTGTCTGGAAGCGGACGGCATTATCTACGATTGCGATCCTTGCCGGAATGTTTGCGGCAGAGTTTTTATCAACGGATTACGGCGCACTCGGAGTTCTCTGCATTATGGTATTTTACCTGTTCCGGAGAAGCAGAATACAGCAGGTCGTGTTTGGATGTCTGGCATTTGTATGGTGGGAATGGGCAGCAGTGTTTGCATTCGTTCCAATCTTTTATTACAATGGAAAACGTGGCTTTGGAATGAAATATTTCTTTTACGCATTTTATCCGGTGCATCTGCTGATCCTGTATCTGATCGTATATAAAATGGGATATGGATCCGTGCCTGCAATATAGTGAATGCTCATTGGACCGGTATATGGAAAAGGACTTTAGAAAACGGAGGAGATGTTTTCTAAAGTCCTTTTTATATGTAAACCTGCCGGAAAATCTGGCAGGATTGTTTTTTGACGGAACTGACAGAACCCCAACCACCGAGTCGAAACTCAACAGCTCCTTTTGATGTTATTAATGATACGGAATAATTGTGACCATTTCTTGACTGGAAAATGAAGGAAATCTTAAAAACAGATGAGAAATTCATAAAGTCGCATAGGCGGGAAGGGGGAAATGAGGTATAATGTGCGTAAAAGTGGTTAACACAGGGCAGGAAATTTTGTCAGTGAAATCTACTGTGGAATTTTATAATGGAGAAAATTTATGAAAGAGTATCTGGAAAATGTGCGGTGCGTGGCACCGTTGATCCATAATATAACAAACTATGTGACAGCAAATGATGTTGCAAATGTCCTTTTGGCATGCGGGGCAAGTCCGATCATGGCAGATGAGGAGGCAGAGGTAGAAGAAATCACGGCACACTGCATGGGGTTAAATCTAAATCTTGGAACGCTAAATCAAAAGAAAATCCCTGCAATGCAAAAAGCGGGGAAAATGGCAAATAAACTTGGACATGTTGTGGTGTTAGACCCGGTTGGAGTCGGTGCAAGCAGTTTCCGGAAACAGACGGCGGAGCAGCTTTTAAAGGAAGTACGGTTTGATGCGATCCGGGGAAATATTTCAGAGATCAAAACCTTGGCATCTTTGTGTGGAACACAGGAAAAAAATAGTGGAAATATGGCAGTGTCAGATACAATGGATGTGGAAAAAATTACTGATAAATCAGATCATTGTGGAAAAATTACAGGTATAGATGGTTCTGGAAGAGGCGTGGACGCAGATAATGCAGATACAGTGACAGAGGAAAATTTAGCACAGCATATTAGTAATGCAAAAATGCTGTCAAAGAAACTGCAGACGATCGTTGCCATCACCGGAGCCATAGATCTGGTCACGGATGGCAGCAGTTGTTATGTGATTCGAAATGGTAATCCGCAGATGGGGCATGTGACCGGGGCAGGATGTCAGCTGTCCGGTATTTTAACCGCATTTCTTGCTGCGAATCCGGAAAATAAGTTACAGGCAGCGGCGGCAGCAGTCTGCATGATGGGATATGCCGGGGAGCTTGCGGCGGAGAAAAGCGGACAGTCGGGCAGCGGAACTTACCGTGTGAGCCTGATGGATGCAGTGTCGTGTATGGATGGAGATATATTAGAGAGAGGAGCACGTTATGAGATTCGATAGAAAACAGTTATTATTATATGGGGTAACAGACAGAAGCTGGTTAAATGGTCAGACATTATATGAGCAGGTCAGAAAGGCGTTGGAGGGCGGTGTGTCCTTTTTACAGCTTCGCGAGAAAAATCTTTCGGAGCAGGCATTTTTAGAGGAGGCAAAAGAGATACAAAAACTGTGCAGGGAGTACAAGGTGCCGTTTATCATTAATGACAACGTGGATCTTGCATTGGAGATTGATGCGGACGGTGTGCATGTCGGACAGGATGATATGGAGGCAGGGGAAGTGCGAAAAAGACTTGGAGAGGATAAGATCATCGGAGTTTCGGCACACTCGGTGGAGGAAGCGCTGCGCGCTGAAAAATGCGGGGCGACTTACCTTGGCTCTGGTGCTGTGTTTGGAAGCGGCACGAAAAAAGATGTGGGAACGTTAGATCATGAGGTGTTAAAAGAAATCTGTGCAGCAGTACAGATCCCCGTGGTTGCGATCGGCGGGATCAGCCGGGACAACATTTTACAGTTAAAGGGAACGGGGATTGACGGCGTGGCTGTGATCAGCGCTATCTTTGCGCAGAAGGATATCAGGGCAGCTGCACAGGAACTGAGGAAGTTGTCCGAGGAAGTGTGCAGGTAAGTCAAAATGCATGAACCTGGCATTAATGGTAAATAAATTTTTGAGATGCATGAGTCTGACATTGAAGAAAAGCAAAACTACAAATGCAAGAATAGGGATGAATATGAAAACAGAGCTGATACAGGGCGCAATTTTTGATATGGACGGAACACTGCTTGATTCCATGCCGGTCTGGGAACACGCCAGCGAGCGGTATCTGCAGAACAAAGGAATTGAGGTGCGGGAAAAACTTTCGGAGATTTTGTTTTCCATGAGCATGCAAAAGGGTGCGGAATACGTGAAAGAAAATTACCACCTCACGGAATCGACGGATGAGATCGTGACCGGTGTAAATAATATCGTTTATACTGCGTATGAAAAAGAGGTACAGCCCAAAGAGGGCGTGAGGGAGTTTTTGGATAAACTGCAGGCAGAAGGAATAAAAATGGTCGTGGCAACCTCGACAGACCGCCCTATGGTGGAGGCAGCATTAAAGCGCACAGGCCTGCTTTCTTATTTTGAACGGATATTTACCTGCACGGAAATCGGCAAAGGAAAAGTGGAGCCGGACATTTATCATGCGGCTTCTGATTTCCTTGGAACAAAACCGGAACACACGCTGGTGTTTGAAGATGCACTTTATGCGATCGGGACGGCGAAAAAAGCCGGGTTTGTGACGGTTGGGGTTTATGATGCGGCAAGTGAAAAGGAACAGGACAAGATCAGGGAGCAGGCAGATATTTATCTGGAAGCGTTTGCGGAAGCTGTGGGAAGAATATGAAAAATAAATGATAACCCAAAATCTCATTTACATGGAATTTACAAACTTTTCATGGCGTCGTATAAAAATCTGTGCTATGATAAATAATGTTGAGGTATCAGTGTGAAAAATAAGATTTTTCACACGCAAGATTTGTGCTTACGCACAAACTTGAGATGCGCAAAAGACAGCGCAAGAATGGAGATTAATTTGAAAAAGTACATTGCGGCAATAGGGATATGTTTTATGGCACTGGGGGCGGCATGCATTATGAAAACGGATCCTGAGGAGGTGCGAGAAGAGCTGCCAGAACTTATCATCGGAAGTGATAATTATGAGCCATATAATTATCTGGATGACGATGGAAAGCCGGTAGGTATTGATGTGGAACTGGCGGAGGCGGTGTGTGAACAGTTAGGATACACACCGGTATTTCAATATATCGTATGGGATAAAAAGGATGAATATCTGGACAATGGGAAGGTGGACTGTCTGTGGGGAAGCTTTACCATGAATGGCAGGGAGGATGAGTATCAGTGGGCTGGCCCATACCTTTACAGCAGACAGGTGATTGCAGTGCGGACGGACAGCAAAATCAGAAACATATCCGATCTTGCAGGGAAAAGGGTTGCAGTACAGGCGACAACAAAACCGGAGGAGGTTCTGTTAGAGAGAAGTGATCCGAGAGTCCCGGAGGTGGATATGGTGTATAGTCTGTCCGGCATGGACGAGATCTATGCAAGCCTCAGGAAAGGGTATGTGGATGCGATCACAGGACATGAAAGTGCGCTTGAGAGATTTGTTGGGAATGCACCGGATATGTATGCCATACTGGATGAAAGTCTGTATATTTCAGAACTGGGAGTTGCTTTCAAAAATGACACTCATCAGGATCTGGCAAAAAAAATGACACAGATTTTAAAAGAGATGCAGGATGATGGAACACTCCGGGACATGGTAGAAAAATACGGATTGGATGCCGAAAAAGCACTGGGGGTCACAAATGCTGAATAATGAAAAGATAACAAAGATCATCGCCCGCAGATATATATGGCTGCCATTTTTGATGGGAGTGCTTTTAGGGATAGTATGTTTTGTGGTATTTACCGGGTATGACCGGATGAAAATTGAGAAAATTGCAGATGAAACACTCGATTTTATGCAGGACCGTGTCAAAAAATATGATGACTACAAAAATAATGATAAAGTAAAGAGTCTTTATCGTCTGGCAGATAAGACATTGGAGCTGGATCAGCGGTTGGAAGAGAAAGATGCAGATCAGGAAGAACTGGTCGAACGCTATATGAAAGATCAGAGATTAGATGGTGTTCTGCTTATAGACGAAAATCTGAATTGTGTGTATCAGGCAGAAGATGTTGGAAAGATGGATACATTCTGGCAGGAACAGATGAGTGAACCGGCAGTAAAAAATATGTTGGAGCAGCCGCGGAAAACATATATCACACGGCTTGATAAAGAGGGGAAAAACTATGATTTTGCGGTGGTATCCAGGACAGACGGCAAAGGGCTTGTCGCCGCTTATATAGAAAAAAACATGGAAGACAACGGTGATATTTCCATCTACTCGCTGTTTACCGGATTTACATTTGATATGAATGGTATCGTTGCGGTGACAGACGACAAACAAGTGCTTAGTTCCAATTCGGAGAAACTGCTTTCTGTGAAGCCGGGGGAGTATCGTGATATTTTTACACCGGACATATATACAGGGGATGAGCACAGGATGATCCATCTGGAAAGTACGGGAGGCAGCTGGTATGGGGAGATCAAGCAGATGAAAGATTATACACTTTATGCATTTTTCCCCGAAACTGCGATATATGCACTGCGTACAAAGGTTGTGATCGGTACCATGGGTGTATACATCTTGTGCTGGATGACATTTATGCTGGTACGGGGATATGTGGCGGAATCGAATATGCGCCAGATGGAAAAACAGTATCATATCATCCAATCTGTCAGCAGTGTATTTTCTATCTGTATGCTGTTAGATCTCAAAAAGAATACATGGGAAATGATCAAAGCATCTGACCAGATTCGAAAAATGACCGGCAATGAGACAAACACTGCTAACATGATGAAATTTTTCTGTAAAAATACAGTTGCGCAGTCAGAACGGCAGAAATTTTGGGACTTTGTAAACCCTGATACACTTGCAGAGCGGCTGCAGGGAAAAGATTATATCAATTGCCAGACCGAAATCGGAAAGGGAGAATGGTTCAGCATCATGCTGGTGCCGCAGCATCATGACGCACATGGCAATGTTGAGGCGGCGCTTTTTCTGAGCAGAAATATTACCGACGAAAAAATGCGTGAGATGGACTATCAGAAAAAACTGGAAAAATCGGTGGAACAGGCAGAGCAGGCAAACATTGCGAAAACGGATTTCTTACGGCGGATGAGCCACGATATCCGCACACCGATCAATGGGATACGCGGAATGGTGGATATCTGTCGGTATTATATCGGAAATCCCAAAAAACAGGAGGAGTGTCTGGATAAGATTCTGCTTTCATCCACCTTTCTGATGGAGCTGGTCAATGATGTTCTGGATATGAATAAACTGGAATCCGGGCAGATTAAGCTGGAGGAAAAGCCATTTTCCATTTCTGAAATATTAAAAGAAGTGGAGACAGTAGTCGGGATGGCGGCAACTGAACATGGAATCACGCTGACGGTAAAAAAAGGAGAGATTAACCATGAAAATTTGCTTGGAAGCTCTCTTCATGTCCGGCAGATCTTACAAAATATTACTTCAAATGCGGTAAAATACAATAAACCAAATGGAAAAGTGATTTTGGAGTGCCGGGAGCTGCCGCCGAAAAATGAAAAAGCCGTGTTTGAGTTTGTGTGTACCGATAATGGGATCGGGATGAGCCAGGAATTTCAGGAACATGCATTTGAACCGTTTGTGCAGGAAAACAGTTCAGCACGCACTTCCTATACCGGAACCGGACTTGGACTTGCAATCGTAAAGAAACTGGTAGAACAGATGGAAGGAACGATCCACTTCGTGAGTGAGCCTGGAAAAGGCACCCGGTTTACACTTGTGATCCCGTTTCTGCCGGATGACAGCATCGAAATGCAGACGGAGCAGACACAAAGTACCGATGCAGTAAAGGGAATTGAAAATGATAAAATACTGTTGGTGGAAGATTATGAGATAAATATGGAAATCGCCCGGTTTGTGCTGGAAAATGAGGGGGCACAGGTACAGGAGGCATGGAATGGCAAAGAAGCTGTTGATCTGTTTGCAGCATCAGAACCGGGTGGATATGATGTGATTCTGATGGATCTGATGATGCCTGTTATGGGCGGTCTGGAGGCAGCGCAGTGCATCCGGAAACTGGAGAGAGAAGATGCAAAAACCGTTCCGATCATCGCGATGACAGCAAATGCATTTGCAGATGATGAGGAGCGGAGTCTGGCAGCCGGCATGGATGCGCACATCTCCAAACCATTGGATGCAGAAAAACTCATTCAGGTAATTTCTGATATATGCAAAAAGCGGAAAGAGCATGCAAAAGGAGATACAGATATCTGATCTCTGATGTCCGAAAAAAATGCAGTTCCGAATTGCACAAAGGTACTTTATTATCAGTAAGAGATGTAGTATACTTCTTCTGCGAAATATACAAAGAGTGAGGACAAAAGAAATGCAGAAGAATCTTGGAAAGATCAAACGTACCGTGGAAGAGTATGTGGTGCTGACTGTTGCAACACTGATTCTTGTTGTGGGAGTGTATGTATTTAAATTTCCAAATAATTTTTCGTTTGGCGGAGTAACCGGTCTGGCAGTCGTGCTGGGTGCCGTACTTCCGACATCTCCGGGAAATCTTACCTTTATCATCAATATGCTGTTGCTGGTACTTGGATTTATATTCCTTGGAAGAGGATTTGGAGTCAAAACTGTTTACGTCAGTGTACTGACATCGGTTGGGTTAAGCTTTGCGGAGCGGGTGTTTCCGATGGATGCGCCTCTGACCGGACAGCCGGTATTAGAGCTTATCTATGCGATCGTACTGCCGGCATTTTCCGCGGCAATTCTGTTTAATATCGGAGCGTCCGGCGGCGGAACGGATATCGTGGCAATGATCTTAAAGAAATATACGAAGCTGAACATTGGAGCAGCATTATTTTTAGTGGATCTTGGAATCGTCGTTGCATCCTGTCTTGTATTTGATGCGCAGACAGGTCTTTGTTCCATGTGCGGTCTTCTGGCAAAATCTCTGGTAGTCGATAATGTGATCGAGAGTATCAACCTGTGCAAGTATTTTACGATTATATGCAACGATCCGGAGCCAATCTGTGAATTTATCACAAAAGAATTAAACCGCAGTGCTACGGTTTATCAGGCAGAAGGTGCTTACCAGCACAATCAGAAGACGGTGATCTTAACGGTCATGAAGCGGAGCCAGGCGGTAGAACTTCGTAATTATATCCGTATGAACCAGCCGTCCGCGTTTATTGCAATCACAAACAGCAGTGAGATCATCGGAAAGGGTTTCCGTGGTTTCAACTAAGGTTTGGTTGCGGGAAAGAGAAGTCTATTATATAATAGAAAGAGCGGGTTGCGTATGTGAAAAGTTATGCATATCTGAAGATGGTATGAGTACAAAACCGTGATGCAGCTATTTTATAAGATAAGAAATGGAGAAGCGAATGAAAATTTGGGAAGATGATAATCAGAAATACATCAAGGCGATGATGGAGAAAAATACCACAGAGCAGAATGAGAAACTGACAAAGCGATTAGAGGAGATTGATTTTTCAGTGTTAGAACACATTGAAAGAAAAGAAACTGTCAATGAGCGCGGTGTATTTGCTCCGTTAGATGCAGTGGAAGTTAGCGAGATCGAGGCAAGAGGGGCTGAATTCAAAGAACTCGGTTTAAAGGCGATCCGTGAGGGAAAAGTCGGTGCGGTGCTTTTAGCGGGCGGACAGGGAACCCGCCTTGGACTTGACCGGCCAAAGGGAACATTAAATATCGGAGTGGCCAAAGAGTTATATTTATTTGAGCAGCTGCTTCGCAATCTGATGGACGTGACAGATGAGGCAGGAGTATATGTACCGCTTTATATTATGACAAGCAATATCAACAACGCAGATACGACAGCTTTTTTTGAGGAACATGATTACTTTGGTTATCCGAAAGATTATGTGAAATTTTTCGTACAGGAAATGGTGCCGGCATGCGATTATGAGGGACGGATCTATATGGAATCCCAGACTGAGGTGGCAATGTCTCCAAACGGCAACGGCGGCTGGTTTTCATCTATGGTAAATGCAGCAATAAACCCAATTGAATCATCGTCGTCTGTTTTTGCATTAAAAATAATTTCAGTTTCATATTCGGTATACTTATCTGGAGAAATTAAACCAATAAGACTGCAACTGTTGGTAGTATTGTAAATAATATTTTCAGTCTTTTTATATTCCCAGGCAAGGAGTTCTGAAGGAGCTGCTGGATATCCTCCTGGATTAGTTATTGCATCACAATTAGTTCTATTAGAATGAGATATTCTTGAATAACGTAAAAACAAATCTTGCATGGAAGGTCTACTGTTTTTTCATTTTGCGACTTCTTCAGCTGACTCACATACATAACTAGTTATATTAATAGGATACAAACCAACAACATTTTCATCTTCTGTAGAAATAATGACATCTCCTTTATTACCTACAGGAAATCTTTTGGTACCAATTGTACCCAACAACTTGGATGAATCTAAACTGTGTAGAGTATCATCAGTATGAAAGTGTGCTTCAACAGGGAATTGATTTGGTGCATTTTTTACACCAGACCAATCTATCTCGTTTGCTACACCTGCTGTGTCTGCATAAT
>ERZ779671.1071-NODE-1071-length-12474-cov-3.519849_pt1 | contig 12474 bp, 9 predicted proteins | sample MGYA00511074_ERZ779671 | MGnify/ENA primary metagenome ERZ779671 (study PRJEB29588, sample SAMEA2158454) | human gut metagenome | biome: human gut; feature: human-associated habitat; material: faeces | place: Denmark | collected 2008/2010 ... | reverse complement strand
AAGGATGCTACTGACGAGATGTGCAGACGTGCGTGTGAGCTTGCCTGCGCCGATGAATTCATCGAGAAGATGCCGGATGGCTACAACACATATATCGAGCAGGGTGGTTCGAATGTATCCGGCGGACAAAAGCAGCGTCTGTGTATTGCGCGTGCACTATTGAAGAATCCGAAGATCCTGATCTTAGATGATTCGACGAGTGCGGTTGATACGGCGACGGATGCGAAGATCCGTGCGGCATTTGCAACCGAGATTCCGAACACAACGAAGATTATCATTGCACAGCGTATCTCCAGTGTGGAGCATGCCGACCGGATCATCGTCATGAACGAGGGTGAAATCAACGGTATTGGAACGCATGAAGAGCTGCTTGCCGGAAATGATATTTACCGCGAGGTATATGAGTCACAAAACGGTGCCGGCGCCAATGCAGATTTTGACGAGGAGGCGTCATCAAATAAGGAGGTGAATCAACATGCGTAATCAAAGAGGAAAAGGACCGGAGAATCCGGGCAGACTTCTGAAGCGGTTGATGGGAATGCTCATGAAGCATTATGGCGTGGCGATTATTATCGTTGCAATCTGTATCATCATCAACGTTCTTGCAAATGTACAGGGAACGATGTTCATGCAGCGGTTGATCGACGACTATATCACACCGCTGTTAAAGAGTGAGACGAAGAATTACACACCATTGCTCCATGCAATCGGACGTGTCGCATGCTTCTATGGGATCGGAATTATTGCTTCGTATTCCTATAACCGGATCATGGTTAATGTCACACAGGGAATGCTGAAAACATTCCGTGATTCGATGTTCACGAAGATGGAGCAGCTTCCAATCAAATATTTTGACACCCATGCGCACGGTGATATCATGTCCATGTATACAAATGATACCGATACGCTGAGACAGATGATCAGCCAGTCGATGCCACAGCTTTTCAACAGTGCGATTACGATTATCAGTACGACCGTCTGTATGTTCATGCTGAACATTCCACTTACGGCACTGACATTTTTCATGGTTGGCATCATGTTGGTGCTGACAAGAAAAATCGGTGGTTTATCCGCGAAGCATTTCATTGCGCAGCAGAAAGATATCGGTACGGTCAATGGTTATATCGAGGAGATGATGCAGGGACAGCGCGTAGTCAAGGTGTTCTGTCACGAAGAGGAGAGCAAGGAAGCATTTGACAAGCTGAATGATGCTTTGTGCGAGAGCTCCTACAAGGCGAATAACTATTCGAATATTTTAGGACCGATCAACGCGCAGCTTGGAAATATCAGCTACGTGCTCTGTGCGTTCGGCGGGGGTGTACTGGCGATTGGAAATGTCGGCGGATTCACGCTGGGCGGTCTGGCGAGCTTCCTGACGTTCAACAAGAACTTCAACATGCCAATCAACCAGATCAGTATGCAGATCAATGCAATCGTAATGGCACTTGCCGGAGCGGAGCGAATCTTCAATTTGCTGGACGAGGAGCCGGAAGTGGACGAGGGCTATGTCGAGCTTGTGAATGCAAAGCGCGAAAATGGACAGCTTGTGCCAAGTGAGAAGCGTACCGGACTCTGGGCGTGGGCACACAAGCATACAAATGGCGATCCAACCACATATGTGGAGCTGAAAGGTGACGTCGTATTTGACGACGTGGACTTCGGATATACCGATGATAAGATTGTGCTGCACAATGTTTCGATGTTTGCACAGCCGGGACAAAAGCTTGCGTTCGTCGGTTCGACCGGTGCCGGAAAGACGACGATCACGAATCTGATCAATCGGTTCTACGATATTCAGGATGGAAAGATCCGGTATGATGGCATCAATATTAACAAGATCAAGAAAGCGGATCTGCGAAGATCACTTGGTATCGTATTGCAGGATACGCATCTGTTCAGCATGAGCGTGCGGGAGAATATCCGATATGGACGGCTTGATGCGACAGACGAAGAGGTCGAGGCAGCTGCAAAGCTTGCGAATGCTGATGGGTTTATCCGTCGTCTGCCGCAGGGCTATGATACCGTTCTGACTGGCGACGGCGCAAACTTAAGTCAGGGACAGCGTCAGCTTCTTGCCATCGCGCGGGCAGCCATCGCCGATCCACCGGCGCTTATCTTAGATGAAGCGACAAGCTCGATCGATACACGAACCGAGCGCCTGGTACAGGATGGTATGGACAAGCTGATGCATGGAAGAACGACATTTGTAATCGCACATCGACTCTCCACAATCCGCAACAGCGACTGTATCATGGTACTTGAACAGGGACGTATCATTGAGCGTGGAACACACGAAGAACTGCTTGAAAAGAAGGGAAGATATTACCAGTTGTATACCGGAAATGCAGTGCTGGCGTAGGAAAAATAGGGGGGATAGAAGATGCCATTTAAGATAGTCAGAAATGATATAACGAAGATGCGGTGCGATGCGATCGTGAATACTGCGAATATAAAGCCAATTATAGGAAGTGGCTGCGATTATGCGGTCTATAAAGCAGCGGGAAAGCGACGTTTGTCAGAATACCGGGAGAAAAATATCGGTGAGGTCCCGGAGGGAGACGTATTCCTGACACCGGGATTCCGGCTGCCGGCGCGTTATATCATCCATGCGGTCAGTCCGCTTTATATTGATGGGGCGCATGGAGAGGAAGAAAAGCTGAGGGTCTGCTATCGGAAGAGCCTGTCGCTGGCGTGGGAACAGCGATGCCGGTCCATTGCATTTCCGGTAATTTCAACCGGAAGCTTTGGCTATCCGAAGCAAGAAGGTATCCGCATCGCTGCGGACGAGATTCAGGCATTTTTGCAGAATCATGAGATGCTTATATATCTTGTTGTATTTGATGCGCAGTCAGCACGATATGGAAAACGATTCGACAAAGACCTGCAGGCATATATTGACGAGAACTATGTCGATGCAAAACATCATGAAGAATATGGCATACAGACGATGGCGCTGCAGCGTGAACAGGACGATGAAGTCTGCCGGCCTGATGAGACGGAACTAGACGATGCACTCCGCCAGCCTGATGGGACGGACTTGGACGATGAATCGTTCTCGCCTTATGAAGACGATCTGTATGAGGACAATCTGTACGAGGACGATCTGTATGAGGAAGATTCCGACGAAGATTCCGACGAAGATTCCGAGGAAGAGAACGCATTCACACAATTGCATGAGAGCAAATTAGAAGAACGCATGAAGCATCTGACGGATTCCTTTTCGGAATATCTGCTCTATCTGATCGAAGAGAAAGGCATGACGAATGCGGATGTCTACAAGCGGGCGCTCGTGGATAAGAAAACATTTTCGAAGATAAAAAATCATGCAGATTATCATCCGCAGAAGATGACTGCAATGTGTCTGTGCATGGGTGCAAAGCTTAATTTGGATGAGACGAGAGATCTGCTTGCGCGTGCAGGATATGCATTAAGCCCGTGCGATAAGACGGACATTATCTTCTCTTATTTCATAGAGAATCAAATCTACGATATGATTGAGTTAGATATCCAGTTAGAGGAGCATGGACTTTCATGCCTGATCTGATATATAGACAGAGGAGCATGGACTTCTGTGTCTGATCAAATATATTATATAAGGTCGCTTGTGTGGCGACCTTATTTTTTATGCTTTGTGATATGATTTCCTCAACAACAAACAGAGTAACTGATAAAAATGATTTGGCAGATATAAGCATATAGGATTGAATGCGTGTATGCTGCATATCGAAAATATCAGAAGGATGAAATGGAGGTAATCATTATGAAGAATTTGACAGAGCTGGTATTTATCTTAGACAGAAGTGGCTCGATGAGCGGGCTTGAGGCGGACACGATAGGCGGATTCAACAGTATGATCGAGAAGCAGAAGAAGGAAGCAGGCGAAGCGCTTGTATCGGTCGTATTGTTTGACGATCAGACAGAGGTAATCTATGACCGGGCGGACATCAGGCAGATTCAGCCGATGACAGACGAGCAGTATTTTGTGCGGGGGTGTACGGCATTGTTAGATGCAATCGGTGGTGCAATCAGTCATATCAAGGATGTGCGCAAACGTATGCCGGAGTCGGAACGCCCGGAGAAGACAATCTTCATTATCACAACCGATGGGATGGAAAATGCAAGCCACAGATATAATTATGCGAAGATCAAGAAAATGATTGAGAAACGGCAGGCGAAAAACTGGGAATTTATCTTCCTTGGAGCAAACATCGATGCAGTCGCAGAAGCAGGACGCATGGGAATCAGAGCCGGTCGCGCCGTCAATTACCATTGTGATGCTGCCGGAACAGCACTCAATTACAAGGTCTTAAGTCAGACTGTAGCCATGATGCGTAGCTGCGAATCCGCACAGGATATGACAGACTTTCTAGATGAAGAAGATTGCTTCGAGGAGATTGAGGAGGATTATGCAAGGAGGAAATAGTTTGAAATGTCTATGAAAACACTTTCCGTTTTTATGTTTTATATGTTAGAATAAATAAAAAGATGGGGATGTGAGATTATTGATAATTTCTACTGATGTAGATTAAAGCGGTTTGCTAAAAGAAAAAATATCCATAGAAGCGATATCATGTAAGGGAGAGATTTGCATGGCAATATCATCTATCTGGTTGTTAAAGGGGTTCTGCAGAATAAGGCACAAATATAATGAAATGTTTGTGCTTTATTTTTAATATGATATTTTATATAAAAGCACCGCTTTATAAAAAAATATGTTGATTTAAAAAACTTATTGCGGTATATTATATCGTATAATAAAAAAACGGAGGAGAAACAAATGGGTAAAAATCAAAATTTTCAGGAATTTATTGGGGTATCACCACTTCAAAAGACTTTAAGAAACGAATTGATCCCAACAGAAACAACAAAAAAGAATATTACTCAGCTTGATCTTTTGACGGAGGATGAAATCCGTGCGCAAAATCGAGAGAAGCTGAAAGAGATGATGGATGACTACTACCGGGATGTGATTGATAGCACTTTGCATGCGGGTATAGCTGTTGATTGGAGCTATTTATTTTCGTGTATGCGAAATCATCTAAGGGAGAATTCCAAAGAGTCAAAGCGGGAATTGGAACGAACACAGGATTCTATTCGTTCACAAATCTATAATAAGTTTGCTGAACGAGCGGATTTTAAGGATATGTTTGGAGCATCGATAATAACAAAATTACTTCCGACATATATAAAACAGAATCCAGAATATTCCGAGCGGTATGACGAGAGCATGGAAATTTTGAAACTGTATGGAAAATTCACAACATCGTTGACCGATTACTTTGAGACAAGAAAGAATATCTTTTCTAAAGAGAAAATATCTTCTGCCGTTGGATATCGAATCGTAGAGGAAAATGCTGAGATCTTCTTGCAGAATCAGAATGCTTACGACAGAATCTGTAAGATAGCGGGACTGGATTTACATGGATTGGATAATGAAATAACAGCATATGTTGATGGAAAAACATTAAAAGAAGTATGTTCGGATGAAGGATTTGCAAAGGCTATTACACAAGAAGGGATTGATCGCTACAACGAGGCAATCGGTGCAGTAAATCAATATATGAATCTGTTATGCCAGAAGAATAAGGCATTAAAACCGGGACAATTTAAGATGAAGCGGTTACATAAACAGATTCTTTGCAAAGGAACAACCTCTTTCGATATTCCAAAGAAATTTGAAAATGATAAACAGGTGTATGACGCAGTTAATTCTTTTACAGAGATAGTAATGAAGAATAATGATTTGAAGCGACTGTTAAATATTACACAGAATGTAAATGATTATGACATGAATAAAATCTATGTAGCAGCCGATGCATATAGTACGATTTCACAGTTTATCAGTAAAAAATGGAATCTGATTGAAGAATGTTTGCTGGATTATTATAGCGATAATTTGCCGGGAAAAGGAAATGCGAAAGAAAACAAAGTTAAAAAGGCGGTAAAGGAAGAAACGTATCGCAGTGTTTCACAGTTGAATGAACTTATTGAGAAATATTATGTGGAAAAGACAGGACAGTCAGTATGGAAAGTGGAAAGTTATATTTCGAGGCTGGCAGAAACGATTACATTGGAATTGTGTCATGAGATAGAAAACGATGAGAAGCATAATCTGATTGAAGATGATGACAAGATATCCAAGATCAAGGAACTGTTGGATATGTACATGGATGCATTTCATATTATAAAAGTGTTCCGGGTGAAAGAAGTATTGAATTTCGATGAAACTTTTTATTCGGAGATGGATGAGATTTATCAGGATATGCAGGAAATCGTTCCATTATACAATCATGTTCGAAACTATGTTACACAGAAACCATATAAACAGGAGAAATATCGTTTATATTTCAACACTCCAACATTGGCAAATGGCTGGTCCAAGAATAAGGAATATGATAACAACGCTATTATCTTAATGCGAGATGATAAATATTATTTAGGTATTCTGAATGCAAAAAAGAAACCATCGAAACAAACTATGGCGGGCAAAGAGGACTGTTTAGAACATGCGTATGCAAAGATGAATTATTATTTGTTGCCGGGTGCGAACAAGATGCTTCCAAAAGTATTTTTATCTAAGAAAGGAATACAGGACTATCACCCATCATCATATATTGTTGAAGGATATAATGAAAAGAAACATATTAAAGGTTCCAAGAATTTTGATATCCGGTTTTGTAGGGATTTGATTGACTACTTCAAGGAATGCATTAAAAAACATCCGGATTGGAATAAGTTTAACTTTGAATTTTCTGCGACAGAAACATATGAGGATATCAGTGTCTTTTATCGCGAAGTTGAAAAGCAAGGATATCGCGTAGAGTGGACGTATATCAATAGTGAAGATATTCAGAAACTGGAAGAAGATGGACAGTTGTTTTTATTTCAGATATATAACAAAGATTTTGCTGTGGGAAGTACAGGTAAACCAAATCTTCATACATTGTATCTGAAAAATCTGTTCAGCGAAGAAAATTTGCGGGACATTGTATTAAAACTAAATGGGGAAGCAGAAATATTCTTCCGTAAATCAAGTGTTCAAAAACCGGTGATTCATAAGTGCGGCAGTATTTTAGTCAATCGTACCTATGAGATTACCGAGAGTGGAACAACACGGGTACAATCAATTCCGGAAAGTGAATACATGGAATTATATCGCTACTTTAATAGTGAAAAGCAGATAGAATTATCAGATGAGGCAAAAAAATATTTGGACAAGGTGCAATGTAATAAGGCAAAGACAGATATTGTGAAAGACTACCGATACACCATGGACAAGTTTTTTATTCATCTTCCGATTACGATTAATTTTAAGGTTGATAAGGGTAACAATGTTAATGCCATTGCACAGCAATATATTGCAGAGCAGGAAGATTTGCATGTGATAGGAATCGATAGAGGAGAACGGAATCTGATTTACGTTTCTGTAATTGACATGTATGGCAGAATTTTAGAGCAGAAATCCTTTAACCTTGTGGAACAGGTATCGTCGCAGGGAACGAAGCGATATTACGATTACAAAGAAAAATTACAGAACCGGGAAGAGGAACGGGATAAAGCAAGAAAGAGTTGGAAGACAATCGGCAAGATTAAGGAATTAAAAGAGGGGTATCTGTCGTCAGTAATTCATGAGATTGCACAGATGGTCGTAAAGTATAACGCAATCATTGCAATGGAAGATTTGAATTATGGATTTAAGCGGGGAAGATTCAAAGTAGAGCGCCAGGTATATCAGAAATTTGAAACGATGTTGATCAGTAAGTTGAATTATCTGGCAGATAAATCTCAGGCTGTGGATGAACCGGGAGGTATATTACGGGGATATCAGATGACTTATGTGCCGGATAATATTAAGAATGTTGGAAGACAATGTGGAATAATCTTTTATGTGCCGGCAGCATATACCTCCAAGATTGATCCGACAACCGGATTTATCAATGCATTTAAGCGGGATGTGGTATCAACAAATGATGCAAAAGAGAATTTCTTGATGAAGTTTGATTCTATTCAGTACGATATAGAAAAAGGCTTATTTAAGTTTTCATTTGATTACAAAAATTTTGCCACACATAAACTTACACTTGCGAAGACAAAATGGGACGTATATACAAATGGAACTCGAATACAAAACATGAAAGTTGAAGGACATTGGCTTTCAATGGAAGTTGAACTTACAACGAAAATGAAAGAGTTGCTGGATGACTCGCATATTCCATATGAAGAAGGACAGAATATATTGGATGATTTGCGGGAGATGAAAGATATAACAACCATTGTGAATGGTATATTGGAAATCTTCTGGTTGACAGTCCAGCTTCGGAATAGCAGGATAGATAATCCGGATTACGATAGAATTATCTCACCGGTACTGAATAATGATGGAGAATTTTTTGATTCTGATGAATATAATTCATATATTGATGCGCAAAAGGCACCGTTACCGATAGATGCCGATGCAAATGGCGCATTTTGCATTGCATTAAAAGGAATGTATACTGCCAATCAGATCAAAGAAAACTGGGTTGAAGGGGAGAAACTTCCGGCGGATTGCTTGAAGATCGAACATGCGAGTTGGTTAGCATTTATGCAAGGAGAAAGGGGATAGTGGCTGTCAATCTGTGCTTGGACATAGATTACAATATTCGGTTTTTCAGATTGACAATAGTTCGAGAATCATTGATAATATTATACAGGATTTAAAAAATAATTTTGAAAAGAAATTCACACAGGAAGACAGTGTGATGATTTTTAAATTATCATCAAGTTGTGAGATTATCCGATTCGGTTATGCAAAGAATGATGAGAAAGACTTTTTCATTATCGAATAAGGGAAATTGCAAACCTTGGTCCTTATAAAAAATTATATTAAGATTATTCAATGATAATGTACAGAATAAACAAAATAATAATTAAAAATAAGGTATTTAATCAGAAAAATTGTTGATATTAACAAAGTTGGGGTTGAATAACCTTAAATAATTTCTACTGTTGTAGATCTATGACACCCTCAAAAGAGTTCATAGTTGAATAACCTTAAATAATTTCTACTGTTGTAGATAAAGTGTTACCCGTGTTACCTTTTCGGCAGTTGAATAACCTTAAATAATTTCTACTGTTGTAGATTCAGGAATAACCATTACCACACCATTCGTTGAATAACCTTAAATAATTTCTACTGTTGTAGATTATAGTGCAAGAAGATATGAATTATCTGGTTGAATAACCTTAAATAATTTCTACTGTTGTAGATCGCATAATATAATCTTCCGAACATTTTGTTGAATAACCTTAAATAATTTCTACTGTTGTAGATACGACCTTGGATTGTCTATTGCATCTGTTGAATAACCTTAAATAATTTCTACTGTTGTAGATATATCGCACTGATTCATGACAGCGGCGTTGAATAACCTTAAATAATTTCTACTGTTGTAGATTACGGCAGAGCCGGATGTTAGTAAATTGTTGAATAACATTAAATAATTTCTACTATGTAGATACCTATAGAAATATTCACCTACAGAATCGCATACATCCCCATCAACCCAGCCAGAAACACCACATTCACAACCGTAAACCACAGAAAATATTTCCCCTTTTTGCCCGGATATTCCCGGGCAATTTGCTTGTAGGAGATCAGGCTTGCCATCGAAGCAATGAGTGTGCCGAGCCCGCCGAGGTTTGTGCCGATGATAAGTGCTTTGTAATTTGTTGTAAATCCGGACAGCAAAAGGGCGGTTGGCACGTTGCTGATGATCTGGCTGGCACCGATTGCAATGTATGTTTCCCGTCCGGTAATGATGCTTTCAAGGAAGGATTGGAAAGCTGGCACGCGCTCCATATTTCCGATGAATACGAAAAATCCGATAAATGTGCCGAGCAGTGCGTAGTCCACGTGAAGCAGAGTTTTTCGTGACACAAGCAGGAACAGTACAAGAATAATCACGAACAGGATGCGGATGTCCAGAAGCTTTGCGACATTCAACAGGCACAGCACAAATGCGATGCTGTAAAGGATAATCTTTTTTTTCGGAAGTTTAACTGACTGATCGTTTCGGTCAATCACGATCGCATGCTGCTTGATGAAGAACATGGAGAGCAGGATTCCAAGCAACGAAGCAATCGTAAAGGGGAGCATAATTTCCACGAATGTACCGAGAGACATGCCGGATTTCGCATATAGATACAAGTTCTGTGGATTCCCCATCGGCATAAGCATACTTCCGAGGTTTGCAGCGATTGTCTGCATCACAACGACCGGGATGATCAGATGTTCCTTCTCCGACATGGAAAGCACAATGATTGCAAACGGCACAAAGGTGATCAGTGAGACATCGTTTGTGATAAACATGCTGAATACAAATGGAAGCAACACCAGTACTAGAAATAATTGTCTTGTTGTATGAACGTGTGCAAGCAGTGCATTTCCGATCGTGTGGAACAGACCGGTTTCCTTGAATCCAGCCATAACAGCCATTAGGCAGAACAGGAGTGTGATGGAATGCCAGTCGATGTAGGAGATGTATTTTCTGTCCGGGTGGACGAGGAACATGGAGAGGATGGCAAGTACGAGGCTTACCATCAGGACTGTTTCTCTTTTTATAAATGCAAGTATTTTCTTCATAATGTATCTCGATTCTGTAAAATTTTTTCCATTATATCACATGTCACTACACGATAACGTGATGACCTGCGCACGCATCAGCGAGATTCATTATAACATAAAAAAACACCTTGACACCACAAAATCCATTTGATAAAATAAACAATGCGGTGGCTGTGCTTGCACAAGCCGGCATATTGCGAAAACACACATGGAGCCGTTAGGCGACATGATATAATCCACACTTGGAAAAGAAAATAGAAGGTTACTATTGGAAACGCACATTCTCTTTGGAATGATAACGAACAACACTGTCTGTTAAAAATTATCATTTTAAGGAGGTTTTTTTATGCCAAAAACAAAGTTTCAAGAGGTTATTTTCACGATTATGATGGTGTTCGTCATGGTGTATGCGATGATCTGCTACAACATTGCACTGAACATCGGAGGGATGAGCAACGAAGTGTTCCTGTCCGCATTCCATGAGCTTGTCATCATGGGACCGATTGCATTTGTGCTTGATTTCTTTTTTGTCGGTACAATTGCGAAGAAGAAAGCGTTGAAGATCGTGAATCCGGAGAAGGAAAATCCGTTCCATCTGGTTCTTGCAATTTCATTTATTTCAGTCGCATTTATGTGTCCGCTTATGAGTCTGGCAGCAACCATTTTATTTAAGCATGCGGGAAATCAGTTTATTGCCGTCTGGTTACAGACATGTGCATTTAATTTCCCGATGGCACTGTGCTGGCAGATATTTTATGCGGGACCACTCGTGCGTTTTCTGTTCCGCCTGATCTTCCGAGAGAAGCAGAAAGAGGGAAATATGCAGAAAGCATTTGAATAACGTGTTCTATTGGGGGATTTTCCGTATTTCAATATATTTACCCAATAATTTCTGATATGTACCCAGAATTCTGGACACATATTTATGAACTAGGTTGAACACATGGATGCTATCCTGTATTGTACAGGTGGCATCCATTTTGTTTTTGCCTGAATTCTTTTGTTATTATAATAATCTATATATTCTTCAATTGCTTTTGAGAATTCTTCAAAAGAAGAATAGTCTTTTTCATTTCCATAATACATCTCATTTTTTAATCTTCCAAAAAATGTCTCCATAATACAATTATCATAACAATTACCTTTTCGTGACATGGATTGTATAATGCCATGTTCCTGTAAGGCATTTCTAAAATAAGCATGTTGATACTGCCAGCCTTGGTCTGAATGAAATATCAATCCTTCAATTGAAGGAAATTTTTCAAATGCTTTATTGAGCATTCTCGTTATCTGTTCAAGATTAGGACTCTTGGACAAATCATATGAGATGATTTCATTTGTATTCATATCCAGCACTGGAGAGAGATAACACTTTCCCCATGAAAAATTGAACTGTGATACATCTGTAGTCCATTTTTGCAAAGGCGATGTTGTGCTGAAATCTCGATTTATTATGTTATCAGCAATCTTACCAACTTCACCCGTATAAGAATGATATTTCTCCTTTGGTCGTTTTCCGGCTAATCCTGATTCATGCATAAGACGCTGAACCCTCTTATGGTTCACCCGATATCCACGATTAATAAGTTCCTGATGAACTCGTCTTACGCCATATCTGCGCTTGTTTTCATCAAAAATACTTTTTATTTCTTCTAGTACTTCCTTATTGCGTTCAGCAACAACATCGTTTCTGCTAATCTCAAAATAGTAAGTAGATCTAGCCATATGCATTGCTTTAAGCAGATACTTTAATTGGTATCCTTTTTCTCTGAGGTCCTTGATGATTGCTGCTTTTTCGCCTTGAGTTGCGCAGCCCATTTTTCTTGCCTCAAGGCGATCCGTTTTTTTATTACTTCATTCTCGGCTTT
>ERZ779671.1067-NODE-1067-length-12516-cov-2.346120_pt1 | contig 12516 bp, 14 predicted proteins | sample MGYA00511074_ERZ779671 | MGnify/ENA primary metagenome ERZ779671 (study PRJEB29588, sample SAMEA2158454) | human gut metagenome | biome: human gut; feature: human-associated habitat; material: faeces | place: Denmark | collected 2008/2010 ... | reverse complement strand
ACATTATCCCGGGCGCCTGTCATAGCACCAGCCAGCTCATCCACCTGTTCTTTCGGCATATTGATAATGTGAAATGCAAGGCGCTGAGCAGACTTTGCCCCCACTCCCGGAAGCTTTGATAACTCTTCGATCAGCTTGGTGATCTGACTGCTATAGTAGTCCATTAGAACGGAAAGCCTCCGCCTAAAGCACCGCCCAGTCCACCTGTTAACTTGGACATAGCTTCGCTGTTTGCAGCTTCCATCTGACGGAATGCTTCATTGGTAGCCGCAACGATATTGAAAAAGGACATTTTCACACCCGCCTTTTACTCATACAAACCTGCTTCTTCTCGTTCTACTCGAATATCTCGCAGTTTTCTTCCTTGATAAAGCCAATGCACCGGCCCTTGTAGCGGATAGGTCGTCTGCATGATTTTTTGAGCCAACGCAGAAAGCGAGTAGGCTTTACCCTGATACTCAATTTGCCTATCATCTTTTACTACGGCTACAACCTCAGGATGATTTTGCAGCACGACCTCTGCCCCCATCGGAATACCGCATTTAATAAATGAGAACGGGGCTTTGCGTTCTTTTGCTTCTTCCTGAATTTCAGCCGCAACTTCTTCGTCTGCAATCTCATGGCCTTCCGGGGTAAGGCGCTGCAGTTTGTCCATTGTGCCGCTTAATTTTGCAATGCTCTCCAAAAGCGCATAAGCATCCTCTTTTGTCATTGCATAAAACTCTTTTGTTCTTGTCTTGCCATCGAACGTATCAATAGCGCGCAAATCAGGATTCAAACGGTCGATCAGGCTATGCAGTTCTTTATCTTGTAGCGGAGTTGAAACATCGTAAGTAGCATATACCCGAAACGCAAATGGGATACACTCGCTCCGATTTAACTGTTTCAGTCGATTCTCGATATTGGTCGCATAGCCAATTTTTACATAATCGGGAAAAGAGGGATTTGTCAGGATATAAATTACACCAGCCTTTTTTGCTGCACTCACGTTGCAGCCACCTCCTTAAATGTCAACAATTTATCTCTGTAATATTCATACTGTTTTTGGCGTGCTTCAATTTCTGCAGGCAAACCAATGTTGAGGTCGGAGCAAATCTTCTCAAAGTTGTCCAGCACATTTACGATGCGGTTCTGGACATCAAGGGGAGGAACTGGTACAACCACCCTCTCCACCGCATTTGTATTAAATTGCTGCTGTCCGCCCTTTGAAACCAGCTTTTCAGCCTGTCTCCAGTATTGGTTTGATTTAGAAAAATGCCAATAATATCTATTCGAAATTTTACTATTATCAAGTTCTATCTTTATCAAAAATGAAGCATATACAGCCGGGCTATTATCTGGAACATAGAGTGTTTTTCCATAAGTTGCGCCTGTTCGTGCAAGAAGCAAATCACCCTTTTTTACAAGGTACTTTTTGCTCTCATCATTTAGGAGTATGTACTTGGCTCCCTCTGGCTTCATCGTACCATCTTCAGCGATATCTGTGATGCGCAAGAATCGGGTATCTCCATGCTCCTGCGCTTTATCTGTATAGCCATAAGAGAATTTTGCAATATCCTTCAGCGGTAACAGTTGTATCCTACTTTCAAAAGTCAATAGCTTATCTCTATAATAACTGTATTGTGCCTTTCTGGCTGTAAGCTCCGCTGTAAGCTCCGCTGTAAGATTTGTGAAATTGTCTAGGATGCGGACAATTTCACGCTGAATTTCAAGGGGAGGCACAGGGACCTCAAATTCAGAATATATTCCAATCCAAAGCCGTTTATGCTCATTTGAGGAATAATGAAGGAATCCCATTACATGAAAGAGATATCGAATCGAAACGTCATTTGATGCCGTAATTATTTTCATTGCGGATGATTTCACTTTGAACGAAAAATCCACCCACTTAAATGCACCTGTAAAATCGTCAAAAATAATCACCGGGTTTAATTTTGATGCTCTAAAGATTCCTGTTGATTCGTTCGTGTATCCCAATATAAAAGTTTGGCCTGCAGTTAACACAGGAACATCGAATGCATCATTATAATCTGTGCTCTCTACAATATATTTCGATGGTTGTTCATAATTAGCAATTTTACCAATCTTTTTATACTCTACCCCATGCGGGCAAAGTTCCCGGAGCAGTTCATCTAGCTTGCTCATCCGCACCCTCTTCTTTCTTTGCAATATAGGTACTGTACAGTGCCATCACCGCATAATAATACATATCTTCCTGTGTTTCGATCAAATCTTCATCGAAAGCAAAATCTTCTTCTGATTCAGCAAATACCCGGCAACAGTCAATAACGATTCGCATCGTCCAGAATGTCATTATTTCTTCCAGGCATTCGCCCAAGTTACACTGCTCCCAAACCATATCAATTGGTGGCTGCAGCAGCCATTTGGATTTTCCCAAATCTGCGGAGTGAAGGTAATCATACATATATCCGTATAGCGTTCCGTTATAGCTCGTGTCTTTTAATAATTGGAGTGAATCACCTTGATAAAAGTGTGTTCGCCTTATGTCCTCAAATATGTACGGGTTTACGGTTTCAATTTTTTCATTCGAATAACGATCCATCGCTCGATGAAAGTATTTAGCCCCATCATATAAAGCATCTCGTCCAAAACCGCACGCCTTAATATCATCTTTTAGTCGTTTTAATGCAGCACTCACCTGTTCTTTAGAAACCTCTATTGGCTGATAATTGGCTTGCTTGAGGATTTCCTTTTGAACTTCTTCGCTACATCTTAAAAACTTGGTCGTTATCGCTCTATGATGCTTTCTTTTGAGTTTCAAAGTCTTTGCTATCGCCGACAACGGCAAATACTCTATTTCATCTTCATTATCAATCAGAAAAACTCTTGCCGCTTCAGCAACAGCTTTTTTCTGCGCCTCCACTTCCATTTGCTCACGTTCTTTTTCATGCGAGCGCTGTAGCCAATAGATTGCAACTGTCAATACAACTGTTGCAATCAATGAGAGCACATCCACTACGAAACTCCAAATCTCAAGGCTCATCTTTACTCTAAGTTTTCCTCCAAATACCTGTCAAAATCGCTCTGGTACAGCCGATCCTGCACCACACGGTACTTTTCAAACTCCGTTTCGGCGTGCATTTTTGCAAGCTGTGCCGAGATTTTGCCGGCATCCTTCAGCACTTCCAGATCATCTGCCTGCAAATAGATGTCCAACCGCTTGGCCCAGTCCTCCATGGTCATGGGGATATGACGGCGGGCACGGTTCTCGGCAAGGTCAAGGTATGCCGAAACAATCAGCTCCATGGACTTCATTTCATCTTCAGTCAGGTAGTTTTTCGCCACGGAGACATCGCTCTTTTTGATTTTGCCGTTGGGAGCGTCCTTCCATGTGTGAAGCCCCATGTGCGGCTTTTCAGCATCGGCACGCTCATAGATCAGCTCTGCCGCCGTATGGCGATGCACGGCATAGTGCATCTTATTCTGCACCTTTGCAAAGAACTCTTTTGTGGTCAGCGCATTGCGGTCATAATCCAGCGAAGTAGCGTAAATGTCAGTGAGTTTCTGGTAGAAGTTGCGCTCCGAAATGCGAATCTCCCGGATGCGCTCCAACTGCTCTTCAAAGTATTTCTTGGTCAGGACTGTGCCGCCGTTTTTCAGGCGCTCCTCATCCATTGCCCACCCCTTAATGGTGTACTGCTCCACGATCTGATTTGCCCAGACACGGAACCGCACCGCCCGCTGGTTGTTCACCTTGAAGCCGACTGCAATAATTGCCTGTAAGTTATAGTGGTTCGTGTTGTACTTTTTTCCGTCCGTGGCAGTTATTAAGTATTTCTTAATAACTGCTTCTTCCTGCAATTCCCCATCCTCAAAAATCTTTTTCAGATGCTGGTTTATCGCCGCGACAGATACATCGTAAAGGGTCGCCATCATCTTTTGCGTCAGCCAGATGTTTTCATCCTCGTAGCGCATCTCAATGCTGTCCTTGTCCTCGCCCGTAGAGGCAACAAAGGTCAGGTATTCTGCCGCAGAAGAACGTACCAATGCAGAATCCTTCTTATTGTTTTCCATCTTAGCCCTCGATTTCTGCCACGATCTGGTCAATGGCGGCTCGCAGTTCATTCTCCCGTGCTACGATTTGCGCAATTTCAGCGTTCAGCTTCACAATGTCGATCTTCTCACGGGTGTCCTTGGCTTCCACATAAGTGGAAACGGACAGATTGTAGTCATTTTCCTGCACCTCGGAATACTCCGCCAGATGGGAGAAGTGCGCTTCTTCTGCCCGCTGTGCAAAGGTGTCCACGATCTTATTGATGTTTTCCGGCGTGAGCTTGTTGTTGTTCGTCACCTTGACACACTCGGAAGAAGCGTCAATGAACAGCACTTTATTATCCGTTTTACCCTTTTTCAGCACCATGATGCAGGTGGCAATACTGGTGCCGAAGAACAGATTGCTCGGCAACTGGATGATGCAGTCAATGAAGTTGTTGTCCACCAGATACTTGCGGATCTTCTGCTCTGCGCCGCCACGGTACATGATGCCGGGAAAGCAGACGATTGCAGCCGTACCGTTGGAAGCCAGCCATGCCAGCGAGTGCATGATAAACGCTAAGTCCGCTTTGCTCTTCGGAGCCAGCACACCAGCCGGAGCAAAACGCGGGTCATTGATGAGCAGCGGATTTTCGTCACCGGCCCACTTGATGGAGTACGGCGGATTCGATACGATCAGCTCAAAGGGTTCATCATCCCAGCGCTGCGGATTTGTCAGCGTATCCTCACAGGCAATGTCGAATTTGTCAAACTCAATGTCGTGCAGGAACATATTGATACGGCACAGGTTATACGTTGTGATGTTGATTTCTTGCCCAAAGAAGCCATTGCGCACAGCGTCCCGTCCCAGCACCTTTTCTGCCTTCAGTAGCAACGAACCAGAGCCGCAGGCCGGGTCATATACCTTGTTGATTTCCTTCTTGCCTACCGTACCCAGCCGGGTCAGCAGCTCCGAAACATCGGCAGGCGTAAAGAACTCGCCGCCGGACTTGCCCGCATTGCTGGCGTACATGGTCATCAGGTATTCGTAGGCATCGCCAAAAGCATCAATGTCATGCTCTTTCACATCTCCAAGGTTCATATCTGCTACGCCGTTCAGCAGCTTCACGAGCTTTTCATTGCGTTTGGCAACGGTCGCGCCCAGCTTGTTGCTGTTCACATCGTAATCATCAAACAGCCCTGCAAACTGTCCCTCAGAGGAGCTGCCCTTTGCGGATTCCTCAATGTGCCGGAACGCCGTTTCCAACGTTTCATTGAGGTTTTCATCGCTGGCCGCTTTTGCCCGTACATTGCAGAACAACTCACTGGGCAGGATGAAGAACCCTTTTTCCTGTACCAGCCCTTCCCGTGCCTGCTCTGCCTCTGCATCGGGCATATCCTCATAGCGGAAGTCCGGGTTGCCTGCATCAATTTCGCCCTGATTGATATAGCTGGCAATGTTCTCCGAAATATAACGATAGAACATCGTACCGAGAACGTAGCTCTTGAAATCCCATCCGTCCACTGCGCCGCGCAGGTCATCCGCAATCGCCCAGATTGCACGGTGCAGCTCTTCGCGTTCCTGCTCTTTTTTGGTGTCTACCATTTTTATTTCCTCCATCAAATGCGGATTTCCACATTGTTTTCTTTCATTTTAACATAGTAAATGTACCACTATTGGTACATCATTGTGTTTTTTCTAAAAAGGATATACTTTTCCTTTATACTATCCTAGTAAAGCGTACCACAGCTTTTCCATGATTGCAAGCCGATAAAAATTTCTATTGCATTTTTCAGCGAGATAGTGTACACTTTTTTCAATCTTGTCCACTATCTGCATCTCAGACGGTGTTTCGTATCAGTAAGCATCTACGGTTTTGGAGGGAAACAAATGAAAGTGAAAAAGACCAAACTGCCCGAAAATCTGTATCATTACACCAGCCTCATCAAGTATCGGATGATTCTTGCAACTGGGAAATTGCTTCTGACACCTTCCAATCTGAAATATGACAACGCCACACTCCATGACGAACCACTCTTTTTTAATGGGCAGAAAATTGGTTATAAATCCGTTGACAAATATGAAAACTATCACCCTGTCGTCTGGCTGACAGCTAATGACCGTGCGGGTGCCAAAAATACCGGCCTGTCCAACGATAAAATCATGTGCCGCATCACTATCAAGACTGAAGGTAAAATCTGGCGGTATCTTCCTTGGCGCACTTTCTGCGACAAGTACAATGCTGACCGCGGCATTGCCTCTACCCTGAAACAGACTGCGGACGATTATCGAAACTGGTATGTCTGTGAATCCGAAATTCCAGTTGCCGACTTTACAAAAGTTGAATTTCTGGGCGAGGATGGTACCTACAAGGCTGAGAATGACATTCCCGGCTTCTCTTTGTCCGATGTTGCCCCGGAACTTTTTGATTAAAGAATAGCCTGCTATGTACAGAACCCCCGTCAGCCAAACACTGACGGGGGTTCTGCTGCCTTCCGGTTACAGCTCCACGCTGTTCTCCCGGCTCTTTTGCGGTTTTTGCTTTACTGTCTGCTCCTGCTCCCTCATAAGCCCAATGACCTGATTCATCTTCTCCGCACCGAAGTAGTTCCACACACGTCCAAAGTCACGCTTCATCGCACGAAACTGTTCATTCTCTGCTTCAGCTTGTTCCAGCAGTCTGCTCAAGTTGCGGTTCACATCCTTTTCGCTGCGATAAAAGCCCTGATACTTGTCCCGGTCATGCTTCATCTCCCAATACTTCCGATGCAGTGAGAAAATCACCTGCACCAGCTTCTTAATGAGCGGCACGGCCTTCTTTTCCCGATAGCTCTTGGCGGTCTCAAATGTGGCTGCTTCTGGCACCCATTCTTCTGGCCGCTGAGAGTATTGCGCTGACAGGTTTTCCAAACCTTCCATAATGGGAGCCAGCTTGTTCAGCTTCTGGCTCTGCTTCTGGTAGGTCAGCTCTGCTTTCTGTACCCGCTGTTCAGCGGCTTCTACGGCTGTCTGCGCTGTTTCCAGATGTTCCTGCATCTCGGTCAGGTCGGTCTGGCACTCCTGCTTGGCAGCTTCCAGAGCCGCCACCTCTTTACTACGCTCCTGCTTTTTGAAGTCCAGCACAGACAGGTGCTCTTCATGGGTGCCTTTCTGCTCCCACTCGATGCCGTGCCGCTCCATTACGGCAGCAAGCTGCTCTTTCTCGGCGTTGATCCACTGGTTCAGTTCGGATTCTCGCTTGGAGCCGCCTACAAAACCCAAGGCCTTCAGAGCCTGCTTCAGGGAGACCTTGGTGTCCAGTCCTTTGCCCTTCCAGCCGGACACATACGGCACGAAGTCGATGTGCAGATGGGGCGTAGCTTCATCCATGTGGAGGAATGCTCCGAACACCCGCAGTGTCGGGTTACGTTCTTGGAAGCCCTGCATATACTCGTCCAGCAGTTCCTTTGCCAGTGCGCCGTTCTCGGTCAGGACACCCATATCATCCTTGTTGCCGATCTGGACGATCAACTCATGGAAGAGCTTTTCCTGCTTGCCTGTCCGCAGGTGCTCATAGTAGTCGTTGATACAGCGGTCCTTGCGCTTCTGCTTGGCGTTGTAGCGGTTCACTGCCTCGTCAAAAAGTTCGTGGTACACCTTCTGAATCGGTTCATCCCGGTACATAACATTCAGGCTGCTGCGCTTCGGGTCTACGTTTTCAGCGGTGAAACTTCTCCGGTTATGGTTGAGGGAGCCGGGACCCCGCATTGCGGAAATAGTTCTTTTCAATCGCACGTCCTTTCTCTGTGGAAGTAACTGGTGCCGGACACGGCATAGGCTTTGTTACTTTCGTCGAAAGTAACGCAAAAGCACTTTTGACAGCTTCGCCATCAAAAAGGCAGACCCGCAAGCGGGTTTTGCGCTCCTCGCCGGAGTGGCTATACGGCTCTCCCCGCCGGATAAAGCTCCCTTTCGGGAGCTTATAAGTCGCGGATACGCGACATATTATTTACCAGCCACAACTCCGATACAGAACTCCACTTATCCCCTAATGAAAACAATTCACCACATCATGCAGAACTACTTCCTCTGCTATCATTCTCGCCTGAGTTCGTAGCTGGTACATTTCCACAAAAGAATTCGCATGCTTTGGTTTGTGTTTACGCAACCACTCATTTTCAATATCCTCCAGCAATTCATGAGCTACTTTATTTACCTCGGTTGCTTTGTCATGTAATTCGCCAAATCGTACCAGACTTCTGTATCGCTGCGGATATTCCTTCTGTATGTAATCCATCCACATACGACCATATTTGCCAACATCTGTACTGTTCTCCTCTCCACCTAATGTAATCAATGGATAAAAAATGCCATCTTTTTCTATGTATTTCACACCTAATTTTTCAAATAATGTTTCTTCGCTCATAGCAGTCACTTCCTTTATACAAAACATCTGTTATTCCTCATTTGGTACTGTAAGTTGCTTCATATCTGCCAATGTTCTCGGTTGTTCCTTGAAGCCTTCCAATATTTCCAGCATGGAACGGATGGGAGTAAGTAACTCCCCATCCATATCCGATGCCTTTTCTATCCTCTCAAGCTCGAGCTCAATCTTTTGCAGGTTCTGCCGGAACTGCACTAACATCAACGGGTTACCTGTGACAACCACCTTTTGATGAAGAACACTCTGGATTATATAATCCTGCTTGGTACGAAATCCGCTGAGCTTCACTCTGTTATTCAACTCCTCGTTTTCCTCCGGTGACATGCGAAATGCTATTGTCACATTCCGCCACCTGTTTTTATCGTCTCTATTCTTTTCTGACATTGACTAACGCCTCCCTTTCTGTTTCCAGTTGTGCTGCCATATCCGTCTGCACCGTTGGAAATAAATGTGCATAATGATACGTGATATCTACCGCCTCATGTCCGACTCTTTCACATATTGCCAATGCAGAAAATCCTAAATCGATTAGCAATGAAATGTGCGAGTGTCGTAATCCATGAATCCGTATTCTCTTTACTCCTGCAAGCTTTGCGCCTCTGTCCATCTCATGATGCAGATAGCTTTTTGAAATAGTGAAAATTCTGTCATCATCCTTTATTCCATAAAGGCTACTTATAAAATCCTCCATCTCTACAGCAAGGAAATCCGGCATGACAATGGTTCTGTTGCTCTTCGGAGTTTTCGGGTCTGTAATCACATCTTTTCCTTCCAGCCTCTGATACGATTTGTTAATCCTGAGTGTTTTCTTTTCAAAATTGAAATCTGCCGGCGTCAGGGCAAGCAGCTCACCTTCGCGAATACCTGTCCAATAAAGCATTTCAAATGCATAATATGAAATAGGCTTATCTGCCACGCACTCTAAAAATGCCTGAAATTCATCCTGCGTCCAGAACTCCATTTCCTTATTTTCTTCCTTTCCCATAGTTCCGGCTTTTCGTGCCACATTATCCTTTAATCCATACATATTGACTGCATGGTTTAATATGGCACTGAGCTGATTGTGAATCGTTTTCAGATAAGTTGGGGAAAATAACTCCCCATTATCCTTTTTCAGTTTCATAATCTCATTTTGCCACTGGATGACATCCGAAGTACGAATATCATCCAATTTCCTTTTCCCGAAATATGGCAGAATCTTAGTCTCAATAATGTGCTTCTTTGTCAGAAACGTATTGCGTTTTATTCTCGGCTTCAAATCCGTCAAATAAATATCCACAAAGCTTTTAAAGCTCATACTGATACTCTGATTCTCTTTCAGCTTGAAGTTCCGCTCCCATTCAAGAGCTTCGCTTTTCTTCGCAAAGCCCCTCTTGGTCTTCTGCTTCCTTTCTCCGGTCAAATCCTTATAATAAGTCCTCACCTCCCACATTCCGGTCTTTTTGTTCTTGATAACCGCCATCTATCCCACCTCCTTGTCTGTGGACAGTCCGTAGATTCGTTCCATAAAATACTGCGTGCTGACACGCCCTTTTATTGTCACAAAACCTTCAGCCTCAAGTTCTGCATTCAGCCGCCGTATCAGCTTATAAGCATAGGATAATGATACGTCCAGCATTTCCATGACATCCTGCGCTGTTAAAAATCGTTTGTTCTCCATAAGCAAATGCCTCCTCTCTTTCGTTTTATTATTCAGTTCATTTCTGAACGGTTGTGATGTGTATTATATTAGCAGTTCACTTTTGTACTATCAATACTTTTTGCAAAAAACATTTCACTTTTGCACTGTTGATGATATAATGTATGCAGATGCATGTTTTGTACCTCGTGTCGTCGTGCATGCTACAACCCTCATTAACCTTATAAGGAGCAGTAAAAATGGGCGAGAAATTCACCAGCCGAGTAGGATATTTGATTCGAAATTTCAGAATTGCATCTGACATGACGCAAAAGGAATTAGCAGAGAAATGCGGATTAAATGAATCTACTATTAGAAACTATGAACTCGGAAACAGATATCCTGATGAAGCGACTTTATTAAGTATTGCAAACAATCTAGGTGTCAGTTTTTATGCATTATCTGATCCTGATGTTGCCAATATATTCAGTGCACTTCATGTACTATTTGACATTGAATGGGCATACGGACTACGACCTACTATGAAAGATGGAGAAATATGCTTCAAATTTAAAGAGCGGCTTCCAAGTGCTGGCCCCCGTCCACAGGAAGACCTTAATAACTTCCGAAAGATGGTTGAGTATTGGGCACGTTTACGAGACAAGCTAGAGGATGAAGAAATATCAGAAACGGAATATTATCTCAAAGAGGTAAAGTACCCAATGAACCCAACAGACCCCAATAAAGAGTATACTGTTTCGTTGAATCTTGATGATGACGACCAGCTACTTGTTCAAAATATGGATGAATATGACGATGTAGAAGAAACTGCTGAATTGTTAAAAGACTTGTTTCCTGATTTCTCTTATGTGAAGAGGAAGAGGAAACCGAAGAAGGAGTAAATAGTTACATCAAATATTAGCACCGAACTATAAATATACAAAGGAGTACTTATCGAATGAAAAAGTTTAAAATTCAAATTTGTTTACTTGGTTATCAGCGTTATCTCGACAAAATAGAAAAACTACAAAATTATTCAAGCAAATTATTTGAAGTTACAAACTGTATAGTAATTAAACAACTTCCCCCCTGCGACCTTGAATGGGGTTATTCTGATAATTGCATAAATCAACTTCTTACATCAAGCAATATTGATAATAGCAATGTCGAGCTCTGCTTATGCTTTATCGATAATCCTATTGAATACAATTATTTCACCAGAGATTTATCAGAATTTGATTCAAAAACGGTTTTATGTTCTTTCTACCAAGTAGAAACAATATTTGATGAACAAAATATTGATATCTTCAACTATATACATGGCATCATTTTAAATGAAATAGTTCAAATTGCTACTTTGCATAAAGTTAATGAAGATTATTTTCTACATGATGATACAAGAAACTGTCTATTTGATATGTGTGGATTAAAAAAAGATATCGCTATAAAATATGGTGTACCTAGTTTATGTCCTTCTTGTATTGCTAAAATCGAATCAACTGCAGTAGATAAAGAATTCGTCCCACTCCTAAACAAGGAATTTAAATCATTTAAAAAAGCACTTTTTTACAGAATTATTGACTTTGTAAAAGAAAGACCTATCTTATCTATTATAATCACTTTCCTTAGTACAATTATAATAAATATATTATCATCATTTTTGTATGAATTATTGAAATTTATTTTATAATTTGATAAACATACCAAGTAAGAAAGGACTATACAAACATATGAGATTTTGTGATTTATTTATCAGCTATAAAATTGGATTGAAGAATATCAAAAGTACAATTCCATTCACCAAACTACCGCTTTACCGTAAGATTATCGTAATCATTCTTTTTGCCAGTGCCATTACTAGTGGTATACTTTTAATCTTTCGACAAACATGGGCTTCATATATTCCAATAGGATTAGGAGTTCTATCACTTATAATCTTTTTTATAATTGATTCTACAAAAAGAAATCTTGAAGTAATGCTTCAACAACATTATGCCCCCTATTCCGAAAAAAGGATAAATATGACCATTAATGTATTAAAAGACTACAGAATAGACATTCAAAATCCTGACTCACTTAATATGCTAATTGAAGAAGCAAAACTTGCACAAATCCAATGCGATTATATAGATCCCTTAAAAATGCCGCTTAAAACTTTAGGTGCAATAATTGTTCCTATAATCGCCTTCGTCGCGCAAAAAATTGGCAATGCTGCTACCACAGATGAGATGATTACTATGGCAGTTCAAGTTATAATTCTTGTATTATTAACTTTTTCACTTATCTTTTCATTAACACCAATTATAAAAGATATTCTATACAGGGATTATAATAAATATGATGATTTAATATATGATTTACGACAAATAAAACTTTTTTATGCAAAAGAAAATGATACATATACAAATTGAAAAACATACGGAGTATTTTACAAAATTATTGTCATTTGATTGTCGCACAACATTAAACGAGCCAAGAAAC
>ERZ779671.1055-NODE-1055-length-12614-cov-2.268970_pt1 | contig 12614 bp, 13 predicted proteins | sample MGYA00511074_ERZ779671 | MGnify/ENA primary metagenome ERZ779671 (study PRJEB29588, sample SAMEA2158454) | human gut metagenome | biome: human gut; feature: human-associated habitat; material: faeces | place: Denmark | collected 2008/2010 ... | reverse complement strand
TGCCACAAGAGTGCCGGACATGGCGGCCAGACTTTTGTACAGTGCATGGAGAACAGTTGTAATCAGAGGGTCTGGATCTGAGGCTGGGGTGAGAGTGGGGAGAAACAGGGAATTTCAAAACGGTGGTTTGTAATTTTGTGAATTAGGCGGTATAATAAATGAAAAGGAGAACGGCGAAGTATGGTTAGACTATATACCTCAGGCAAATATTTTAAAGACAACGAAATCATCATAGACAATGATTCTTTTTTTAATAACAATGTATCTGCAAAAAGCCTTTCCGAAAATTCTATTAAGGTCATGGAAGAAGTTGACCATGCAAAGCTATTGGATCAGAATATCGGGAAAATAGAAACTCCTTACGGCATTACTGGTATTCAGGACTTGTCAACGGGGTGCAAAACCATATTGAATTGCATTTTTCTGCAAGAGAACCAGAAGGTATATCCGACAGTCAGAGCGATTAATGCAACGGAATGCGGAAAGAATGCGTTAGAGCAGCTTTTCTGTTATATTGATAAGACTAATATGGACATAGGAATCGTCCTGGAGCATGAGGATGAAATATATGAATGCGGTAACAGAGAGTATTTGATCAACGATTCCGAAAGAATAACAGACTTACTTTTCATGGTGTAGTTTATGGGGAGGTAACATGCAACAGTGTTATGATTGGCAAAGCAATGTTTTGAAATTTACGGATGTAAACGGAAATAAATATAACTTAAAATTCCGGGGAAATAAGACCATAGTGCATGGGGATAGTGCAACGGGAAAATCTTTACTGTGCACTATGTTGAAAAGCTACATCAACGATAATAATAATGCCAGCTTTAAGCCGTATAATGCTGACAATATTTTTATTGTATCAAAGGATAATAAGGACAAGCTTTCCTTACAAAAGGGTAAGCTTATCATAATAGACAGAGCAGAGCTTATACTGGATGAACAGATGGTAGAAATTATCAATGCGGACAGAGGGGACAACAGATACCTGATATTTTTAAGAAAACCTATGGGAATCGAGTTGTCACCGAACTATTTCGGGACGTTGTGCAAGAAGGATGGGGAACTGCAGTTGGAATATGAGTGTTATGTACGGGGGTGGGCATAATTGTTGTATATCATTACAGAGGATTCAAATTCAGCCCGTGATTTCTGGCAATGTGTAGCCCAGACATTCAGATCTGTGGATTCCTTTCTGTTAGTATCATTTCCAATCGGGAGTGATGGACAGACTGCTTCGGGGAATACAACCTTAAAGGCGCAGGTGTTAAGCATATTTCCCAAATTGCAGGCAGGAGATAAAGTATTTGTAGCGGTTGACTGTGTGGCAAACAATACCAAAGGGTTTATTGCACATGACTTTGTGAAATGGGGAACCAGGCTGTGCATGAAAAAAGGCGCTGAGTTTGTTGCTACATCCTATTGGTGCTTTGAGGATCTGTACCTTTCCTATGACGAAGTCTTAGCGATGTACTTGAAGAACCCCGTGGCAGAAAATGTGGTCATTGCTGCATTACAGTATGTACATGATAATTTGCAAAATGGAACAGATTATTTTGATACCAGTCGCGAGATTCAGAACTTTATTGATTTACATAACAGCGCAGGAAAAAACAGAGAACACTTTGCAAACGAACTGCTGATGGAGGTAACAAGGGCATTAAAAGGGAACGGTCATTTTGCGATAACGAAATCAGTGGGAGCGTTCCGGAAATCGGCGGAATGTTGGTTGAGAGATTGCAGTGACATAAAAGAAAATATGGCACAACAGCAAGTGATAAATATATGCGATAAAAAGTGTGAATACTGCTGTAAAGATAAGGGTACCGTAGATAAGCTGATAGATTTAGACACAAGATCCATTTGCAAGGACAGCGGTTACCGGCTTCAGCAGATTTGAGAAGGTGGATACAGGGAAAGCAACCTATTCCTAGCGAGGGCGGTTGCTTTTTTTTTGATGTTTATTTTTTTTGAAAAATACACCAAAATTGACAGGGTCAAAATTGGTTATTTTGTAGAGGGCATGAAGCTTCTACATCATCACTAATCACCTTATTAAATCTCTGGCTATTCTCGCCACTGCCAAAACATTTTCCCAGCGTTATTGTATTAAATGTAAGGAGGACAGAAAAGAAAATGTCCGAAACAAAATAGTAAATGCGAAACGCAGGAGGAAAAAATTATGTGCAGAAAATTAGTAGTAACCAACGAGATCTTTTTAGGAACAAGAGCAATCTGTTATGAAGCCTACAGCTTACCCAAGGGGGAAGTCGTGGAACTGACAGAGAAGCAGATCAAAGATGCCCTGAAAGGCATTACTACGGATGAGGTGTATGGTCTGGAGTTATCCGAAGCAGGGGAACTGGTAATGGATAAAAAGAACTTTTTCACCACCAACATGATGAAGAAAATCCACACCAACACTTTAATTCCCATGGTCGAGGAAGATTGTTTAGCCAACCTTTTCTATATTGTGATCGGTACACATAAGGAAAAGGGAAATACCATGTATGATGTGATTTCCTCACGATATGAGAGAACCAGCTTCACGGAGGAAAAAGTAAAAACGCTGTTGGATATGCATATCATCAGTGCCGGGGCGAAACTGGAAAATGGTGCGGTAGTGGTGGCATCTCTGGAAAAACCAACAGCACCTGTGGCGGATGGAAAACAGAAAGAGGATAAGGAGAAGTCGGACACCCTGTAATGGGGTGTCCGTTTCTTTTCGGAGGGCAGCAGTATGAAAGTATATGGATACACGAAAGATAAGCAAGGAATCATGGAAATAGAAAATTCTCTCAAGGCAGAGCAGGCGTTTGTCGGAGGTCTGATAGAATGTACGGCGTTGACAGAAGAGATAGACCTGATCTGCAATGAAGAGGGGTGGCTGATAGGACTGGAACCGAGGGTGGCAATACCGGAGAGCGAAACAATCATAGCCGGGGATTGTTTTATCTGCCGCCATGACCGTAGAGGTAATTTTCAGAGTATCAGAGAGGAAGATATCTCCCTCATAGAATCAAAAGTACAGTACATCACTGAGGAAATGTTACTCAGGCTGGCTTTATTAAAATATTTTGGGATGCTGTAAGCAGGAGGTGTGACAACATGGAGATAGAATTTATAATGCAGATTTTAAGTAATCAGTCAATGTTCAATTTTGCGTGTTTTATGTTTATCTGTTGTGCATTCGTCTGGTTATGCGAGAAAGCCAGAAGTTATATAATACGACTTATTCAGTATATAACAAAAAATATATAATTTTCAAAGGATCCTGCCTATGCAATTTGTAGGCAGGGTTCTTTTTGTTTCCAGACCAATTATCTGACAAATGTGGTATAGGAAGTCAAATATTTTAATTTTATTTTTGATAGTTTTTCGGACATTTGACTGCATAGTGTTTGGAATGTCTGAAAAAGTATAGTTTTCAGGTGATTGGGAGGACAGGAACATGACAGATGCAGTAGAGAATCAGTATATTGAGATGGCGTATGCCAGAGTAAGTTCCAAGAATCAGACATTAGCAAGACAGGAGGCTTCGATTTTGAATGCGGTGCCTGATTTGAAAGCAAAGTATTTTTACAAGGATAAATGGACGGGAAAAGAATTTGACCGACCAGAGTATACCAGGCTGAAGGAAAAGGTAGAGGAACTTACGGAAGTAAATCCTGACATCAATCTTCGATTGACGGTACACGAACTGGACAGACTGGGGCGTGATTACAAAGAGATTCAGAAAGAGGTTTACTGGTTCAGAGCCAGGGGAGTGAAAATCAGGTTTTTAGACATCCCAGAGCAACTCATATCCGAAACCTTAGGAATTGCAGGAGATATGATTATAGACATTATTGTTCTGGTAAAAGCATTTCAGGCAGAGCAGGAGCTGGAAGATAAAAAGAAGCGATGCAGAGAGGGCATAGCAGAAGCAAAAGCCAAAGGAACGAAGTTCGGCAGACAGGCAATAGAGATAGACGAGGAACAGTTTAAGAAACAGGCAGACAGAGCAATAGCAAGGTATATCACCCATAATGAAGCAATGAACATTCTTCATTTGAAACCATACGTTTATTGGAAATGGATAAAACAATTCTATCCGAACTATCAACCGAACAAGAAAAAAGTAATCAAAGGGTAGGGGGTGCAGCAATGAAAAATAAATGGGAAAAGCGCATCGGTGTATTTGCATTAGCAGCAATTTCCAGTGCCCTCATGTTTTCTACAAATGCAATTACTGCAAAAGCAGCTGATAATGAGTGGACATATGGTTATACCGGTGGGGTTCAGTCATGGACTGTTCCATATAATGGTAAGTATATGCTAGAAGTTTGGGGCGCACAAGGTGGTAATGATACTCATAATAGCGGAGGACTAGGTGGATATGGCTGTGGAAAGATAGCATTAAATGAGGGAGATGTACTTTATATAGTCATAGGTGGTACAAATGGATACAATGGCGGTGGCACATCTACAGACAACCATGATGCCTATGGGCAAATGAATATTTATGGTGGCGGTGCATCACATATAGCGACCACCAATAGAGGAGTTTTAGCAAATTATGTCAGTAATAAAAGCGAAGTACTAATTGTTGCAGGAGGTGGAGGCGGAGCAGGTTTTTCTTCTGAAGGTGTTTATCGTGGTGGCTATGGCGGTTCCGGGGGCGGAACCAATGGTGGAAACGGTGGAAGTATGGGAGAAGATAATTCTATACCGGGTGCTGGTGGAGCCCAAAACGATGGTTATGCGTTCGGTAGAGGGGCATCCCTTGGAGGGTATTATGCCGGACCAGGTGGTGGCGGCTGGTACGGAGGAAAATCTGGGTATAACCGATCTGGCGGTGGTGGTGGCTCCGGATATGTGAATACTGGAAAACTCACCGATGGTTCCATGGCAAACGGTGTACGCTTAGGCAATGGATATGTTAAGATAACAGCTTTGCATACACACACCTATACGTCTAAAATTACAACCAATCCCACCTGTACAAAAGACGGCATAAGAACCTACACCTGTACCGGTTCAGCGACTGATGCCGCCTGCGGTCATCAGTATACAGAGATTATTCCGAAATTAAATCATGATTGTTCTGTGGTAGTTCCATTAGGAACGAAAGGCTATGAGGTGCCTAGTCGTCCAGGATATTTCTATACCAGAAAATGTAGCCGTTGCGGCAGTCATTATTGCAGGGAAGAGTTGGGACAATTTTTACAACAGACCTTTGTGAAATATATGGACACAAATGGTAATTATCCGAATGACTGGAAACTGGCAGACAGTAAGCTGGTCATTTATGATCAGTATTACAGTTGGGAATATGCTGACAGGCAAGAGTTTAAAGGAAATTCGGTATATTATAAAGTAACGAAAGCGAATAATAATTATGTTTACATCGAAAGAAAGAAGTACCAACAGCAGGTAATTGTTTATTACCAGAACGCAGATGGTCTGGGCGATGCAGATGCCACTTTCACTCCGATTACAGAGGTCTCCGGTGATTATTTCTATGGTTCTCAGGTAACATGGAAATATACACCACGGGTGGAATACAACGACACTGTAACCAGTAGCAGAAGAGATGGAACGGTGCAGACCAGCCTTATATACAACGTAACGGATCATAAAGTAACAGAGTTCTGGGCGTTCCGAAAGCTGGTTACCTTAGATATTAACGGCGAGTACTTATGGAAAGCCAGCGTAGATGCTTCCGATGAATCGGGTACGAAATATAAATATCTGAATCTTGGATATTCTGCAACAGACTCCAATAATAACATGGGAACCTTTGATATTTATATCAATGGAAAGTTAGATACCCAGAAAGGACATAATGTCAGAGATTATTACAGAACCGATATTTTATACGGCTCAAAATGGGAAGTAGAAAATATCGAATCCGATGCCGGTAAGCATTATTACGGCTCAGAAGTCAATTAAGCCATTTCCCAAAACACCTCATTTTCATAGACAGCCTATCGCACCTTAACAATGCGGTGGGCTGTTTTGTTGTTTATTGAAAATTTATCGTTGTAGCATATCCATCAGAACTTCAATAGCCATAAATTCACAAAGTAGATACCGTTTCTGCATAGCATCATAGAAAAATCGCAGGCATTTCCAGATGCATTGGATGTGTCCCAGCATTATCTAAAAATTCTATTTTTCGATTTATGATTGAAGGAAAGTGAAATTTTTCCTCTTCCGCTTCAGAACGATTCTCAGCTACGTGTCCCCTTTTCGCTATATGTCATGGGTCTAAAAACTGATGGTATCATTAAAAAATAAAATTTTCAGGTAAATTTCGGAAGTTCTTTTCTACCATTTTTTCGTTGTGAAGGTTTATTGAAATTCTATTCTAAAGCATTCTATTTTCATCTTGCCATTCCATTTATTCAGCGTTACATTCTTCTCCCACGGAGAAACCATTACGGGAGAGGAGGTGACAATATTCATGGAAAATAACATAAAAATAGCATCTGACAGTCTTTCAGATGCTATGACGGTGCTTCAATTATTAGAGATAAGTGTGGAACAAGATGAATACGATCCGTATGTTCTTCGTAGTCTGCGCATAATAGACAATCTATTGCATACTGTGAAAACAGCATTGCCGCAAAGTGACGTTTAACTCTTACGGAAACATTCAATTGTCAGTTTCAAAGCCTGTATCTGATCCGGGGATAGACCGTCAAGACTTATGATGTCCTTGCTTGTGGCTATATCTAAAAGATAGTCTACTGACACCTTATATTGGGTAGCGAGTTTTACCAGATTTGTCACCGATGGCAGGCGTTCGCCGGTTTCATAAAGACCGATGATACTGCTGGAAACACCAACCAGATCGGCAACCTGTTGCCTTGAAAGTCCTGCATTATTACGAGCACTTTTCAGTTTAGCACCTAAGTTTTCCAACATATCATCACCTCCGCACACTGCATACTTATAGTTTATCTGTCTGACCTCTACAATAGGTTGCAAAGCACAACTATATGTTGTATAATGCTACTAAAAGTAAAAAATATGTACTTGGAGTAACGGTACAACACAGGAGGGTTTCTATGAACGACAAAGAGAGAAGAATATTTGTTTTACAACTTACAGTGGCTTGCCTTGAATATGCAGAAGAAAACAAAAAGAGTTTTGAAGAGGTCTTACACGAAGATGTATTTCCTAACAAAGCAAGTGTAAGTTTTTCTGAAATGGTATGTAACACCTTGAAAGAATTAGCGGACAAAAAATATATTTCAGGTACGGTAACACTGGTACATGATTTTGAAATGGATCCCGTTACTTTTGAAGAAAAGCAGTTAGAAAATTTGTTTATATCAGAGTGTACTTTTGAAAATATTAAAATTACCATGAAGGGTAAGAATGCTTTAAAGATGGATGATATCAAAGAGCAGGCAAAGGAGTACTGGCAAAATTGTCAGCCATACATAGCGGAAATAGGCAGTGATGTCATTGGAAATGTTTTGTCTGCCATGATTATATCAGGATTAAATGCACTGGGTATTCCGGTAAAGGCCTGATTTTCTACTTGTATTTAATAATAAGTGATTTTTATTTTTATATTTTTTATGAGGATGCCGAGAGGCATCCTCATCGACTATTCTACATTATTTTACAGGAGGTACTGCTTATATGTCGGGAAAGTTTATGAGAGTAAAAAGATTTATTATTCCTACACTCACGGCAGTGATTATCGCAAGCCAGCTTATGGGCTGCGCAGCTATGACCCAGTCTGAATTATTACAGGCAATCAATAACGGAGACCAGATAGAGATAGAGGTCATAGAACCTGGCTTTGTAGAGGACGCGCAAGGTCAGGAAACTGCTCTGTCATGGACAGAGTTAGCGTCCCTTACTACCAATGCAGATCTTCGTAGCGGTTGGGATGATACCTTAGGTATTATTCGCACGGACGAAGGCAAAAACGGTGTATTTTATGTCAACGAAGCAGGAGACAATGAGAACAACAATACCTTAAAGGTGGTAATGCACAACAGAGCATTTGTCCAGTCCTTAGAGAGTGAGGACAGCCTGACGGCTCTTGCCGAGTCTTCTCTGAAAAACTATGCAGACATTGAAGATAATGAAACAATGAAAGCCGTTTACATGGGAATCAATGGATATTTTAATCTGCTTCCTGATAACGAACCGAACTATGCGAATCCCGATTCTACACTGATGAGGAATGAGTTCATGGCAATGGTTTACAGAGCAGACACCCCTGTTCAGGAGATTACCGCAGATGAAAATTTTGCAACGGCGGTAGGTAAGTCTGACTATAACATTTATGCGCAAGGAGTAAACGACAACGCATACTTAAGTACGGAGAATAAGAACTTAGATAACCTTACTTACAATGGAGCCATCAGCAGAGCAGAAGCCATCTACTTAATTGTGAATCGGTATTTCAGCGACGATTTTAATTCAGTTGATCTGAATAGTTCCCAAAGCAGTTTAACAGATGCTAAGGATGGTGGAGATATAGCAACGAAGCAGAAGTTCATTGAAAATGACAAGATGAAAGATCGTTGGAGAGCATACGAGTTACAGTATGCAATACAGAATCCCGATGATGGACTTCCTACCGACCTATACAAAGCATTAGTAGTAGCAAACCAGAAAGGTTTAATCTCCGCAACTACAAGATGGGACGAAGCAATCACCCGTTCCGAAGCGGTAGAACTTCTTGTCACTGCATTACAGCAGGATGCATCCATGGAAACATTCAATTACAAGTTAGGTAATTATGATTCCGGCATGGACACCACCACAGAAAGCACCGAAACAGTGGAAGAATCAACAGATAACACTTCAACGGAAAGTAAGGCAGAAATAAACGAAAACGACTCCCAGACCTCTGAGGGCGAAGCCATTGAGGATAATGTAGAACAGACAACTTCCAATTCTGATTCTTTGGATGATATTGCATCTGCAAAGTCCTACACATTATCCGAACAGGAAAAAGCAGACCTAAAAGCCTTAGGAGCAACAGAGGAACAGATCAACAATGTAAAATCCGGTCAGGACTTCATTGATTTAGTTTATAAGTTAGTCAACGGCGATAGTAGCTCTGCCGGAGGCAGTAGTAGCTCATCCGGAGGTAGTAGTTCTGATGCTAACATAGTGGCACCAGAAGATAGACTACCAACAACACCAATGGAGCAAGGTACAGTTGGTGGTTACATGTAATGATTGAATAAACATAATACAATTCGGACAGTGGCATTTGCTACTGTCCGAATTTCATATAAGAGAAACCATATAACAATTATAGTAAACAGGAGGCATCAAAATAATGACAATAGCAAAATGTATTGAGAAACATCGTGATTCTAATGGGAACATCATAGAATATGTTTTGGAGGATAACCATGGTGTACGTAAAATAGTTGCAAAAGACCATCTGAAATTAGCAATTACGAACAGGCAGATTGCCATAACAAATCTGAAAATTGACAATGCAGGGCGGTTAGTAGATAAAGCACCTGAGGAAATAAAAACATCACCCTGCAATAAATCAGAACAGCCGGTAAGTAATCCAGTACAGCTGCAAGATATATTACAGCGTTTATCAGAATTAGAAAAAAGCAATCAACAATATTATAACGTGCTCAAAGTAATTTATAATCGCCAAGGTACGGCACAGGCAGAGCATAATAATATAATGCAAATGTTAAATGAAACAGAAGCAGAGAATAGTGCTCCGCAAAGCATAGATGCGAAACTGGATTCCTTAAGAGAATTGCTATTGAATAATTCGACATCTATCGAGGAAATGGGAACAAAAGTAAATGAACTGGGAACAGCACTTCAAGAAATATCAACAAGTATAGATAAAGATGATACATCCAGTAAGACTTTTCCGATGGATGGAAAGTTGGAGCCACCTGCAGACAGTTACGATAAATATTGGTATTCTGCATTTTTTGATGAAGAAAGACTTGGGGTGGAAGAGTTAGATACAAATGAGGAAATTAGAAATTTCTTAGGATCAGTAAGTTTTCAACAATATATTCCAAGTTTACAGTTATCAAATTTCAATATATCAGTTGATTTATTGAATGAATACAAAGAAGAAATAAATAAGGCAAGTATAGAATATTATAGTACAATAGAATTTTATGAAAAACAGTTGAATGATTATGATGGCTGTATTGCCGATTCGCAGTTATTAGCTACGACAATGGATATTCTTTCAAGTAAATTTAAAGATAAAACCCATATTCCACTAGAGGTAATGCCAAGACTTATCAAAGAATGTACTGCGGCAATGTGTTCTAATATACCAGGTTTGTATAATATTGGTGACTGCATGAAGGATAAATTATACATACAGTCTGAGAAGAAGTTTACAAAGGGCGAGGCATCAGAATTTTTTAAGAACGTAGAGGGAATCTGGAATTGTGCAGCCAACTTTCTGAATACGGAGCAATGGGAAATTAAGTTATATGTGATACAGACATTGAACCACCTATATATGAATACATACAGTGTCGGACAAAAAGGGGTGGGAGATAAAGGAACTATCACTAATGTGATAGAGAACAATAATGGGAATGCAGTAGCAAGGACAGACACTTCATTATTTGGTAGAGAAGCGAATAGACTGGTTGAAAATTCCTTAACAGAGATTTTTAAAGAATATGAGGCACGCAATAATTTCCGAGACACACAGCTTGAATACATAAAGCAAGTATATGATAGATTTGTCGTAGCCTATTTTGCAGGAAAGCAGTTAATGAAGAAATATAATAAAATTCCGTTCGTAGAAAGAACTGCATCAAAAATCAATGGTGCGCTAGTTTATTTGATATGTATAGGATTATTATTAACAAACGTGAAAGAGGAAGTTATATGCGGATGGATAAATCAGTTTATCTATGATAATCAAAACAGGCATACCCGAAGATACCAGATAGATTTGCAGGTAGATTTGCAAAGCATATTGCGTTAATCGCTCGGAGACTGTCCAAGACATGATAAATAAAATCGAAGAAATTTTCAAATGGGCATCCCTTTTCAGAGAGATGTCCATTTTTTCTACCTTTTTATTATAAATATTCAGTTTTTTATTTTTTAATTATTATTTTTTGAAATGGAGGTTCAGCATGACTATAACGAAGAAAGCGTATCAATCTTTCAAATTAGCAATGCTAAGTTTATTGCTGATGTTTATTTTTTCAGCATATCCGCTCACGGTTCATGCGGATTCTGCGGCAGGAGCAATCATTGACTCCCTAGGCAGAGGCTCTACGGCAGGAACATCAACGATTCAGAAAGGTATTTCCTACACCCGAACTGGTTACTTTTGTTATTTATTGACAAAAGATGGAGCACCGGTGTCTGGGTCAGTAGGTCATGCATTTGCTACCCCTGGTTGCGTATTGCACGATGGCACGGCATGGCATGTTACAGCAAGAAAAGGTGGATATATGGCAAATGCGTGGAGTGGTTTCGCACCATGGAATTGTCCGCCTTTTGGCAACAGCGACTCCTATGGTAACGTAACCACGAATGAACCAACAATCAAAGCATGGCTCGCCGCTAAGGATGCAGCTGGAAATTCTAATGCAGTGAATTTTGTTCAAGATTACTGGGGAGCAAATGCAGCAACAAAATTTAAAGATGATGAATACGTCCTTGTCATTGAAACAATGGTCAACTTTCAATACAGTGTTCCCGATGGTTCTGCCGGTTCTTCCTCCTCGGGTTCAACCAGTGATGGCATGACATTAGAGCAGGCAAACGCATATATAACAGGTTTGTCAGGTGAGGTGTTAGCAGAGGCGGCAAAAAATTCTGGCAGCGCCTCAGCTTTGATATATGCAAGCCAGTATGAACAGTACTTGGCATGGTTTAGAGCAGGGGAGGATATTGAGAACGAGGATGGTACTGTAATGTCTACGACAGAGGTTGGTAGATTATTAACCAATCTTGTAATGAATATGAAAGGTTCAATTATTCGAGAAATGACAACGAGATATTCCGATGGTTACGTTTTCTCTCTCGGTTCCTCATCCTCAGGTGGTCGTCAATACTTTGGTACCCCCATCCTTGGTACCTTACCGAATGTATTGGATTACAGAACCACCTATATTCCTGAGTGTACCTCTAACTGGTTTGCATCCTACACGAACAAGGCAGCAGCCTTTGCAGAGTATATTACGGCAGGAAAGGCAGGAGAGAGAGCAGGGTTTCGTCCATGGACAGGTTCTACGACGGAGAAGTTGACGGATGGACAGGTGAAGGAGTATGGAGTAGGGTTGATGGTAATTTCTGCGCATGACAATATTACCACGGATGCCACTCATACATGGGATGCAGAGAACTGTGGTTCCACCCCAGGTAAGGCACCCGAGTACATTCCCACGCAGGAGGTTATAGATTCATCACTTACGGATCCTACTCTGAAATGTTCCTACACCATCATCAAAGCCTATCGCACCTTGAACACTTCCACCTACATCAATGATGGAGTCTATACCAGGGAGGATACGATAGGAAAGATATTGATAGAGGATGAACCTACTCTGCGGGAAAGCGTGGCTAAAAAACTGCGCCGTTCCGGCTACGAAATGGATGACTGCGGTGACGGAGAGACC
>ERZ779671.1052-NODE-1052-length-12654-cov-2.531074_pt1 | contig 12654 bp, 17 predicted proteins | sample MGYA00511074_ERZ779671 | MGnify/ENA primary metagenome ERZ779671 (study PRJEB29588, sample SAMEA2158454) | human gut metagenome | biome: human gut; feature: human-associated habitat; material: faeces | place: Denmark | collected 2008/2010 ... | reverse complement strand
TATTAGTTATTTTACTCATAATTAGTCCCACCTAAAAATATTATATTAAAAATATATATACTTTTCAATACAAAAAAGAGAAACTATCCAAGTCTCTCTTTAATTAATTTATTTACTAAAGACATATCTGCTCTACCTTTAACTAAAGGTGATATATTCTTCATTATAAGGCCCATATCTTTTGAAGATGTAGGTTTTACCTCTTCAAATACCTTATCAATAGTTTTATTTAACTCTTCCAAAGACATCTCTTCAGGCATATAAGAACTAAGTATTTCTATTTCTTTCTTATTTTGAAGTACTAAGTCTTCTCTACCAGCAGCCTCAAATTGTTCTATTGCATCTTTTCTCATTTTAATCTGTTTAGAAATTACCTGAATAACATCATCATCAGTAAGTTCTTCCCTAGGATTAGGTTTAGCAAGTTGCATAGCACCTTTGATCATTCTAATTACTCCAAGTTTAAAACTATCTTTATTTTTCATTGCTTCTTTTAAATCATTATTAATTTTTTCCGCTAACATAATTCTATCTCCTTAGTAATTTCTTTTATTTTTTCTAGAATTAATAGTATTTTTCTTTTTTTCTTCTCTTTCAATTTCATTCGTTTTACTCTTTATAGTAGATAAAGACTTAGTACCTCTGATTTGACTTGATAATCTTGTGATTTTTTGACTTGCGTTACTAATATCATTTACATATCTTACCCTTTCTTTTTTTAATCTAGCTAATTCTTCTCTCTTTCTTTTTACATTTGAACTGTATAAACTTAATAATGACATATTTCCTCCTTATTTTTTGTTATTCTAAATATAATTTCTTATCTTTTGCAATATTTTCTATTTTTTTTATTCTATTATCTTCTGTTAATAATGTCATTTGATGTATTGCTATATTGTTCAATTTCACCAATCTATCTTTTGAATTTATCCCTTCATTTATATACACAGAATTTAGATTTTCAAGATTAACTAAACATACTAATTCTGCTACATTTGCATAATCTCTAATATTACCTTTTAAATTCGGGTTATTATCCCTCCACTGCTTTGCTGTCATTCCAAACAATGCAACATTTAGCAAAAGAGCTACATTTATAATATCGGCTTCATCAGCATATATCATATTAATTTGATTTTGAGTTACTTCTTTTGGTATTAAATTATTTTTTATTGCATCAGTATGAATATTATAATTTATTTTTGATAAAGTTCTTTTCAAATTCCAGCCCAAACCTCTTTGCTCTTTTTCTTTCATTCTCTTAAATTCTGTTACAATATATAATTTAAATTCTGGACTTATCCAACTTGCAAATTCCATTGCTATATCAAAATGAGCATATGTTCCACCACCATGTTTTCCTGCTTTAGTAACCATTCCTATTGAATTTACTGAATTTATCCATTTTGTGGGAGACATCGTAAACCTGTTTCTACCGGATTCATTTTCAACCGCCTCGAATCCCACACGGTTAAAATTTGGATTATATATACTTTCCCATAATCCTAGGTAATCAATGGTATCTTTATTTCTCATCCAGTTTTGTATTGGATATCTAGGATCATCTTCATCAGCATATCTTGCCAAATCGGTTAATGAGATATATTCCTCGTTTCCAATTCTCATAACATTTATTTTATTATTATTAACATTCATTTCAGTTTTAATTAAATTATCTTTCATTCTTTCACTTCCTTTATTTCTATATTTTAAAATGTTCTGTTCCAGCAGTTCTAGTCTTTTTTTATTTAACCTTTCGATTTCTTTGAAAGTTGAAATAATTATTTACTTTCAATTTTTTTCGATTCTTCTTTTTCAATTTCTTTAATTGATTTTTCAGGTGTTGGTAATTTTTCAGGTGTGGTACCACCAACCTTAATGATAGTATTTCTTATTGCTTGCCCTACCATATGATGAGTATTACAAGCGTTTTTTTCTCCAGTAATATTATTGTTTTTAATTACTTCATCTGTTTGAGTAATTCTAAATAAATTTGCTGCTAATTCATTGCTACCCATATGATCTAGTATTTCTTCTTTATCAGGGTCAATGCCTTTTCTTTTTGCAATGTCTTTTGCTGTTTCTCCACCATATAGTCCTTTATAACCATAGTCATTAAACTTTGCATAATTATTTACACCTGCTTTTTTTGCAGTATCAAATAAGTATTTATTTTTGTTTTTAATATTTATTCGTGTATATAGTCTTTTTTCGTCTTCGTTTAGTTTATTATATTCTTCTTGTGTTAATTCCATTTTTCTTGTTTGAACAGCAAAATAAGTTTGACCCAACGCGACAGACTTATGTCTTGCTGGGCTTGCATTTTGTACTATCAAATAACAAGCGTATCTACTTAATTTATAATCTATTACTTCTTTAGTAGCACCATTGGGCATTTCGATCGTTTTCCCCTTAACGGGAAAATGTTCTTCTACATTAAAACCGCTCAAATTACAGCTTATTTTTGCTTTGCTTTAGTAAAGTGTTCCCATTTTGAATATTCTAAAGCACTCATTAATTCTCTTGCTTCCCAATATTCATTTCCTAATTCATCAATATGTTTAATTTCTTCAAATGTTTTATCTTTATATTCTTCTAATTCATTCTTCTCTTTAACTTCTGTATCCATTTCAGGCTTCCTTTCTATATTTTAAAAATACCTGTAGTTCTAGTCTATTTTTGTTTTTTAACATTAATAAATATTCACAAATTACATTCTATTAAAATGTACTTCAATCAATATTATATACAATATTTTACCAAAGTCAATTATTTTGCTTAAATAATAGTCTGTTTTATTTTGCTAAATTATTAACTTTTGATTATTTATTTATGGCATTATACACAAGAAAGTAAAGAGTATTTATTTTGGTGATTGTAATCTTTGCACTATATATTTATGGCTTATATATGATAGACATTATTTTTAGACTACAGGCTAAAAATAACACTCTAAGACCATAGACTTAGAGTGAGCATAAAAAAATAGAGTATATAAACTATACTCTACTATAGAATTCTACAATTAGTGATTCATTGATTTCAGCGTTTAATTCGCTTCTTTCAGGATATCTAACATATGTAGCAGTTCTTTTTGCTTCATCATAATTAATAAAGTCAACTCTTTTAATCTTATTAGCTAATGCTATTTCAATTCCTTTGTGATCTGCAGAATTTTCTTTTATAGCAATAACATCTCCTGGTTTAACTCTGTAAGATGGAATATCAACTTTATGTCCATTTACTTCAAAAGTTCCGTGTGTTACTAACATTCTAGATTGTGCTCTTGAACTTCCGAAACCTAGTCTATATACAACATTATCTAATCTGCTTTCTAATATTTGTAGTAAGTTGTCACCTGTGATTCCTTTTTTATTAGATGCCATTTCGAAATATCCTCTAAATTGTTTTTCTCCAACTCCATAGTATGATTTTGTTTTTTGTTTTTCTCTTAATTGAGTTCCGTATTCAGAAAGTTTAGCTCTTTTTTGTCCGTGTTGTCCTGGAGCATAATTTCTTCTAGAAATACTGCATTTATCAGAATAACATCTTGAACCTTTTAAGAACAATTTTTGTCCTTCTCTACGGCAAATACGACATTGTTCGTCTGTATAACGTGCCATCTTTTACACCTCTTTCATTATATTTTATTTATATTCTTATATTTTAAATTTTTTTTATAATCCACCTAAGTATAAAAAATTATACTCTTCTTCTTTTTGGTGGTCTACATCCGTTATGTGGGATTGGTGTAACATCTTTGATGCTACTGATTTCTAATCCTGCAGCTTGTAAAGATCTTATTGCTGATTCTCTACCTGCTCCTGGACCTTTAACATATACTTCAACTGTTTTTAATCCATGTTCCATAGCTTCTTTAGCTGCTTTTTCAGCAACTTCTCCAGCTGCGAATGGTGTGCTTTTTCTTGAACCTTTGAAACCTTGTCCTCCAGCACTTCCCCATGAAATTGTATTTCCGTTTGTATCTGTTATTGTTACTATTGTATTATTGAAACTAGAATGAATATGTGCAGCACCTTTATCGATGTTTTTTCTATTTCTTCTAGCTACTGGTTTTTTTGCAACATTTTTGTTAGCCATTGTTCTTATTTCCCTCCTTATATAACAGTTTTACACTGTTTTAAAAGTCTTATTTTACATCTTTCTTTGATCTACTTACTAATTTTCTTGGACCTTTTCTTGTACGAGCATTAGTTTTAGTTCTTTGTCCTCTTACTGGAAGACTTCTTCTATGTCTTAATCCTCTGTAGCATCCAATTTCAGTTAATCTTTTTATATTAAGAGCTACTTCTCTTCTTAAATCGCCTTCAACTTTGTATGATTCGTCAATAACTTTTCTTATGCTATTAACTTCTTCATCAGTTAAATCTTTAACTCTTGTGTCTGGGTTTACTCCAGCTTTTGCTAATATTTTGTTTGAGCTAGCTACTCCTATACCATAAATATATGTAAGTCCTATTTCTACTCTTTTTTCTTTAGGTAAGTCTACTCCTGCTATACGAGCCATGTTTCTTTGCACCTCCAAATTTTTTATTTGTTTGTCCTTATTTTTTTTAAAGGTGAAATGCATCTAATTTAATAGATCTTTAAAAATTAATATTGGACATATATATAAACACAAATTTGATATGTTAACATCTATATGTTAAACAGCCGCTACCTTATTTGTGTTATAAACTTAAGGAATTAACCTTGTCTTTGTTTGTGTTTAGGGTTTTCACAAATAACTCTAATTACACCTTTTCTTTTTATTACTTTGCATTTGTCACACATTTTCTTTACTGATGGTCTAACCTTCATTTCTTTGCACCTCCTTAAATTGTCTTCAGACATTCCTTAGCTTGCCGCATTCCACTTGGGCTAAGGAATGACCTTCGCCTTGTGAATTAAGTTGTGTCTTCAAACTTGATTTTTATATAATTGGGTTAATTTACGTTTCAAATTTATTTTATAATATTCTTCATAAATTCCAATATGTTTTTTAAATTTTATTTTGCTCTCCAAGTAATTCTTCCTCTTGTTAAGTCATATGGTGATAGTTCAACTTTTACTTTGTCTCCTGGTAATATTTTTATATAGTTCATTCTTAGTTTTCCTGAAATATGGCCTAATATTTGGTGTCCATTTTCAAGTTCTACTTTAAAAGTTGTATTTGGTAGTGTTTCAACAACTACTCCTTCTACTTCTATAACATCTTCCTTTGCCAAGTTTTTTTCCTCCTTCTTAAAGAGCAATAAAATTCTAAAAACATGTTATTGTATTTAGATTTTTCTTACTTTTTTGCCAATTTTTCGTAGAAATTGGGTTTTAACTCATTTATTATATAACACTTTTAAATGATTGTCAATATTTCTGGATCATTTTCTGTAATTAAAATTGTATTTTCATAATGTGCTGCTAAACTTCCATCTTGTGTTACAATTGTCCATCCATCTTCTAATTCCCAAATATCTGGTTTTCCTGCAATTACCATTGGTTCTATTGCCAATGTCATACCAGGTTCAAGTCTTATTCCTCTTCCAGCTTTTCCGTAATTTGGTATTTCTGGTTCTTCATGCATTTCTTTTCCTATTCCATGTCCTTCAAATTCTCTTACTACAGAATATCCTTGTGATTTTACATATTCTCCAATTGCATGTGAAATATCTCCAATTCTATTTCCTTTTCTAGCATATTTTATTCCTTCAAAAAATGCTTGTTTTGTTACTTCTACTAGTCTTTTGGCTTCTGGTGATACATTTCCTACCATAAATGTTCTTGCTGCATCACCATTATATCCGTTTTTTAATGCTACTAAGTCTACACTTACTATATCTCCATCTTTTATTATTGTTTTCTTTGATGGAATTCCATGTATTACTACATCATTTACTGAAATACATGTTGATGCTGGATATGGCGGTATTCCTCTTATTCCTGGATCATATCCTTTTTCTGCTGATATTGCTCCATTCTTTTTCATTGTTTCTTCAGCTATTTTGTCTATATCTGCTGTTGTCATTCCTGGTTTTATTGCTTCTTCTATTGCTTTATGTGTTAAAGCTGTTACTCTTCCAGCTTCTCTCATTAATTCTATTTCTTTTTTTGATTTTATTGTTACCATTTTTATTCTTCCCTTCAAAATATATAATTTGTAGTTTCGAAAAAATTGTTTATTTCAAAACTAGATGCGTATTAACAAACTTGCGTCTTTTTCCTTAGGCACAATACCAATATTAATATGTAGCTTGCTTATATTTAAGCAAGCTATTTAGACTATTTTTTTATGTCTCTTACAACATCATTTGCAACATCTTTTCCCATTCTATTTATTGATATACTAACTGTTTCTGTTCTTAGTACACCTTTTTCCTTATAATATTCTACTAATGGGCTTGTTTTTTCTTCATAAATTTCTAATCTTCTTTTTATTGCTTCTGGATCTGAGTCATCAGCTCTTTGTTTTAGTGGTGAACCACATTTGTCACAGATTCCTTCTTTTACTGGTGGATGTAATTTTATATTATATGTTGCTTTACAATCTTGATTTGTGCAAACTCTTCTTGTTAGCATTCTGTCTATTATCTCTTCTTTTGGTGTTACTAGATTTATTACTAAATCTATTTTTTCACCTTTCTTAGCTAAGATTTTATCTAGTTTTTCTGCTTGTTCTATTGTTCTTGGAAATCCGTCTAATATTACTCCATTTTTAGCATCATCCCATGTTAATCTGTCTTCAACCATTGGTACAGTTATATCATCTGGTACTAAATTTCCTTTTGATATATATTTGTCAGCTTCTACTCCAAGTGGTGTTTTCTCACTTATATTTTTTCTGAATATATCTCCTGTTGATATTTGTGGTAATCCTGTTTGTTCACTGATTAATCCTGCAACAGTTCCTTTTCCTGTTCCTTGTGCTCCTAACATAATTATATTCATATTTTTTCTTTCCTTTCTTGAGGTTCTAGCCTAATTTTTGTAGCTATTCCTTCTCTTTTTGGGATTATTCCCTTTTTTGACGACTATATTTTACTCTAAAACATAAAAAATAGCAAGTCTTTCTTGCTATTTTTTCCTTTTTTTATTATTTCATTCTACAAATTTTTCTTTTTTCCAAATGTTACTTCTTGAAATAAGAAATTCTTAACTTTTGTCCAAGTAACTTCTTGGTGTAAGAATTCATTTACTTCATCTTCTACTTTTTGTTCATATGGTGTTAATTCTACTTTTATATCATAGAATAATACTGATTTTACTTTATTCCAAAATGTATTCTTTGCAGGCAAGTTTGTTCCTGTACTTGAATTATTAATTGTATTCTCACCATTTATGTTTATTGCATTTTCGATTCCGATTCCATTATTTCCACAATTTTGAATTGGTTCATCTGTTTTTATTCCACCAAAAACACCTGAAACTTTTTCTATATTTGCCATATTTCTTCCTCCTTTGTGTTTATTTTTTCTATTATATTTATATAATAGATGTGTATTTTTTTCAAGTTATTTTATATTAAGTTTATATTACAAAAATATTACAATTGTAACATATCTATCCAATAACATATTCTACTTCTGCTTTTTTTATATTTACTTTTACTATTTTATTTTCTAATTCTTCATCTGTTTTATATTCTACTAATATATAATTTTGAGTATGTCCTTTATAATATCCTTCTTTATTTTTTTCTTCAAATAATACTTCTACATCTTTTCCGATTAAATTTTGATTATATTGTTTTTGATTTTCATTTGATAATTCAATTAATTTTTTACTTCTTTTTTCTTTTACATCACCTTGTATTTGATCTGGCATTTTTGCAGCAACAGTTCCTTTTCTTGGTGAATATGGAAATACATGCATTTTATAAAAGTTTATTTTTTTCAAATAATTATATGTTGTTTCAAAGTCTTCTTCAGTTTCTCCTGGAAATCCAACTATTATATCTGTTGTTAAAATTACATCATTATAGTATTTTCTTAATCTTTGAACAATTTCTTCAAATTCACTTGTTGTATATTTTCTATTCATTCTTTTTAATGTATTGTCACATCCACTTTGTAATGATAGATGAAAATGATGGCATATTTTTTCAAGTTTTATTAGTCTTTGCATAAATTCTTCTGTTATTATTTTTGGTTCTAATGAGCCCAATCTTATTCTTACTATTCCATCTATCTTATTTATTTCTTCTAATAAATCTATTAGACCTATATTTTCTTCAAAGTCTTTTCCATATGATGCAAGATGTATTCCTGTTATTACAACTTCTTTTATTCCTTTTTGTGCAATTTGTTCTATTTCTTTTATTATACTATCTATTTTTCTACTGCGCACTCTTCCTCTTGCATATGGTATTATACAATATGAGCAAAATTGGTTACATCCATCTTGTACTTTTATTACTGCTCTTATTTTTTCAGTATATGAAATTTGTCCCATATCTTCAAATTCTTTTTGGACTGATATATCTTGAACTGCTGTTAATTTTTGATTTTGTTCAAAATATTTTTCTACATATTTTACTATATCTCTTTTTTCTTCGTTTCCAAGTACAACATCAATTTCAGGCATCTTCTCTAGTTCTTCTTTTGAACTTTGAGCATAACAACCTGTTGCTACTATTATTGCATCTTTGTTCTTATCTTTTACTTTTCTTAAGGCTTGTCTTGATTTTCTGTCAGACATATTTGTAACTGTACATGTATTTACAACACATATATCTGATACATTATCTATTTCTACAATTTCATATCCGTTTTCTTGAAATTTTTGCATCATAGCATTTGTTTCATATTGGTTTACTTTACATCCTAATGTAATAAATGATACTCTTTTTTTCATTTCATTTCATTCCTTTTTATATTAGAGTTGCTCCTATAATTCCTGCATCGTTTTTGAATTTTGCAAGCTGAATTATTATATCATTTCTTTTGTTAAATAGCAAGTTTCCTGTTAAAAGTTGTTGTTTTAATGGTTCTAGTAATATTTCTTTATAATCTGTAAATCCTCCTCCTATTAATATTTTTTCTGGTTCAAATATATTAATCAGATTTGATATTCCTATTGCTAAGTTTTCTATATATTCATTTAAGAAATATTTTAATCTTACGTCATCTTTATTATTTAATATAATTTTTATTATTTCTTCATTTCTAAGAGTTGTTAAATTGAATTCATATGCAATTTTTTCCTTAAATCGCTTTAGGCTTGCATATATTTCAAAACAACCTCTTTTTCCACAATTACATTGTAATCCATTTTTCTGTATTATCATATGGCTAAATTCAAATCCCGGTACTTCCTTAGCTTCTAATACTTTTCCATTATATATTACAGCTCCACCTACTCCTGTTCCAATACATAGAAATAGTCCATTTTCACATTCACTAAAATTTCCATATTTTTGTTCTGCTAATGCTGAACATTTTGCATCATTTTTTAATTTTACTTTTGTTCCTGTTTCTTTTTCTATTATTGGTGTTATTTCATAATTTTCTATTCCTAAATTCACTGCTTTTATAATTGTTGTTTGATTTACTGTTCCTGGTACTGCTATTCCTACATTTTCTACAAAGTCCATTTTTTGATATTCTTTTATTGTTTGTATTATAAATTGTGTTATTTCTTCTTTTAGATTTTTTTTACTTATTTGACTTTCGTTTTCGATTTTTTCTACTATATATTTTTCTTTCTTCTGTTGTATGTTTCCGAATTCGTCTACTAGCCCTATTCCTACATGACTTCCACCTATATCTATTCCTATTTTCATTTGTTTGTTACCTTTCTTTTTGTAACTGTTTTGATGTTTTTATCTTATCATAAAGAACCTAAAATATCAATCATTTTAGGTTCTTTATTTTAAATCCAATTTACAATTTTCATTCCTTTTGGAGCACCCCATGGAGCATTTTGAATAAATTGTTCTTTTTTCTTTAATGTCACTTTATTTAATTTTCTGCAATCAACAAATAAACTCCTTCCCAAACTATTCACAGAATTTGGTATTTCTATTTCATCAATATTAACACAATAAGAAAAAGCATTATTCTTTATTTCTTTTACTGTATCTGGTATCACTATTCTATTAATATTTGATTGCACCATAAACGCAGACTCTCCAATTACTTCAACACCTTTTTTTACTGAATATGTTTCATAAATATTTTTCAAAACTCTCACTAATGTTTTTTTATCTTTAGTATATAAAGTATTATCTTCTATCATGTAATTTTTGTTTTCTGAATCAATTGTTACTATTCCATTATAATTCCAATATTTAAAACATGGTTCTATTTTTGAAACATTTTTTCCTATTTTTATTTCCTTAACTGTATTTACATTTGTAAATGCTTGATTTTTTATATAATTTATTGAATCTGGTAGTATAATATATTCAGCTGATGTTGCTTGATTAAAAGAATATGCATTTAATGCAACTATCCCCTCTTTTATATTTATTGTTTTTTCTTTAGAATAACACATACATAATTCATTAGTTTTTTTCATATATACAATCTTATTTTCCTTATCATTTTCTAACACATCATTATTTAAGTTTAACTCAACCTCTTCTATACTTGATGGCAATAAACTTGCATTAAGATCTTTTAATGTACTTGGAATCTTTATTTTCTTTAAATTAATATATTTTGCAAGTGATATATTAAAATATTTCGTTCCTTCTGGAATTTCAAAATTATCTTTTTGTTTTATATAATTAGGAAATATAAATATTATATCTGACGTATTCTTTGAAAGTAATATTCCATTTTCAATTTTAAATGTTTCGTTATTCGTTAATTCAATATTATTTAAACTTATACAATTTGAAAAAGCAAGAGTATCTATCTTTAATAAAGTAGAAGGTAATTTTATATTTGATAAATTAGGACAATCTGTAAAACTTGCATAATTTAAACATTCAACCCCTTCTGGAATTATAATTTTCTCTAATTTTCTACATCCACAAAATGTATATGCTGATATTTCCTCTACTCCTAAAGGAATATTAATATTTTTTAAATTAATACAATAATAAAATGCATTATTTTTTATTTTTTTTATTGTTGACGGCAACTGTACATTAACTAAATTATCACATTGACTAAATGCACTTCCTCCAATAATTTCAATTCCTTCATTTAAGATTACCGTTTCTAATGTTTTGTTATTGCTAAATGCATTTTCAGCAATTTCTTTTACACTTCCTGGAATTATTATTGTTTTTAAACCTTCTACTCCAGAAAATGCGCCATATCCTATTTTTTTAATTGTATCTGGCAATGTTAATGTTCCCGTTTCATCCATTAATAACAAATTTCCATTTGACGATAATAATTCTCCATCATCTGTTATATCATATGGATTAACTTGAATCCCAACTAATTGTGCTGCTTTTATTTGTTTTTTATCTTTAGACTTTATTAATAGTTCGCCTTTTATTATCTGTAATATATTTATATATTCATCAGTTATATTGGGTATTATACTTTTTATATTTCCAATTTCCTCATCTGATTTTATATTATAATTAATTGAATCTTTACCCGCAAAAAGACTTTCACCTAAAAAGCCTTCATTTTCAACAATTTTATTTGCTTTATATAATTCTACTTCTTCTTTATATTTTGATAACTCATTCATTATTTTTGACAGTCTTGCATTACTTGTTATTCCACTATTTCCTGTCAATGTTGATACTATTCCTCCTGCTAATATTAACATTACTATTATTGTCACTGCTAATGCTATTAATGTTACACCTTTATTTTCTTTTGTTCTCATTTCTTTTCCCTTTCTAAATATTAAGTACATTACTTAATGATAAAAATGAGACTGTATAAGAGTTAAAAATAAGTAAAATAACCCAATAAACGTTATTATTTTCCAATCTAGAATTATATATTTTTTATTGACTTTACTATATTTTATTGATAAAATTTAATTATAATTAAATCATTAAGTAATGTATTTAACGATTTTTATTATTCAAGACTTTTATTCTTAATATTGATTTTTTCCACTTTTTAGAGTACAATATCTTCGAAAGGAATAAAAACTATGGATACAAAATTAATAGCAAAAAATCCAGTTGCATACCACAATTTCAACATAGAAAACAAATATGAAGCTGGAATTGTTTTATCTGGAACAGAAATAAAATCTATAAGAGCTGGAAAAGTAAATTTAAAAGATAGTTATGCTGGTTTTAAAGATGGAGAATGTTATATATATTCTATGCACATAAGTCCTTATGAACATGGAAACATTTATAACAAAGATCCTTTACGAGATAGAAAATTATTATTAAACAAAAGAGAATTATTAAAATTATATTCAAAAGTAAAAATTGATGGTTATTCTTTAGTTCCTATTTCTTTATATTTCAAAGGAAGTTTAGTCAAACTTGAATTAGGAGTAGGAAAAGGAAAAAAACTTTATGATAAACGTCAAGATATTGCCAAAAAAGATGCTGAAAGAAGAATGCAAAAAGCTATGAGACAAAAAATAAGAGATAATAGTTAAGAACAAATAAGAAAAATTGAAAATTTTTCTTTGATTTGTTCTCGCCCGATTTGAGTTTTCGACTAAAAGGAGAAGATCTCAAATGGCTAGCTATTGTAGCTTTTTATATAATAGGAAAGTATT
>ERZ779671.1048-NODE-1048-length-12746-cov-1.826964_pt1 | contig 12746 bp, 10 predicted proteins | sample MGYA00511074_ERZ779671 | MGnify/ENA primary metagenome ERZ779671 (study PRJEB29588, sample SAMEA2158454) | human gut metagenome | biome: human gut; feature: human-associated habitat; material: faeces | place: Denmark | collected 2008/2010 ... | reverse complement strand
ATACGGAGAAGAAGGAGATTTCTATCCCGCCTAAAACTACCCAACGTATCATCGTGCTGTTAGAATGTGAGTGGTTCGAAACGGAGTACACCCTTTATGCTGTTCACCCTAAGAATGGGAGACAGCGCACTATAACCGGTACGTTGCAAAGTAAAATGCCCGGAAAATGTTACATAGCACGCGAGAATATCAAATGAGTAGAAATATGAATACCAGACGGTCTCTGTATATAATCTGCTTGCTGCTGCTTTCAGCAGTCGGCAACAAATTGGACGCTCAGACAGTAGTGAAATCTGTCCGACAAGCGAATGACAGCACCAACCATGCCCTCATCCATCAGATCGGTTTTGACGTTCGTCCGGGCTATGTAGCTCCGACAAACAGTTTCCTTGAAGGCGATAATGCACAACGGCAGAAAATTGATCGGTCACTTTCCCTGCACTTGAAGTATGCTTTCCAGTTCAGCAAAGATTCCTATTTGGGGAGGTTGTATCCTCATGCCTATCAGGGCATCGGTGTTTCGCATAATACATTTTATAATTCCGCTGAACTGGGAAATCCAGTGGCGGTATATGCTTTTCAAGGGGCGCCTATTGTACGACTTTCATCCTGTTTGTCGTTGGATTATGAGTGGAATTTCGGTGCTTCTTTCGGTTGGAAACAATATGATGAACATAGCAATTGGTACAATGACGCTATCGGTTCTAAAATCAATGCGTATATCAATTTGGGCTTTGTCTTGAACTGGCAGTTTTATCCACAGTGGAAACTAGCAGCAGGGGTAGACTTCACTCATTTCTCCAATGGAAATACGCGTTATCCCAATGGAGGTCTCAATACTATCGGAGGGAGAGTCGGCATTGTACGTACCTTTAATGCCGAAGATAAGGCGTCCGGAGCAATTGCTCCCAAACGTCTTTACATAAAGCCACACGTCAGCTATGACTTGTTGGTATACGGTGCCACTCGCAAAAGAGGATTCGTTAAAGAAGGTATCCCCACTTTGGTTCCCGGTTCGTTCGGTATTGTAGGTCTCAATTTTGCCCCGATGTATAATTTCAATAACTATTTCCGGGCAGGACTTTCTGTGGATGCGCAATTTGACGAGAGTGCTAATATTAAGGACTATAAGCTAGTAGGAACTTATGGGGATGATATAAAGTTTCACCGTCCTCCATTCCGCGAACAATTTGCGGTGGGGTTGTCTCTTCGGGCAGAACTGGTGATGCCTATTTTCTCCATTAATGTCGGTATCGGACGAAATATGATATATAGTGGCGATGATACGGAAGGTTTCTATCAAATATTGGCTCTCAAAACTTATGTTACCCGCCATTTGTTTTTGCACGTGGGGTATCAGTTGAGTAAGTTTAAAGACCCTAACAATTTAATGTTGGGGATTGGATATAGATTTCACGATAAGCGGTGAAAGGGGCTGTAGTTTTCAAGAAACACTTCGCTTTTGAACTATATTTATCTGAAGATTAGACTACAGATAACAAATAGATTATTAGTCAATAAAATGAAGAAACTCCCAAACGAATATCTATTTACTCGAAATGTATCTTTAATACAGTACAAAATCGATATGATCAAAAGTATAAACTGAAAAAGTATAAATGGTATCGTTAGTAGTTCTTGAATCCACCCTATGAAAACTAAGTCAGATTTTGCGAAATAGGCATTTAGATATAATAAACAAAAATAACCGATTATAGCGAAACTTATCCAAAAAAGTTTCTTCTCCGAAATTATTTTTGTTATTATATCCATGGTCAGTCTATTTGCCATAATGTTGTGTATTGTAGTTTGTACAAAAGTATGATAAAAATATTATAGACATAACTATTTTTCATTTATTTACTTTTTATGTCCTTGTTTATTTTTAATCTAAATAGATGGCCTAGCCTTTAGGTCCCCTTAAGAACTTCTGCATACCTTGTTTGAAATGCTCAATTTCTTGTTAAATTGAGACTCTAATCAATTAATCTTTGAATTTCAATACCTGCGCTCGCTAAAATTTGATTTTAACAAGCAGCAGGTATTTGTAATTCAGCAGACTCTACTTAATAATTTATTGAAGACTGCTATCATTTTGCTCTGTCATCCTAAGCTTGCCGAAGGATCTACTCTTTATTTATATCAAAGAAAAGATTCTTCACTACGCTCTGAATGATAGAATGATACTTCTATCTGGCCTTTGATACACTCTTTCTTCTAGTTATAATATAGCACTTTACTAATTGTTAAATGCATTCCATTATCAATACAACTTGAAAGAGGAATTTATAACCTCAAACTATATCTTTTAAAGAATTAGTCTACCCTATCCAACTCTATTGTAGCTATTTTATCTTTATCAGGACTAGCTTCATTTTGTATAAGAGTTATGTGATTTTTGGTATAACTTTTAATTACCCAAGGAGCCCCGGCAAGTTGAAACGCAATATCATTAAATGTAATATAGCTCCCTTCTATCATGTAGGTAATATCAAATTCATCATAATCTTCCCAAACCACTTTTCCTTTTTGGGTATCTACGAATTGTATACCGATACCTCTATCTTTCAAACTCCATGCGGCACAATGTCCGGTGCCACGCCATGAAGTTTGATAGAGAGCTTCGGGAGTGAGTTGCCCCACCTGTTCCTGCTCTTCATTGTCCTGATCATCACAAGCTATAAAGCAAAAAGCTACTAAAAACAAAGCGAAGAGCATCAATAAAGAGGACTGTTTTATATTATATTTCATATCTAATTAAGTTTTCAATTTACAAAAATAGTTTATATATTAACATGATTCTTACATACATAAGCATCTGTTTTCAACTCTAACAGGACAAATGAATTATTGTCTTTATATGAGTTGATGTCTACTTGATTTCGTGTTTTAGCGATTATCCTCAATGTCTATAATCCAATGATTTTATATGAATTTGCTAATGTTGTTATTGATATTTTCTTTTCAGGTAGTGATTCTATCCAGTTTCTAATGCCATAGATATCTAAGATTCTATCGTCCCCTTTATTTATGTAATATGATAAGCAAAGATGAGTAGCAGGATCGTAAATATATTCAATATTAGTCTTTTCATAATAAAATCTATAAAAGTTTCTTTCATTAAATCCTGTTAGTTCTATGCATAATGGTGATTTTAAAGTAGGATTCAGTTTAGTCTCTTTATTATATGATATTTCTATGTCAGAACTAAAAAACTTAGATTTTTCAGTTGCTATTTTTTCTACTTTCTGCATGAAAACTTCATTGTTCTCATTTTTTCTTAATTCTTCATCTGTAGCGGATGACGCCATAGCGTCACTCAATATTATTCTATCTGTTTGCCTTGTAACTAAAACGGCTGCTACATCATAAAGAGCTTCATTGGAAGGTGTTGTACGGGCGAGAACTCTCACGATTTCAATGCGTGGAGGTACTAGCTCTTTGTTCGCAGGTAGTATCTCGTTGAAGGTGTCATCAAGGCGTTGTTTGAAATTTTGCTCGAGTACAAAGGCTGATAGAGGATACAGGCTATTGTCTGCTATATCTATCATTGTATTGTTAGCCATGTCTTTTAAAGAATATCTCCACGGTGTTAAGTCTATATTGATATTAGAAACTTTTGTATTTATTGCTACGCTTTGACTTACTTCCCCTCCAAATGTTTTCATACCTAAATAAGTATCTGTACTTTTAAAGGTTTTTGTTGCGTCAAAGTTGGAACCGTTGAAACCTAAATTAATACTAGTAGCGTTATTGAGGTTAATTACTGAAGTGTTTATAGAAGTATACATGTCATCTTCTTTTTGTTGAGCGGTTGTCCCTTCTTTGGCTTTGCTTGCGAATAAGGCATAAACCTTTCCTCCTGTAAAATAATCTGTTAATATGAATTCACCAAATTCGTTAAGTATGGATGCCATTGGGGCATTATATAGGATATTTGTGAAAATATGATTCTGAAATTGGCTTATATACCATAGTCTTGAACTTGGTAAATGATTTAATGTGGATTGCCCTTTTAGAAAAGAAACTTCGAGTTTACCATAAGTAGCTTTTTCTATATTACCGAATAACTTTGTGATTGCTTCCTTTTTTTCTGTTGCGAAAACTTTAGGATTGAAAGTAAACTCAGATGATACCTTTTTGCCAAATCTTGAATCATACAAGTATTTGTCGAGATTATTATAAGTGAAAATATTAGTCTCTGTTACAGTTATAAGTTTCTCTTGTAGATAAGAAGGTCTATATTTTCTTATAGAGTCAATGTCTATTATTGGAAAGCCTAAACTATTTATGCTTCCTTGTATATAATCCCCATTTTTTATTTTATAACTGTATCCAAGGAAGGTTCTGTCTTCGCCTGAAACGCTATTTCTGGTTTGTGGCTTGTTTAATATGAACTTCTTTATTAAGGGTAAGGGAAGATTTGGATTTCTTTCTTGTAGTATAATGTTGCCTTCTGTATTTTGTCCATTATTTGTCGGAATAATGTCGAGATTCTCAATATCATTTGTGCAGGATGCAAATGATATTATTGACATTATTATTGTTGCGGAGATATTAGATTGTTTCATGTTTCTTATGGTTGATACTTTGGTGAATTTTATTAATAAGAAGATTTTGATAGTAATAAAAAGGAATAATGCATCTGCTATTAGACAGATGTAAGACTCCTATTTTCAGGCTATTTCCTTGGAATGGTAATTGTTAGTAGAAAAAGGTTTTACTAGTTGACTCTCGTTAATTTTATCATGCGAGAATTGGTAAAAGCCGCTTTGCTATCAGCAATTTCTAGAGAATTTCCGTTGTATTTTTGTTGTATCCAATTTCCATGAATAGGAAGAGGACCATCAATGTACATAAATTTGTCACTGATTTCATATTCAAAACTTATTGTCTCAGGATCAATATGATAATCAAATTTATACTCACAAACACCTTTTTTTTCTGTATAAAAAACGATTTTTATCGATCCTTTTGAGTCAATTTCTCCATTTGTTAGGTAAAGGAATTCTCCTTCCCATTCAGTTTGTTTTAATTCACTTGCGCTAAAGATAAACTCTTTTTCAGTTTTCTTATCTTCTTCATCACTACAGTTAAATAATAGGATGCTAAATGATAATAATAGAAGCGTTTTGATTGTATTCATAATAGTTATTTGTTAAGTCTGAATAAAGATAATGTTTTATTATTAATGTTCCTAATAAATCTATGTTTATTAGGAACATTAATTCTGTTTATTGTTACTACAAACCATATATTTTGTATCTCTGATACAGAGTTGTCATAGTAACTGCCTTAATGGGGATGCCGTTTACCCAATCTAATATTCCATATGCATCAGGAATATAGTCATCATCATAGTATGCAAAGCAATACATAGATGTTGGATTATATATGTACCAAATATTAGTGTTGGCATTTTTGAACTTGTACATACCTTTCTCATCCACATTGTTTATCTGGAATGAAAGAGTAGTCTGTATAATTGGATTTATAGTCTTATTGGGATCTGCTTTAATTTTTAATTGGTAGTATTTACTTTTCTCATCTTTTATTGCATTACTTTTGGTAAGAAATGTTGCGGGAATGCTGTTAGCTTTTAATTCTTCATCGGATTGACTAGCAGCATCTGGGTTCGAGAATATAAGCTTATCTCCTTGTCTTGTATTGAGCACAGGAACAATATCATATAATTTTTCTCCCGAATTGCTTTTGCGAATATACATCTTTATAATCTCTATATATGGTTCTTCAAGACTCTCTTGATATTGAAAGTCCATGTGAGTATCATTATATCTTTGTTTAAAATTCTCTTCCAAAATAAAATCGGATATGGGATATAGTCCACCATCTTGCAGATCAATCATAGTATGTGTTTTGGGATCGTTTAACGATTGCAGCCAAGGGGTTAAATCAATAGAATAGTTCGTAATATCATAGGGGGGAGTTGAAATGCTGTAACCATACGCTCCACCAAGAGTTTTGATGGAATATGATAATGCGGAGAATTTGTTGGTTATTGTTTCTGAGTTTTCTCTCTTTGTTCCAATGGATAAGTTTCCTGAAGCAGAATGAATTGTGTCGCTTGGAGCTGTTGGCTTTTTATTTTTCCATTCATAGGATGCATTTATCGCTACATCCATATCTTTCTCTTTGCTGTCGAATTGTATACTATTTGTGTCAACTCCGTAAAAAAGTGCTGAAGCCCGTCCTCCTGTATAGTAGCCAGTTAGGACAAATTCTCCATAACTTTGCATTAATTCCACCATAGATGAATTATATAATGCATCTACGAATAATTCATCTAAATAATCAGCTGCAATTTTTCTCAATGCACTAGGTGCTGTTTGCAAGTTTAACATTCCATTGACTACCTCTATACTGAGTTCTCCATGGACTACCTTCTCACTATCATCTGTATTATGGACAAAGGTCTCTTTGATAGTTTTTTGTCTTCCAAATTTGAATGGTCCAAGATTTAGAGAAAAACCGGACTTTACTGTTTTAGTGAAAGTTTTATTCTTCTCTAAACGATCGAAATCAGAATAAGATAAAGCCTTTGTCTCTGTTGTTCTTAGTTCTTTGGGATTGATGTATGAAGGGTACCTTTCGAGTAACTTCTTCATGTTGACAACCGGGTATTTGGCGTTAGCGAAATCACCGATAATAGAAGTTCCATTTTCTACTGCATAAGAGCATCCAAGGAAGTCTGTAGCATCGGTGAAGGATGCTCTTGTCGTGACTCTTTGGGCTGTTTTTTTCGACCACACTCTAGGTAAACTAGAGTTACGTTCTTGCAAGATGATTTCTGATGTGGAATTGCTTTGATTATCTACCGGAGTATAATTATTAGTTTCCTCCTCATTAGTGCATGATATTGTGAACAATATTATACATAGGGATATAAATAACTTCTTCATTTTGCGTATAATTTAAAAAGTGAGTGGTGATGATTGAGTAACGTTTTTGATGTTAGCTTTTCCTTTTGCACTTCGTTGAGTATCTAAGTTTACTTCTTCATAATCCGGTTCGGCTATTTCATCAACATATATTCTTCCGCTCCAACGTCCGGGTAGTTTAGCTTCTCTAATCTCTTTATCTTTTTCATTAAAATATTCGATAGTAGCGACATAATCTACTGATACATCATAAGCTTTAAAATAATATGTCAGTGTGAGCTTTGTACGCGGTTTGACTGCTACAGGAATTTCCTTATATAGTGTTCTCAGTACTGTTCTGCGGATGCCGGGCTCATATTTCGTATCAACGGGAACTTTATTATTAGGTACAAGGTCTATTTCTCCTAATGTTACGGTGGGGAGTGCAAATTCTAGGTCCGATGCCGGGACTTGAAATGCAATACCTTTCTCTTCTTCAAAATAAGAATTGTCTTTCATTTCTTTAATGAACTTCAGATTATCCCGCTTTTCTTGAAATGAAACATTTGTGGTTGCTTGTTGGATAGAAATATTTTCTCTTTGAATTACGGTAGCAGAATATGGATTAATAAATTCGAGTTTCTTTAGAGTGAATGGAGCATTGGGAGTGATGGTGAACTCTTGTTCTGCCTTTTGTGAGTATTGACTATAACCCAGATTGCTTCCTTGTACTTCAACCACATAGTTAAAAACATCCCACCAACCGCCACTTCCTTGTCCGATATACGATTCACTTTGAATAACGTACCCTCCCGGATTATTGCTTGCGGGTATAATATCCCAAGAAGCAGAAAACTCATTCGGGGAGTTAGTAGTCATGGCTAATACGACTTTCTGGTTTGGATTACTTGTATAGTGACCTACAGCCAGAGGTGTTTCAGATTGGCATGAATAAATTAAATAGGGAACTCCTACAATTGACGGGGGGATTGTAACATAAAATTGTTTGTAAATATCTGCTCTACGGCCATCTACATCTACTTTCCCTCCTCTGCCACTAGCTGTAAGATAACCTCCGCTTGTTGCTCTCAATGTAAAAGGCATTTCCCGAATAGCCCACATGTTCTCAGAAAAATATTGGCCGTAATTACTGGAAGCCGCTCTAGTCTTTGTTTTCTTTAGTTCATCCATTCTTTCTTTTAATGCTTTTAACTCGTCTGTCATTTTAAGTGGTTCAAGACTATCAACTGACAGTGCCTTTGTCTCTGCGGATGTAACTAATTCTTCTGACGAGGATTGAATCTCACTTTCAATTTCATTCTCACATGAGAATAAAAATAGTGCGCTGCAACACAATGCTACTAAAAATCTAGAAATGTTTTTCATAAATATTATTTTTATAGGATTAATATTGGCGTTATGACAGGACAAATGAATCGTCTTTATATGTGTTGATGTCTACTCGATTTCAAACTCTCCAATGAGAGTCACATCTTTTTCTATATAGAGAAGTTCATATTGCCCCGTCTTGAAGCCACTCACATCTATTTGATAGATTTCCAGGTTATCAGGAGTTGTCATATCTTGAAACACAATGTTTCCATTCTTGTCTTTAACCTGAAACGTGACTGGCTCGTTCGGTTTTTCAAAAAACTGCACTTCGATGTTATGACCTTCGAGAACTGCTTCTATGGGTATAAAAACAACTGACTTCTGGCGTTCACTCCATCCTTTAAAAACTAAAATTTTGCTTTTGTGTGTTGATAAAATATTGGCTTCCATCGTTATGAATGAAAGGGCAATTAATAATAATGTAATACTTAGCTTTCTCATATCTTTAAATGTTTTCTGCAAAGTTATTAAAATATGAGGGACTAAGTATGAGAACTACTAGTTTTGATATGGACAGGCGGTGGCTGATAATCAGTCACTTACGATTTAGATATGTACTGTGAACATGACATCGGTAATATCTCTATAAAATATGGATATTAATGCATATTCTTAATCAAATATTCATATAATGAAGAATTAGTCGGGAATGTGATATTGAGTTTCAGTTTAAGTCTGGAACGCTTTTTACTTACGGAATTGGGGGCAATATTTAATAGTTTTGCTTCTGTATTGGTATCGAATCCAAAAAGGTACAAACAGCAATATTGAAAATCTTCTTCCGGTAAGTTCGGACCTAAGCTATATATATAATTATAAAGTTCAGGATATATGGTTGTTATTTCATTTGTAATGGCTTTCCATCGTTTTTCCGTTATGAGCGATTTATTATTTCCCGGTATGTTTTGATTCCCCAATTTTGTTAGTTCTTTGTATAGAGGTGAATCTATAAGTAATTTATTTTGTAGTTTTCTATAATTGGCAGATAAACGAACGATGTCTTCTTGCAGCTGATCATAATTTTCGTCTTTTTCTTTGAATGTATTTAATAAACTTCGTTTCTTTTCAAGCTCAAGAGAAAGTGTGTATAGGTTTAACTTCATCTTATCTAATTCTTTTTGCTGTTTTAAGATTTTCTCTTTTGCTTGTTTTCTGTATAATAAATATCCTATAACTATTAACAGCAGAGCTGCAATACAGATAACAGAAACTATGATGTAGTTCTGTTGCTTCATTTTTAGATTATCTATTTCTTTGCTGATTTTCAGGTGATTATATTTATGTTCTATGTTCAGTATCTTAGACTGGATGTTGCTATATACCGTGGAATCTAATATATTAGTATAGTCTTCCAGATAAGTGAGTGCTTGCTCATATTTTTTTTCTGACTTGTATATCTGGTAATATAGATATTTAATACTATAAGTATAAGTAGGATCATCTTGTGGAATCTTTTGCAGGAGTTCTTTTGCTTGATTTAAAGAGTCAGATGCTATGTATAAGCTAATTAATGCCATGTAATTAGGCATTTTTTCTCTTCCTTCCAACGCTTTGTAGAAGAACTTTTTAGCTTTATCGTATTTGTTATGCATTACATATATGTTGCCCAGAGTGTTTTCGATTGAAGCTTTTACATCTTTATCCTCTGAAGTTTCGGTTATAGAATCTGCCATAAGCAGAATTTCAAGGGCACGGGATATTGAATCAGTGCATGCGTATTCACGCCCCATATCTCTTAGAGCACAAGCGTAGCTATCAGTGTTATTTTCTTTTTTGAAATTGTCGGCAGCCATTTCGTATTTTTTGATAGCTTCTGTTCGCATGGCTTTCTCTCTATATAAGTCGCCTATATAGCTATATGTATACCCAACTAAATTATAGAGTTTATTCTTTTCGCCAATCTCTAACGCATTAGTATATATAGACATTGCTTTGTCATAATCCCCGTCATTTGCATAGGAACGTCCTAAATAAATTAAGATTTGTACTTGTTCATTGGGTTTACCGTAGGATGAATACCAAGCGTTAGCTCGCTCGAATTGATAAGATGGCAATAGGATATTAAAGATTTCGTCAGTGACTTTGCCCGATAACATACACCAACGTGCAAAGGTTTTATCATCCAGCTGCTCCGGAGATGCTATGTTTTCCAGTATGCTTGATGCGCTATCAGGATTTACTTCTATGATTTTTTCAACCTCATCCAGTTGTTTGTCCAAAGTGGATTGTTGTTTGCTGCACCCTACTAATAAGAATGTAGCTAGAATAGTTATCAATGTACTGCTTTTCATCTGTTTGTCGTAATTTAGTTCGTTGTAGAAACTATCCAAAAAGAATGTTTTGCTTGTCGTCAAAGCAGGAATGTTATCTTCCTATTGTTACAAAAGTAAGAATTTAATTTATATAATGCCATTTATTATGTTTTTATTCTTGTAACTTGATGTCAAATAGGTAATTTCATAAATCAAGAAGTTATTGTTTACCGCTCTTTTAGATGCAAATGATCCTATATTCTCCAGTCTTTCAATTGGTATTATCATATTATCTCACCGATATCTTCATCGTTCTACCCGGGTGATATGATTATCGCACTTAGGTGAACTGATCGTGTCACAGTAGTAGACAGTTCGTCCTACCCGGGTGGAACGATGAAGATATCGGTAAGAAAACATGCAGATGTAGGTATCAAAAGAGAAGGATATAGGTAGCAGCATAACATATGAAGCCTTAAAAACAATGAGAGATACCCTTGAAGTGGATGAGAGATACGTGAAAAATAGCTGTTTGAATGAAGAAAAGAGTGAGAGACACCTGTTTGAAAAGGATCTCTCACTCTTTATATTGCTGATTATCTACGGCTTATCTTAATGGAATGAGACCGTGAGACCAAAAAGTTTTTTTTATTTCTGGGGAGGAGGTGTGGGGGCTTATCCCAACAACTCTTTTACTTTTGCAGAAATAGCACGGCCTTCTGCCAGTCCTGCCAACTTCTTGGAGGCAACTCCCATCACCTTACCCATATCTTTTCCGCTGGTAGCACCTGTTTCGGCAATGATTCGGGTCTTGCCCATGCGGCGGGCCAGAAGCGCTTGACCCAGCACTTGATTGGTCTTGTGTGCGCCGCCGTGAACCAGATCTTCGCGTTTGAGATAGATCGTGGTTTTGGTGCCTTGTGTCAGGTTGCGGCACTTTGTCAAAGGTGTCGGACGACCGGCATAGTCAGTGAGCAGCGTGTGAAGTTCCTGTTGGAATGTCGGATCATCCTTGGCGGCGATGAAGGCTTCTTCGAGCTGATCAAGAGCGGGAATAAGGATTTCCGGGACGAACTGGCCGCCGAATCGGCCGAAATAAGGGTTGAGCTTCATGATGGACTGTCCGTTGTAAATGAGAGTTCTGTATAGAGCTGGGCTCACAATCAGTGGTGAGGCTTCGGCGCGGGAATGCCGCGGAGAGCGGCAAAGGCCGAATGAATTTTTTCGGCTGATTTAATGCCCGGCGCCTCTTCAACGCCGGAATTGAAATCAAAGCCCGCAGCGTCGGTAAAGGCTGCTTCGGCTGCATTGACGGGCGATAACCCCCCGGCGAGCAAAATCTGGGCAAGTACTTGGGGATCCGTTTGGAGTCCTTCCAGCACGGTGTGATCAAAAGTCGTTCCGGTGCCGCCGGAGCCAGAGGCATTGGCAGCATCAAGGAGCACGTTGGCTGCGCCGGCGTCCAGAAGGCTGCGAACTGCTCTGAGAAGGTGAGCATCCGTTTCGTCTGCGCGGCGGCACTGAATGCTTACGCCAATGACGGGTACGAAGGCCGTGTTGGGATGTGAGTGAACAAGGTTTTCGAGTGCTTCTGCGGAAAGCGTTCCATGGATTTGGATGCGTTCAGGGGCAAATGTTTGCAGGATAGTTGGAATCTGAGAAAGTTCGGCGGCGTCGATTACTGCACAAATCGCTACGGGCAGTTGGAAGCGTTGAGCATTGTCTCGGATGGCTTTTGCCAGTCGCTTCGCCTCCGAGAGGACAACACAGCGCTTTGATCGTGCCGCGAGGATGATTCCAACCGTTGAACTCCCCGCCTCAGCAGCGGCCATTGCATCTTCTGGGCGCGTAATGCCGCAGACTTTTGAATGACCGAACAACAGTTCCCGCACGGCCAGAGACAAGTTGGAGGCTTGTGACAGGGCTGAGCCGCAAAGGAACGCATTTAACCGCGGAGCTGCTGCGACGGCTTTTGCAATGGCGGTGAAGGACGTATAGCCTGATTCAGCAACCAGTACGACATCCTCAGGCAGATCGCCGGTTAATTCTGACGCTACATTCGGTGCGCGGTTGACATCTACTTCGAGCGTACGAAGATTGCGGTTATTGATGCCGATTATTTTGGTACCGAGCTCAAGCGCCATGCGAGCTTCTTCAACGGATGAGGCTTCGGTAAGCACCTCGAGTCCGAGTGCTTTGGCTTTGGCTGCCAAGTCTCGGTAAC
>ERZ779671.1047-NODE-1047-length-12758-cov-2.374951_pt1 | contig 12758 bp, 19 predicted proteins | sample MGYA00511074_ERZ779671 | MGnify/ENA primary metagenome ERZ779671 (study PRJEB29588, sample SAMEA2158454) | human gut metagenome | biome: human gut; feature: human-associated habitat; material: faeces | place: Denmark | collected 2008/2010 ... | reverse complement strand
TAATTTGTATTTGTACATTTTATCTAATGCTTCTTCTTGCGTTCCTGCTGTAAATGTTTTTCTAATTGGTTCTCCTGTTTCAATATCTTTTCCTATTGTTAAAGTAGCTTTATGTTGTTCATTAATATAGAATTTATCGCAGTTTTCTGCGTCTTTACAATTCTTACACTTACTACATTTGCTCATTTTTTTTTTATTTTTTCTGTTTTGGCAAATGGATCTGTCTTTACATTTTTTACACATAGTACACATTGGCAAATCTGATTTTTTCTTTTCAGATTTTATTAAATATGAGCCTACTGTATAGCCTTTTGAATTCATAATATTTCCTCACTTTCTTTAAAAATTTAAGGAAATGTAGTGTTACAATTGATGTGAAACAAAATTATACGAAAGGACTTGAATCACTTATGGATATTATAACACAAAAAATAAAAAATACAAAGAGATATTTACCACATGAATTAAAAACAAGAATATATGCAGTAGAAATGTATAGAAATTGTGGAGATATCGAGTATGTATGTAGATATCAAGAACATCACTGTGGAGATGGAATAAGAAGTATGATGGTAGTAAAGAAAGTTTAACAGATAAAAGCCATAGACCATTAAGTAAGCATCCAACAGCACACACAGAGACAGAAATCAAGTGGATTAGAGATTTGATAAGAAGAAATCCACATATAACATTAAATGAGATATGGTATAAATTAAAAATAAATAAAGGTTATACAAGAAAACCAGTATCATTATATAGAATATTAAGACAAATAGGATATTATAACAATCCAGAAATAAAAGGAACCAGGAAAAGACATAACAAAGAATATCAGACACCAAAGCAAGTTGGTGAAAAATGGCAAATAGACGTAAAATACGTGCCAATGGAATGCAAAACAAAAGGGTTGGCAAAAGAAATAAGATATTACCAATATACATGCATAGATGAGGCAAGTAGAGAAAGATTTTTATATTGGTATGAAGAGCATACACCAATGAACACAGTGGATTTTGTCCAGAGATGTATTAAATATTTTGGATATAAAGCAAAAGAAATTCAAACAGATAATGGTATTGAATTTACGTATAATCAAGCAGAAATAAAGAAAGAACATCCAATGGATACGTTGTTAAATAGTTTAAATATAAAGCATCATAAGATAAGACCAAGAACACCAGAGCATAATGGAAAAGTTGAAAGGAGCCATAGAAATGATAATGAAAGATTTTATAGTTGGCTTACATTTTATAGTTTAGAAGATTTAAGAAAACAGGGTGCAGCATATTTAAAAAGAACCAATACGATTCCAATGGCTGTTTTAGGTTATTTGACACCAAAAGAAAAAAGAGCAAAGTTAATGTGTACATAAAAAAGATGAAACAAATTCAATATATTACGAGAATAATATATTAATTTTTTTCACATCATTGACTAACATACAGTTGATGTAAAAAAATTGACAGAATATGGTAAAAATTATATAATACTATTTAATTAATATTCTATATTAGAAGGAAGGTGAAAAATGAAATATAAATGTGTTATATTTGATGTCGGATATACATTGGTAGAGCATAACGATAAAAAAGAAACAGAAATGATTTCCAAACTACTAAACATTCCATATAGCGAAGATTTAGTTAATGAAATCTCTAATTTTTGGAAAAAATCTGCTGAATATACTAAGGAAATTATAGTAACAAAGGAAAAATATTTTTCCATTCTCGAAAAAATGTTTCCATGTATGAAAAAATACAAAATAAATACAGAAGATTTTTTTGTGGCATTGTGTAATAAGGAACCAGTTGGTCTATATGATGAAGTTATTGAAATATTAGAATGTCTTAAAAAAAATAATATTAAAATCTTTACTTTAAGTAATTGGTTTGAATGTAATCAACAAGAATAATTAAAAAAGTTAAATATTTATAATTATTTTGAAAAAATATATGGTTGGGATAATAAATATGCCAAACCTAATCCTATGGTCATTAGGGAAAAAATACTTAATCAATATAATAATAATGAAATATTACTAATTGGTGATGGTTTAGAAAAGGATATAAAATGTGCAATAAATGCTAAAATAGACAGTTGCTGGATAAATAGAAAAAATTTAGATAATCAGTCTAATATAACCCCTACATATGTGATAAATAATTTACTAGAGATTAAAGAAATTATACGTAAAAAAGGATGTTGATTATAATGAAATTTTATGTAATAGAAGGTGACAATGGAACTGAAAAAGACACATTAGCAGCAAAATTTCAAAATGATGGTTTTGAAATTTTAACATATGATAAAAAAATAAAGCAAATGGAGCAAATAGCAAAAAAGAAAGTTGGAGAAGATAAGGTTCTTAACTTTTTGGCATACAATAAAGCATGTGGAGATTTAGCAAAAGAAAGGAAAAATGAAAATAATGTACTTTTGATTAGATATTTTATTAGTTCATTAGCTGCTGCATATGCAGATGATATTTTTTCTTATCAAAAGATTGTCGATATTTTAGATAACGTATATGATAAATTTGAAAAACCAAATATATTGATAAGGTTGAAATGCAACCAAGATGAAAGAGTTAGAAGAATTGAACAAAGGAATAGTTCAGATTTTGATGATAAGACCTTAACAAGAGCTATAAAATATAATTGGGTTTCGGATCAAATTATTAGTAAGATTGGCTTAAATCATATTGATATTAATACATCAAATAAAACAATAGATGAAATTTATAGTGAAGTAAATAAATATATTAATCAAGCCTTTGATTTTACAAACAATGAAATAGAAAGATAAAGGAGAAAAAAATGGAAATAGAAAGAAAATTTAAATTAAAAAACTTACCTATTGAAATTAATAATTGTGAAAAAAAAGAAATAGAACAAGGGTATTTATGCATAAAACCAACAGTACGAATCAGAAAAAATGGAAGTAATTATTCTTTAAACTATAAATGGAAAGATAAAAATTGTATTGAATCCAAAGCAATTCAAAATATTGAATACGAAATGTATCTTACAGAAGAAAATTACAATATATTACGCAAAAAAGTAGAAAATAATATGATTGTAAAAACAAGATATAAAGTACCCTTAAAAGATGGTTTAATTGCAGAAATAGATATATTTCATGAAAATTTAGAAGGTCTAATGTTTTGCGAAGTAGAATTTCCATCTATCGAAACATCAGAAAATTTTATTCAACCAAATTGGATGGGAGAAGATATTTCTTTTGATAAAAGATATGATAATACTTTATTATCAAAAATTGAAAAATATAGTGAAGATTTTTTTGAATAATAAGGAGAATGTATATAAATAAAGAATTAGATGAATTTATAAATTTAAAAGATGAAAGAAAAAATAGTGCTTATGCAAAATTAAAATTACTTATATATGGTGTTAAAGATGCTCCAGAAATTTTTGGTAAGTTTCAGGATACATTTAAGGAAGAACATTATGCTTATGATAATGGAAATTGGGGAGTTGATAAAAAAAGACTAACCCCAACTGAATTATTGCTACCAGGAGGTATAGTTTCTAAATTACATATAAGGCCTGACTCACCTTTAACCTTAAAAGAAGATAGTGAAAAATTATATATATTGCTTGAAAATAAGGTCTTGTCTGAATTCAGATTTTTACCACGTCCAGACTTTTGGAATTATACAACAAGTAAAGGAACTCCAACAAAAAAGCTTTCTCAAATGTATGGATTAAATAGTCTTAATTTTAATATATACTCTGAATGTGAATTTTGGAATGTTGGAAAAGGATGTAGGTTCTGTTCAGTAAAAAGTATAGTTAGTGGCGATAATCCAATTGAAGTAAAAAAATCTCCTGAAGAATTAGCAGATGTATGTGAACTTGCAACAAAATATGATGATATTAATTATATTATTGTAACTGGAGGTTCTCATTTAAATCAAGATGAAGAATTTCAAGCACATTTAGATGTCATAAAAGCCATAAAAGATAAATTACCTTGGGGTGGAAAAATAAAAGGAAATATTTCAATGATGCCTCCTAAAGACCTTAAAAAATTAGATGAATTATATATAAATAAAGTAGAAAATCCAAGTTTTAATATGGAAGCTTGGCCTAAAGAAAACTTTGAACGAATTTGTCCTGGTAAAGCAGAATATGTCGGATTTGAGCATGTTGTAGAGTCATTAATGTATTTAGAAAATATGTATGGGCCAGGAAAAGTTTGGTCAAATTTTGTAGCTGGAATTGTTCCATTAGAGGATTTTAAAGATGGTTTTACTTTTATGGCTGAAAGAGGAATAATACCAGGTGCTAATATATATCATGCAGAAGTTGGATCAATTATTGGTAATAGTCTTGGTAGAATCGATGAAAATTATGTTTTAGGATTATATAGACATGCATCTGAATTGTATTATAAGTATGATTATAAACCATTCTTTGATGCAGGCGTATTAAGAAATAGTTTAGCAAACGAAGTTTATGAGGGATTATTATAAAATGAAAAGAATATTATATTGGCCTGGGATGGGACAGCAAAAGGATATATTAAAACATTTGATAGATGAACTTTCTAAAGAGAATATCATCGACTTTATTGATTTTGATTATGATAAAGATGAGTTAGATCCAAGTAAATGGAACATTTTAAAAAATAAGTATGATTGGTGGATTGGAATTAGCTTAGGTGCCTCTTTATTATATTATTCATATAATTTTTTAAAAGAAGAATATAGACCAAAACGTATAACAATTATAAATCCATTTTCATCGAGAAAGAAATTATCCGAAGAAAGAAATTTTGATTTATCAAATCAATGGAACTTTATGCCAAAAGAACAAAATATAAATATAGAAATAATTGATTTGATTTCATCAGTATATGATTCAAAAATTCCAATGTATCATGGAATAGAATTACTTAACGACACTAATTCAAAAGAAAAAAATTTAATTTTTGTAAATGGAGGTCACACAATTGATGATTCAAATGCACAAATTGAATTAGCACAAATTTTATTAAATAAAGGTATTTGTAATGAAGGATATAACTATTGTAACATTTATAAGCAATAATGAAAAAATAAATGAAGATTTTTTTACATTTTACAATCTGTGTAAAAATAATTTTAATGTTGAAGCTATTGTATTTAGTGACAAAAGTATTAACATAAATGATGAAAGTATTAAATTAATTATCAAAAGTAATACAACCAAATATATAAGAATTATTCAATCAATTAAGAGTGCAAATTCAAATAATATCTTATTTATTGATAATGATATTATTATTAATCATGAGAATTTAAAAAAATTAATTAAAATTTTTATTAATAGCAATAATAAGATTGCATGGGGAAAAATAAAATCTCAGAAAGTCAAAGGAATTGTCCCAAATTTAATTAAAATAGATAAAAATCTTTCTCATGATTTTATAAGACCTATATTATGGAAAATAAAATTAGGTATAAGTGTTCCTGGACAAGTCTTTTTAATAAAGCGAGAAGCTTTTTTAGAAAAATTACCAAATATTGACACCGTGTACGATGATTTAACAATCGGAATGATTGCAAGAAAAAATAAATTTGAAGTATATTATTCAAATTTAATTTTGGGTGAAGAATATCCCAAAGGTAATTTTGTTAACTTATTAAAGCAACGAAAACGTTGGGCTAGGGGAATGGCTCAATCTATACAAAATAGTAAAAAAATAAATATGACTAAATTTGTAATATTACATGCTTTTATGTATCATTTACTTTGGATTGTTTTTTATTTACTATTGATATTAATTGGAATTTATAGTTTACCTATTGCATCTATAATATTTTTATTGATATGTATTATGTTGTCGGAATTTCATATAAAAGATGCATTATGGTCATTTATTTATATGATAACTTTTCCTATAATACATTCAATATGGTTAATAAATTTTATAAAATATTGTATTTATGAAAAAAATCTTTTTAATTTTTATTAAGCAAGTAATTAACTATATAATTAATTACTTGCCTTTGCTATTTATTTTATTCTAAATTTTTTCTTTTTTATATTTTTATGATTAATGTTTAAATTCTCTTTTTCTCTCTGTTCGATTAGTTTTTGTTCTTTCTATCCCCTTTCAGTATTATTAATAATTTTTCTACAGGTTTGAATTTCTTTTGATATTTTACTAATTCCAAAGGTAATATTTTCAATTTTAGTTTTTATCTTTTCTTTATCAATATCTTCAGCTTTTGTATATTTCTTTAATAATTGTTTTTTGTTTTCTTTTAAATTATTCATATTTTCAGTAAGTTCATTTTTTATTTTAGTAACATCATTTATATTCTGAATTTCATATTTCCCAATAAATCTAATTTCATCAGATGTTTTTTTCATTTTATCAATAGCTTTATAATATTCTGCACTTATTCCTTCGTAATGTACTTTAGCAGGTAACTTTCCAAATAGATATAAATAATGCACATATAACCTATAAAAATGTGATTTTTTTAATAACTCTGAATCTATTTTCACACCATCATAAATTCTAACTTTATATTTCTTTTCTTGTTTTATTTCTGTAGTATAATGATATATTCTAGCTTTAATATTTTCAACAGAATATTCATCGCCAAAAGCTCTTGCTAATCTTATATTTCTATTATAATAAGGCGTTGATATAGATGATCCACATTTTTTTATATAATAGCCTTGACTATTTAAAATATTTATAAAGTCCTGATATTTTCCTGATTTGCTAATTGCCTCATCAATATCACTTTTTATAAGTTCCATTTTGCCAGAGCTTCGATTATAGTTTGCAATTTTTTTTTGAGCAATTTCTTTTTCTTTATTCGCTTTATAAGTGTTTAAAATTGATAACCCATATTTCATACATATCTCACCATTGGTTTCTTTTAGAAATGCTATTTCTACATTTGAGTTGTGATATTTCGAGGCATCTACAAATGAAACAGAATTTATAATTATGTGATTATGGACATTTTGCTTATTTATATGAGTACAAATAACAACTTGATATTTATCTCCCCATAGTTCTTCAGCAAGTTCTTTTCCAATTTGATTCGCTTTTTCAGGAGGTACTTCATATCCTTTAAATGATTGTATTATATGATAACCTAATGTTTTGCCTTCTTTATGAAAGAATTTTTTTGTAAGTGCCATTTCTTCATAGCTAGTCGCCACATTACAATTAATACCTGATACTAAAATTCCATGTTCTGTTTTTTCTCCATTTTTACTATAATTGATAACTGCTTGTAAATTACTTTTAATTGTCTTTATTTTTATTACCGCCATTAAAATCACCTCCTATTCTCTTGAATATATTTTCTTTTGGAATTCTAAAATAAATTGATTAATAGTATTTCTTAAATAATCAAGTTCATCTACCCTAGCATATCCTCTTATATTAACTCTCATTGCTATTTGATTTATATTATTTGCTATGCCAGAAATTTGTTTTGTAAATTCTCTTATTTCTTCTATAGGTTGTCCTTTTATTTTATAACCTTTAATACAGCTTCTTAAAAATTCAGATTCATTCAATCCTGCTTTTTTAGATTTTATTTTTAATAAATTTTCTTCTTCTTGGTTTATCCAAAATTGTTTTTTGATTGTTCTTTCTCTCATAATTTAATTTGCTCCTTTCAAAACTTTTTATGGGGTTTTGGGAAAGAATTTCCCCATCAATTCATTTTTTGAAAAAAATGATAGACTGTATTTATACGGGAGTATAAATGCGTCGCTTGCTTTAAATAGTTCATTTGCTGGTATGTGCCAATTTCTAATCCAATTTTTAAAAAAATTGGTACAAAAAAGAAGAAATCTCATTTGAAATTTCTTCTAAAAAAGTACTTTTATTGTTACTAAATGTGATTTATTTTTCTTTGATAACACCTGTATCTTTTAAGTAAAAATACATCTCTTTACCAACTAAAAGAAATATTTTCTTTTCCTCAAAATCACAAATTTCCATATAAATTTTAACCAGTTTTTGTAACATTTTACATTCTGTTTCATTTAATATCAGTTCTCTATCTTCTAATATAAATTGTAAATTTGGATATTTATTCATAATATCATTAAATTTTTCTCTCAAATTTTTATATTCTTCATTTCTATTTATTAAATCAGTTTTTCTTTCTTCAATAGCCTCATTTAAATACATTTCATATTTTGTTACTTTCTATTTGCTTGTTAGATACACTTATGTATATAATACTACATGAAGTAGTTTCAAATAGTCTTATTATAAAAAAATGCCAGATATGTGGCAAATACTTTATACCTAACAAGTCTAATGAAATTTATTGTGAATTTTTAAATGAAGAAAATAATACAATTTGCAGAAATGTTGGAGCTTTTCAAGTGTATAAACAAAATTTAGAAAATACACCTGCTTTATTAGAATATAGAAGAATTTACAATAGAAAGAGTAATGAAGTTTCAAGAGATAAAGAAAATGTAAAATTAAAAGAAGATTTTAAAGAGTGGAGAAAAGGAGCTCAAGAAGATTAGAAAATAATAAAGTTAGATAAACTAATAATTCATAATCCCGAAAAATTTTCTACGTATTTTATTGAAAGCAATCCATAAACTACCAATAAATTAACATTTTTTGACAAATAGCTTGAATTTTACATAATATTATTATACAATATAAACTGTAATTTGGGCTAAATGCTTGATTATATGGTAGGATAAAGCAGTTCGAAAAATGTATGAGAAAAATTTAATTCATACACAATTATGAAAGGAGAACAACTATGAGTAGCAGCAACCCTAACCAAGAAGTCCGTGTGGTAGCGGAAAATCGGAGTGGAATTGTAACACATCCGAGAGAAATAATGGACTTAAAAGAATTGTTCGTTATTTTGACTTACCACTGCAATGGAAATTGCGAGTATTGTATTGAAAGAAATGTTCATCAGAAAGGAATGATTAGCGACGAAAACTTCGAAAAAGCAATTGCTTTCGCTAAAGAAAAAGGGTTAACAACCATTTTCTTGCACGGAGGAGAGCCGTCTGTTCATCCCAATATCGTTAGCTATGCAAAAAAATCTAAAGATGCAGGATTTTTGGTAAAGATGTTTACAAATGGTATTGCCATTGATAGAATTAGGCAGTTGGATGGTATCCTTGACGAGATTATTTTCTCGTATAGAGGCGACTATTCCTTGCATAATCAGAGTGAATGGAAAACGCCGTTGTCCCTGCAGGTACTTGTAACTCAAGATGAGTTTCCGACATTAGAAGATTTGAGAACTTTTATTGTTGAAAAAAGAGCTACAGGAATGAAACTTAGAATTCATACTTTAAATCCGGTGAATCAGTATTCGTATGACCATCAGTATGTCTCATATCTCGAAGATATGTTTATGGAACTTCCTGATGATGAGGTTTATTGTGCAAGCAATAAGGTCATGTTAGCATTTGAAGGTGTTGGAATTCGTTTGACGAATAAGTCTCTGAATCCTTCTCATCTCAAATACAGCATGACACCGTCTGGTGAAATTCAGACCAATTTCAAGAGACATTTCAATGAAATTGTAAAGAATGAAACGATGGAAGCTCTGTTGCAAAAATCTCAGGAAAAGTTAATGAGACTGAGAGCGGACAAGAGCCCTGTCCCGCTGGACAAAGTATTAGGTTTTTATTGATAACTTAATACTTAAGTGAAATGATGAAAGGATGATGTAACAAAAATGAGAAAGAAATTTACAAGCAAAACATATTTGCGTGGCGTTTCTGATTGGGACTTTGTTATGCAAAAGCAAAAATCAGAAAATTATTATCTAAGCATGAAAAGAATAAACGAAATCGATCAACCTTTTATTGTTAATATCTCAGGACAAAGTGTTGTATATATTGACAATGGGTACTATATAGTAGAGTTTACCCCATTGGAACAGTTTTACAATGCAAGAGTGTTTCTTGATAGAAACGCAGAGGTGTTAGGATATTATTTTGATATAAGTCGTGGAAATGGTGTTGAGGAAAATATACCATATTACGATGACTTGTATTTAGATATTATTCACTGTCCAGCAGATAATGGTTTTACAGTAATTGATGATGAAGACGAATTGTTGGAAGCATTAAATACTGGAAAAATAACAAGGGAAGAATTCGATTTGGCAAACGAGGTTTGTTCTAGACTGTTTGAAGAAATTCTGGCAAATAAAAACATATTTGTTAATATGGATAAGAAAGAATTGATTCAAAGATGGTTTAAATAAAAATCCCGTTGCTCCTTACAAACATGCTTTAAAAAATCAAAGTGAATACCGAGATGAGACTATTGGCAATATTTGTCAGTAGTCTTTTATATTGAATAAATTAAGTATAAATGTTAAGTTCGTGTCATTGACTTTTTTCTTTTTTTTTTGTGTATTATTTTAGAAAATATAAAAGAAAAAGAGGAAAATTCAATGATTGATTTACATATACATACATTGTAAGATGGAGACAAAACAGTAGAAGAAATACTAAAAATGTGTGAAGAAAAACATATAGAATATATTTCATTAACAGACCATGATACATGTAAACAATATCAAGATGAAATACTAAAAAACAATACAATATTTAGTGGTAAAATTATAAAAGGCTCAGAATTACATGCAATGTTTCAAAACGAGAATATTGAAATACTAGCTTACAATATAAAACCTGATATAATAAATGAATGGTGTGAAAAATATTATTCAGATGAGATATTGAAGAAACAACAAGATATACTATATCGAAGATTATTAGAGATATGTGATAAAAATGGACTTGTATATGATGAAAAAAGAATAAAAAAACCAACAAAAGTATATTAATATGTAGAAAATCCAATTTATGAAGAAATAATTAAATATCCTGAAAATCGTACAATATTAGTAGAGTTTGCAGAATCATTTAATATATTTTTTAGAAAAGGATTATCGAATCCAGAAAGTAATTATTTTATGAATTATGCAGGATTTAGACCACAATACAAAGAAGTAATTGATATTATTCATAAAGCAGGAGGAAAAGCATTTTTGGCACATCCGTTTGAATATAGGTTTCAAAACATTATTAAGTTTATTGAAGACTTAAGAAAAGAAGCAGAGTTAGATGGAATAGAATGTTATCATCCGTCATCTGTAAATGACAATAAAAAAGAGATTTTAGTAGAATATGCTAGAAGAAACGGATTATTTATTAGTGGTGGAAGTGATTATCATGGTAAAATAAAACCTGATATAGAGATTGGTATAGGTAGAGGAAATTTAAATATAACAAAAGAAATAATAGAAGAGTGGTTATAAACATATTTGTAATAATAAATAACACCTCATTAATAAACTCAATTACGTCCCAAAAATTACTAAATAATTATACAATTTTTTAAATATGAAATGGCAAAAAGCGATAATGAATAATAATTCTATTATCGCTTTTCATAGTTATTTTATAATTCCTATATTTTTAAAGTAATAATATGCTTCTCTAGCTCCCAAAAAGAATATTTCTCTTTCTTCGAAATCACACATTTGCATATATAAAGAATTTAATTTCTGTAACATTTTACATTCTTCTTTGTTTAATTATAATGTTTCTTCATCTTCTAAAATCAGTTGTAAGTTTGGGTAATTATTCATTATTTTGTGAAATTGCTCATATAAATTTTTATATTCTAAATTATTTCTTTTTAATTTTATTCTTGAACTATCTATTAATTCATATAATTCTATTGAATCTATATCATATAATTTTAATTCTTTATTTTCCATTATTATCAAATCCTTTCTAATATTCAATATCAAAATCATCATCTTTCTTCTTAAATTGCTTTATATCGAGTTGTTCCTCAAAATTAAAGTTAGTATATGTTTCTTTCTCAAAATCTCGTATAAGTTCATCCTCAGATGGATATGAAAATTTACGACAAAGCCATTTGATAAATTTTTTTAAAGTTGCTTTAAATTTATCTATTGTCTTATTTAAGTACTTATTTTCTTGCTTTAATTTGTTAATTTCTTTTTTATATTGATTTTCAATATCATAAGCTTTACTTTTAAATTTCAATTCTAGTTCTTTTTCTTTATGTTCCAGTTCTTCTTTCAATAAACTATTCGATAGCCTTAAATTTACGTTTTTCTCAGTCATATTTATATAATTTTCTTTGAAATTTTCTGCAAAATCTACTGTATTTACTTGTTTTGATAATTCTTTATTTAAAGCTAAATTTTCTTTGTGAAGTTTTAAAATTAATTCATCTTTTGGCTTTATGATTTTTTCAAATATCTTTTTGTTTCTTCCATTCCTATTGTATCAAAAAATTCTTTATCTGATGTAAATACCATTTCACACATTATTATGCTATTACTTCTAATTTGTCCTTGTAAATTATATTTTTCTTTCATTTTATCAAATGCTTTTGTGTAACTTAATTCATTTTTCTTAAAGTAATAATTCAAGTGTGATTTACTAATATCTATTTCCTTATTTGAATGATTTTTTGCTTTTCTATCATTATGAACACATATTCCGATTAGCTTGGCTCCTTGTTAATTTCTCATTCCTTACTATAGCATAACTCATTGCTCCGAAGTCCTTTCTTGCTCGAAACAAATTTATTTGTCTAACACACTAGACAAACAAGTTTGTCTGTGTGCCCTACGGGGTTATGCCTAAAAACTGCTAAAGCATTTTTTAGGCTATAATTTGCTATAACAAATTATAGTGAAGTTGCAGTTTAAAGTATGTGTTTGCAAC
>ERZ779671.1037-NODE-1037-length-12810-cov-2.561897_pt1 | contig 12810 bp, 8 predicted proteins | sample MGYA00511074_ERZ779671 | MGnify/ENA primary metagenome ERZ779671 (study PRJEB29588, sample SAMEA2158454) | human gut metagenome | biome: human gut; feature: human-associated habitat; material: faeces | place: Denmark | collected 2008/2010 ... | reverse complement strand
TGCCGCCTCTATCAGACTCGTGTCTAACTTCATCAGCGTCGTGTACATCGGCAGAATCATGAATGGAAGAAAATCATACGTCATACCGATGACAGAATTTAAAAACGGATGCAGGGCAAGATTTCCCTCTAACACCGTAAGTATCTCTTTTAATGCAGTGATACGCAATGTGAAATTGATCCACATCGGCATCACAAATGCAACTAAGATCACACTCTTATGCCGCATATTGCTGCGCGCTAAGATATACGCAATCGGATATGCAAGCAGTACACAGACGCAGGTCGTCACAACCGCCAGCGCAAAGCTGTACGCAAGTGTACCGATCGTATTCGGGCTCGTAAAAAATGCCGCCAGATTCTGCACGGTAAACTGACCTTGTCCGTTTGTAAACGCATAATATAAAAGAACAAACAATGGGGCTACTACAAACAGCAATAGAAAAAGTGCATAAGGTATACCCAGTCCGCTCTTTGCAAAACGTGAAGAACGCATACAATATCACTCCTTTTCTATTTCTTGATGGAAAACTGGATATGCTCCTCCGGAATAACCAGACTTACATAGTCATCCATATTCCACAGGTATTCATCGTTGACGATGAAATCCTCATCCATATCCGTACGGACCACGTAGCTGTAATGATCACCCTTGTAGATCAGGTTGATGATATGTCCGCAGACGATACCCTCTTCCTCATTATCGCTCATGGAAATATGCCGTGGCTTGATTGCAAGCACGACCTTCAGTTTCTCATAGTCAATCACGTCACCATGTGCATCTAAAAGCTCATGCGCGTCGTTAAACTTAGAACCCGGTATGATCTTCGTCAGATCACACTGGATCTTTCCATCAAAGATTGTAAGCTCATAATTCTTGTCTACATCACTCTCGATCTTATTCAGTGTGTGTTCCGGAATCATGATGTGAATACCATCCGGTTCCACATTCAGTCCAACCTGGCTTCCAACCGCTGCGGTCTTTGTCGACTGGATCACGATCTCATTCTTGCCGGATTCCACTGTGATCTCATAGTGGACACCCTTGAATACAACTGATGTGACCGTTCCTGTGATTGCACCATTCTCAGGCGTTGTGATCTCAACATCCTCCGGACGCACAACGACTTCCACCAGCCGTCCATGCTCGACATCATCCACACAGGCAAATTCCGCTCCGCAGAAACGCACCTTGAGCTTGTCTGTCATGATGCCAGTAAAAATATTACTCTCGCCGATAAAGTCTGCAACGAATGCATTTTTCGGCTCATTATATATATCCTCAGGAGTTCCGATCTGCTGCATACGTCCTTCGGACATGACAACGATCTTGTCCGACATCGTAAGTGCCTCCTCCTGGTCATGTGTTACATAGATAAAGGTAATTCCAAGTCTTTCATGCATACTTTTCAGTTCAAGCTGCATCTCCTTGCGCATCTTTAAGTCGAGCGCACCGAGCGGTTCATCGAGAAGCAGGATCTGCGGCTCATTGACCAGTGCACGCGCGATTGCGATTCGCTGCTGCTGTCCACCGGACAAGGTTGCTACCTTCCGCGTCTCAAACCCTTCTAAGTCTACCATCTCCAGAACTTTCTTTACCTTCCGCTTAATCTCGTCCTTCGACAGCTTCTTAAGCTTTAATCCAAAGGCAATATTGTCAAAAATGTTTAAATGTGGAAACAATGCATACCGTTGAAATACTGTGTTGATCGGGCGTTTGTTTGGTGGTAGATTTCCAATCTCTTTACCATCTAGCAGTATTTCTCCCTCTGTAGGAATTTCAAAGCCCGCAATCATGCGGAGTGTTGTGGTTTTACCACAGCCCGAAGGCCCTAAAAACGTTACGAATTCGCCCCTTTTTACCGTAAGGTTAAAATCCTCTACAGCGACAAACCCATCCTCAAATGTTTTTGTGATGTGCTTTAGCTCAATAATGTTTGTTGAACTAGTGTTGTTTTCCAATAAACTCTCATCCTCCTTGTGTTCCTGACATCCTTATCCATGGCATTGGCGGATGCAGGCCAGATTTTTCTTTCGTATTCTCTACGAAAATGCATAAAAATATGCCTGTTTTTTCTTACAAAAACAAGCATATTTTATCAGATTCATATTCTATTTACAATCAATTTTTTAACGTCTGTGATATTTTCTGTCTTCCTCTTCATACTTCGGGGAGCACGTAAGCTGGACACCTATTTTCTTCAGAAGCTGCTCATCCACCGATGAAAGCAATACCGTCGAATGTGCCTGACAATTCTTCAGTTTGGAGAGCTGCTCAATTGCAAGCTTTGCTTTTTCATCCTGTGCCGCCGTCGTGGAAAGCGCAATCAGAATCTCATCGGTATGCAATCTTGGATTGTGGCTTCCAAGATATTGGATTTTGAGTCGCTGGATCGGCTCGATGGCTTCCTTGGATACTAACTGTACTTCATGCGGAATTCCGGCAAGTACCTTCAGCGCATTCAAGATCGCAGCTGCCGATGCACCGAGCAGATCTCCGGTTTTTCCGGTTACGATCGTGCCGTCTGCAAGCTCGATTGCCATCGCCGGATGCCCGGTCTCCTCTTCCCTTGCCAATGCTTTCTTTGCCACCAGGCGGTCCTCCATAGAGACCCCCGCCTGCCGCAGTAAAAGCTCTAACTTATTCTTGTCATCCTTCGACTGTCCGTAACGTTTTCTGTCACACAGGCACCGATAATACCGGCGGATGATCTCCTGTGCCGATGCATCACGGCATACCTGATCGTCAATAATACAATTTCCAGCCATATTGACACCCATATCCGTTGGAGACTTATACGGACTGCTTCCGGCAATCAGTTCAAACATTGTCGCAACAACCGGGAATATCTCGATATCGCGGTTGTAGTTAACAGTCGTCTCACCATATGCTTCCAGATGAAACGGATCGATCATATTGACATCGTTTAAGTCCGCTGTTGCTGCCTCATAAGCAAGGTTGACCGGATGCTTGAGTGGCAGATTCCAGATCGGGAATGTCTCAAACTTCGCATACCCAGCTTTCACGCCACGCTTATATTCATGGTAAAGCTGAGACAGGCAGGTCGCCATCTTTCCACTACCCGGTCCCGGTGCCGTGATGACAACAAGCGGGCGCTCTGTCTCGATATATTCATTCTTTCCATACCCCTCATCACTCACGATATGGGCAATATCACTTGGGTATCCAACAATCTTATAGTGACGGTAAGACTTGATTCCAAGCTCTGCAAGCGTCTTGCGGAAAAGCTCTGCCGATGCCTGCCCGGCATACTTTGTCAGACACACACTGCCAACATACAGTCCTACTGCCTGGAATTCGTCGATCAGACGCAGCACATCCATATCATATGTAATTCCATAATCATCGCGCACCTTGTTATTCTCGATATCCTCTGCACTGATCACGATCACGATTTCAGCCTGGTCTTTTAACTGTAATAACATCTGCAGCTTCGAATCCGGCTGAAACCCCGGAAGCACACGTGACGCATGATAGTCATCAAACAGCTTGCCTCCAAACTCCAGATATAATTTATTATCAAACTGTGCGATCCGGTCACGTATATGCTGTGACTGCATCTCTAAGTACTTTTGGTTGTCAAAACCGATCTTCATCTTAATTTTCCTCCCGATAACCGTAATTACGAAGTAAGGTATCGCTGTCTCTCCAGTCCTTTTTTACCTTTACCCATAGCTTTAAATTTACTTTCATATCCAGCAGATTTTCCATACTGATACGTGCTTTCGTACCAATCTTTTTTAGCATTGCACCCTGCTTTCCGATAATTATCCCCTTGTGGGAATCCCGCTCACAGATGATTGTTGCCTCAATATCCATGCAGCTGCCATCCGGGCGTTCCTTCATCCGGTCGATCACAACGGCGATACCATGCGGAATCTCCTTGTCCAACTGCCTGAGTGCCTGTTCACGGATCATCTCCGCCACAATCTGGCGTTCCGGCTGATCGGTGATCGTATCCTCATCGTAAAACTGCGGTCCAAACGGAAGCAGCCGCTTTAACGTCTTAATAAGCTCCGCCTGATTGTGTCCGCGCAGTGCAGAAACAGGAACAATCGCATCAAAATCATGCACCTCTTTGTATGTGTTTATAGCATCTGCAACTGCCTGTTTATCCACGGTATCCGTCTTATTGATAACAAGCACCACCGGCGTATTTACCTTACTTAACACATCAATGATATGACGTTCGCCCGCGCCGATAAATGTCGTCGGCTCTACGATCCACATGACGATATCCACCTCATTCAATGTGGAATACGCAACATTCATCATATACTCGCCAAGCTTATTTTTCGCCTTGTTGATACCGGGTGTATCCAGGAACACAATCTGTCCTTCGTCATCCGTATATACTGTCTGGATCCGGTTCCTCGTCGTCTGTGCTTTGCTGCTTGTAATCGCAATCTTCTGTCCGATCAGATGATTCATCAATGTGGACTTCCCCACATTCGGACGTCCGATGATTGCAACAAAACCGGATTTGTATGTCGATAAGTTATCCATATGTTTCTCCCTGTATGTTCTACCTAAAATACGCTCTTTACTTCTGTAAATGCATCCTTCGCATCTTCGATCCGCGCTTCATCACCGATTGCACAGATCACATCTCCATCGACAGCTGCTTCCACATATCCGGCAAGTCCACGGATTACTTCCGGGGTTGCGCCAAGCACTTCATCTCTTGTCCGCTGCAAGTCTGCATCGTCGATTCCCATCAGATAACAAATCAGACTGAAATTGCCATCTGCGGATGGTGTAAGCGGTGCATCCATCCTGCTGATCGCACCGATGATATATTTCGTCATGTCTCTTTCGTCTGCTTCAAAGCTTCTCACATAGTCCGGTGCCTCCTTATAGATCTCGTATGTCTCCAACAGATTTGGATCACGGTAGGATGTAAAATATGCGTTACCGCTTCGATTGAAGCTGCACATACAGCCATAAGCACCACCCTTCACACGCACATTGATCCACAGATAATCGTATGAGAAGATACACTGCAATACATTCAAAGCGCCGGTATACTCATATCCACGTTCACAGAAATTACCGGCCGTCGCTACATACTGTACCTGACTTGCCGTCTTAAAGCCCTCGTTCTTTTTTACTACCGGAATTTCCTTCACATTCTCAAACGCCAGTCTTGTCGAAAGCTTGCAGGAAAATCTCGTCAGACTCTCAGTCAGCGTATCCTCCGGCTTCTTATCGGAAGTAAAGTTCACGAGCAGGGAATCTCTGCGCAGAAGCTGACCGAGCGTCTCCTGAAGATCAGCAGCCAGTCCCTCATAGCGTTCTTCAAAATGATCATCCAGATCTGACAGATACATATAATAATCTACACCCTCTGTCAGTTCTTTCACAACACCTATTTTAGAAATATATGCCGTTGCGCGTCCCGCCGCTGTTGTATGTCCGTTCGCAAGCAGATCGTCTTTCATTGCCGCACGCGTCTCTGCAATAATCTCCTTCAATCGCTTCTTATCCGAAAGCTTCGAGGTGAACAAAATCTCCTCAATCAATTCCATTGCCTTATCGAGCTGTGCATCCAACATCTTTGCACTGACGACAAAATGTGTAACATAACCGCCATATTCTTTCTTATTGGTGACCGTTGTACTGAATCCAATGCCACCAGTATACAGATTGATCTCGTTCGATAACTCACTGTAACTGAAATGCTCTGTATCCACATACTTAAAAATCTCCGTCAAAAGTGCAATTACCGGAAACTTATCATAGTCGATATCATCCATACAGAAGTTCAGGCTGAGATACGTGATTCCGTTTGTAAAAATATCATGGCTTAGTACCTTGACATGTTCAATCTCCAGAATACGGTTATTTATTTTCTTGGCATGCTTCTCGATATCATCGATCGCAAGCATCGGAATCTTCTTCAAGTCTTCCTCCGCATCACCGGAGCTCTGGTACTCCTTCAGATGCATCATGTTCGCACGGATCTCCTCGATATCCGCTGCAGAAAGTGTCTCCTTATATGCCGCAAGCCGTGCCTTCTCACGCTCTGCAATCTCATTATTAAGCCCCTTCTTTGGCATCAGCAGACAATATGACTTGTGCGTATTCTGTAAAATATACTGCTTGATCAGAGCTTCAAAATATCCGGTCTCCACATCCTGCTTCAACGCATCATACACATCGTTCAGGCTGAACAGATCAAGCGCTGCCGCATCATCATAAAGCCATGTAGAAAATGCATTTAATCCGAGCATCAATCCCTTCGGGAATCGTCCAAAGTTTCCTTCCTTATGCTTAAATTCAAAATAATTGATTGCCGCAAGCAGCGATTTCTTATCCATACCCTGCTCCACAATGGAAGCAAGCGTATCCTCAAGCACCTGTATAAATCGTTCTAAATCTTCTGCATTCGCATTCTTTGCAATGATTGAGAAGTTCGGCTGTTTGATACCGTCATCAAAGGATGACAGAATATCCTTGCCAAGCCCGGCATCAATCAATGCCTTTTTGAGCGGTGCGCCCGGTGCCGACAGCAAGGCATATTCAAGAATCGAAAATGCAGTACATAACTTTTTATCCGCACTTGTTCCAACAACTGTGTTGTATGTCAGATAAGTGTTGTCCTGCTCGGATTCATTCTCTGCGATGGAATAATATTCCCGTACCTCTACCGGCTTCTCAAACGCTGGCTCATCGGTCAATGCAGAATCAATCTCTAAATAATCAAAGTTCTGTAAATACTCCTCGTCGATAAACCGAAGTTCCGCCTCTGCATCCATATCGCCATACAGATAGATATAACTGTTGCTCGGATGATAATACCGCTTATGAAACGCAATAAAATCCTCCTGTGTCAGGTTCGGAATTGCCTCCGGATCTCCACCCGATTCAAAACCATATGCAGTATGTGGAAGCAGTGATTTCTCAATAATTCGGTAAAGCTGCTGTTCTGATGAGGAATACACGCCCTTCATCTCGTTAAATACAACACCGTTATACGTGAGCTCCCCGGTCTCCTCATCGATCTCATAATGCCAGCCCTCCTGCATCATGATCTCTTTCTTCTCATACATATTCGGATAAAAAACGGCATCCATATAAACATGCATCAGATTATGAAAATCCTTCTCATTCAGACTTGCAAGCGGATACACTGTCTTGTCCGAATAAGTCATTGCATTTAAGAATGTATTCAGACTGCCCTTGCAAAGCTCCACAAATGGATCTTTCACCGGGAATTTTCTGGAACCGCAAAGCACCGAATGTTCTGTGATATGTGGCACACCTGTATCGTCGGCTGGCGGTGTCCGGAAACCGATTGTAAATACTTTGTTCGTATCATCATTCTCAATCACAGCCACACGTGCCTTTGTCTTATTGTGGGACAGGATATATCCGTATCCATTAACTTCCTTCAATTCCTTCTTTTCCACTACCGTATATGCGGTCAGATTCTCTAATTTACTCAAACGATTCATCCTCCATCATCTATTTCAAATTCTCCGGTCCAAAGCTTTCCGGAAGCAGTTCTTCCAATGTATATACCTTATACGCCTCTATTGTACGTGCTAAAATCACGGCAAATGCGGACGGATTAACGAACTCCCGCAGCACCTGTCTGCACACACCGCATGGTGCAGTGTATCCGGCCTGCGCAAGCGCATCTTCGTCAAGTTTCCCGCCTATGATCGCGATTGCCGAAAATTTCCTGCAGCCTTCACTCACAGCCTTGAAGATGGCTGTCCGCTCTGCACAGTTTCCCGGTGTAAATGCTGCGTTCTCAATATTGCATCCGGTGTATATCTTCGCATCTGCCCCAAGCAGTGCCGCCCCAACTGCAAAGTGCGAATACGGTGCATACGAAAACTTCCGTGCATCCGCTGCAATCCGGATCAGATTTTGTATCTTTTTCTTTTCTAATTTCATATACTGCCTTATCCTGTATTTTGTAAATTATGATTCGCGGTACGCCACTCCTACGCTTCTGTCAGCCGGTAATCAACAACCGCCTTCACGTCACCCGCTTCTTTGCCGCTCATCTTGATGATCACATGTGTTTCCATTCCGGCTTCCGCTTCGATCTCCTGTATTGCCCGCTCGATCACAAGTGCTTCCTTGACCCGCGCCTGACTCTTATACTCCACGCGAATCCGGTTGACACATGTGATATCCTCGACATACTCATTTGCAAGCAGGATGTATTTTGCATTACTCATATGTCCGTTGTAATCGATGTCCGCCTTCGGTACAACTACTGTATCAACAACTTCGAATTCCTTCGGCAGACGGATCTTTCTGCCGCATTTTTCCATCGGATACCGCGGCTCAATCTCATAGCCCTTCGCATCCTCTTCCTCGATCCGGACCGGATGCTTTGTCTCCATATCCATAAGTGTCCACATCGAATCGGCACAGACGATGTCCTCGCCGTTTTCATCTGTCACGATCACATTACGATAACCAATTGATGTTGCAAATTCATACGCCCACGTCTTTACGCTTATCTCCTCGAACATCTTTGGGATACGGAGGATCTCAATATTCCAGCTGATTGCAAACCATGTCCGCTTATGCGTGAGCATATAGTCGATGCCTCTGCCAACCGACTCGGAATTGATGTTGACACAATCCTGCATAGCATCCATCAGACTTCCAAACGACATTCGTCTCGTTGCATCCACATCTGAAAAAAGCACTTTTTTATTATATGTGTACATACTATACCCCTTTATCACGCACGACTTTCGTGGCAGGTGAAATAAATCACCTGATACTCTTTCGCGATTTCTCTTACAAACGCTCTTCCGTGCTCTATCTTTTCCTCATCCAGATTTACAAATGGATCGTCCAGAATCAGAAACGGCTTTTTCTCCCGATACATCGCATCCGCAAATGCAAGACGCATACACAAACCGGTCATATCCTGATATCCCCGGCTGAAATATCCCATATCACGGTACATTCCCTGCTCCTGTCTCTCCATCTCAAACGTCGCCGTAAGTCCATACGCTGTTCCGTCTTCACCTGATAACATCCGGTAATACCTCCGGAATGCATCCATAACCGGTTTCTGATAACGTGCACCGTAATTTTCCTTTGCCTGCGTCAAAAAAGCCTTAGTCTTTTGTATTATATCACATTTTTCCCGAAGCGTAATCACTTCTTCGTTAAGAGATTGCAATTTTCTTTCCTTTTCCGTCAGTGCATCATACTCACTCTCTAGTTCATCGAGTCTCCGGCTGTATTGTAAGATCTGTCGCGACAGTGCTTCCAGCTCCGATGCCCGCTGTTTCTGCTGTTCCTCCGAAAGCGGCTTTGGCTGTACAGGTTTTGACTCTGGCTGGCGTTTCTTCCTGCCGATTGCATACCCAAGCAGCATACATGCGCCTGCAATCATACTGAATCCACCACAGATAAGGATTAACATACGATACCCTTTGCCTGCCGCAAGCAGCGCATATATAATCACAAGCAATCCTAAGACGATACCTGTGATTCCTTTATATTTCCGCTGTTCGTTTTTTTCATTTCTTCTTTGCTGCAAGGTATCTGCCAGTTCCTGCCCGGATGGGCTTGCAGCTTCTTTCTCTTCGGTTTCCTCCGGTAGCTTCCCCGCCAAGCACGCATTCCAACGCGCTTTGACTGCCGTCAACTGGCTTGAAACCGTATCTAACGCTTCCTGCACTACCGTTTTTGCCCGTAATTCCTGTGCAAGCACGTGTGCTTCCCGTTCAAGCTTCGCAAGTTTTCCGGTGCTCCGTTTATCCGACATCTGGTTGATCGCATCAGCAAGCTTTTTATTTGCCACGTCATAGCTTGCCATATCTTCGGTCTCTTCCATCTGATCGCCGAGCTTCGCACTCACGCTGTCTGTCGCTGCAAATGCCGCACATTCCGCCTGTCCGATATAGATGGTCCGCATAAAAGACTCCGCATCGATTCCGAATAACTCCTGTCCGATCTGTTCGGTGAAATCTGTACTGTCAAGCAGCGTATTCGCATCCTGTAACCGGAAGGAATCTCCCTTTGCCGTCTTCCCGAAGACACGCGACAGCAGATAATATTTCCCATCCGCTGTAAAAGTAAGCTGTCCGCCATAGGTACCGACCTGCCACGGCTGATAACGCTTCCGTTCCTTCTCCAGTTCCGTCCGCTTCGTCTCCCCGGCAAAGCCATAGAACATCACGCGGATAAATGCTGCAAATGTACTTTTTCCTGCGCCATTCGGCAGCACAAAAGCATTGTAGCCATCTGCAAAATCATAGGAGAAATCCGAAAGCTTTCCAAAGTTTTCAATATGACATGTCAGTAGTCTCATATGAACGCCTCCCCGGCAAGCGCCAATATTCCCGTTTGAATGATTTTCGCTTTCTTCTCATCCGAAAGGTCAGTCTGTGCCTGAACCAGACGCACGAATTCACCCTTTAATGACGCATCATACGTATATGCGGCATAGTCGATCTCCGGCACAGTATGATCTACGACCTTCGCATAGAAATAGATTTGTGACAACTGCATCGCAAGCAGGTCTGTATCTACTTCCACGCCCACAGGCAGGCTGCCGGTCAGACAGACCTTCACCAGATCGGCAGTCTGCACCTGCATTTCCTGTAATGTCTCTTTAATAGCATCTAAAATATCCACTCCGGATGCACACACGCTTACATCGACAGATGCCTCCCACAGTCTGCGGCTTGCAAATGGCACAAATGTATCCTGAATCTTATGATGTGCCACATCAACCTCGAGCAGGCAGAATCCATGTATGCCACATTCATCAAAGCCTCTGCCCTCCAAACAACCCGGATACACGTAGATGCCCCTTGCATCGAGCTGCTCACGCTTATATGTATGGATGTGTCCGAGTGCCAGATAATCGATTCCTTTATTTTGTAATAAAGCAAGTGGAATCTGTTCCGCATCCTGTCCTGCCCCACTTGCGTATGGCGTCTCCTGCCCATGCAGCATCACAAGGTTAATATGCTTTGGATTAAGCCTTAATGATGTATATAACGTCTGTGCATTCCGTGCAGAGCTTTCCGCACCGGTAATCACGATTGTCGCACCATCTTCTTCCCACGCATAGTAACGCCATGTATCACCAAACAACTTCAGATTATCCGGGATTTCATCCAACGACTGCAGGAACCCATCTGCATCGTGATTTCCACGCAGATAGAAAAACAAGATCTCCGGGTGTCCGGTAATTGCAGACAGCACCGCGTTTCCAGTTGCCCGGTCAACCTTCTTCGTATCAAACAGATCTCCGACGATGAGAATCCCATCGACCGATTGTTCTGCGGCGTAGTCCACCATACGCAGAAACGTATGCAGAATCTCGGTTCTCCGCTGCTTCTGCTTATCTCCATCCAGATGTGTAGACAGAGAGGAATTCAAATGAATATCCGCACAATGTATTAACTTCATCCGTTACCCCTTTCTGTCATTTCCTAAAATATCTCAAATCCTAACTGATTCTTCCATTTCAGCACGCGCGCAACTGCCGCATCAATCTGTGCCTCGTCAATTTCTCCATCTTTGACTGCCTGTATGACGGCTTTGATCTGCTCCTGATAATTCGTGGAAAGCAGCATATCATTTCCGGCTTTGACCGCCTGCACCGCCGCCTCGTCCAGATCATATCCCGCAGATACGCCACTCATCATCAGATCATCGGTGATTACCACACCATCAAACTGCAGCACGTTCCGTATCTCCTCGTGCACCTTCTCCGATAGCGATGCCGGATATTCATCATCGATTGCTGCAACTACATTGTGGCTAACTAAAATACAGTCCGCGCCAGCATTTACGCCCGCCTCAAACGGTATATAATCCCGCGTCACAAACTGCTCATACGTTCGCGTATCCTCGATCTGGTTCACATGCGTGTCTCCATTACTACCGTACCCCGGGAAATGCTTCAACACCGTTCCAATCTGTGCCTTCCGCATCGTTGTGACAACGGTATCGACGTACTCTGCCGTCTCCTGCGGATCATCTCCAAACGCACGGGGATAGATAAAATCACTCGCATCTCCGGACAGATCACAGACCGGTGCGAAGTTCACATTGATGCCATACGATAGAAGCAGCTTTGTTTTTTCTTCCGTATCCTTTCTGATTGCATCCATACCGCCCGACGCATAGATGGATCTCGGTGATGCAAAGGTGTGATCTGCCAGTGCACTGTAACGGCTGACACGCGTCACCGTACCGCCTTCTTCGTCCGTTCCAATTAGCAAAGGAATATCAGAAGCCTCCTGAAAGGACTGGATCTTCTCCGTCAGGGAATCTGCCGTCTCCCCAGCCAAATCTCCCGCAAACAAAATAATGCCCCCAACCGGATATTGCGTTAGCTCATCCGGTCCGAAGCGTCCATCATTTTTTACAAAGAACATCTGTCCGACCTTTTCTTCCAGACTCATCGTCTGGATCTTGTCCTGTATCCGCACATCAAGCACCGTCATTTGTGCATCTGAAGTCGTGTGTGTCTCTTCGCCTGCCGTCTGCTCTGTGGTCACAGGGACTTGTGTCGTAGCTGTTTCTTCCGTATCCCCCGGTTCCGATGAAGTACGTTCTCCATCCCGGAGAAGATTTCCCGAACCGAAAATACCGAAAAACACCATACAGATGATCAATATTCCATATATAATTTTTTTATGCCGATGCATCATTGAACACGATTCCGTCTTATTCATAATAATCACGATTTCTCCGTTCTTCGAACTCGTGATTATCATTATACATTACATATAATAATCACGATTTCTCCGTTCTTCGAACTCGTGATTATCATTATACATTACA